>JGI12421J11937_10000657_pt1 | contig 13699 bp, 17 predicted proteins | sample LakErihyJuly2011_2_FD_11937 | JGI IMG/M metagenome (IMG submission 11937)
GTTAGGCTGACTATAAAAATACTTTGTGCCGTTAGTGGCCGCCATATGATAAATTATGTCGAACGTATTAGTAGTTTGTTCCAAGTATTCAATTAGGTTAGATCTAACATAGGTACAATTTTTAGGAACATAATCTCTAAAACGTTGATTATTATCTACAGACGTGACGTCATTGTACGGACTAAGTTGTTCACATAGTTCACGGCCAATTAGGCCACTAGCACCTGTGATTAAGATTTTCTTACGGTTACTGGCCATAGCTGATTGTCTTCTTTCATTGCTGTAAAATACGTTTGCGGAATGTTTAGTTTAGCAAATGTGTCAATAAGGAAATCTAAATCCTTTGGCAAACACTTACCACCAAACGCTCGCATGTGCTCCGTTACTTCCAAATAGTTTTGATCATGATTTACTTGTAAGTAAGCATTTAAAACATTGCTGTAGTCTGCACCCACGGCCTTGCTTAGTTCATACATGTGGTTAGCAAACACTACCCTAGCTGAAGCCATGTTGTTACTCAACATTTTAATAACTTCTGCTTCTTCTAATGTACAGAATATACAATCTTGAACGGGTAGCCATGGCGGAATTTTCTGATAGTCACTACCAACTATAATTGGACGGTTAAGGCAGTCTGTTTCCCAAACACGTTCACGTAAAAATTCAGGCAAGTAATAAATCTTGTCGTTGATAAACTGTTCAATCATACTGCATGTTCCAACCGGAACTGTACTACGAATAACTATCTTACAGGCAGTGTTAGCTACTTTGAGTCGTCTAATTTCTTCAACCAACAATTGTATACTAGCATCTGTATCTGTTGGAATACAAAAGAACACATAGCTACACATGTACAAATCTTCAATAGTTGTTCTAGCGGACACGTCATGAATAATTACAGTTGAATTGTTTAACAGCCCTTTGTGTGTAGCTTTTCCTACTATTCCGTAGCCCGCTATTCCTAATTTCATTTGACTTCCTTCTTAGCGTTCTTAATCATTTCTTTATAATCTGGATTAGGGTGATCTTCTAAATGATTATGGTATATGTCAATAACTTGTTTAGGAGCAGTACCGTTAAACAAAGTGGGAACAACTCCGTGTATTATACTTGTTATACCAGCATAAATCAATCGCACACCAGCAACAACTGCCCATATAAGATGTTTAAAATATGTCACCTTGCTTATAGTTAAATGTTCTTTAAACATTGTAAGTCCTAAAATGTTCACGAAGCAATTCGTTGTCTAGTTTAATACCATAATAAAAATTTGACTTATCTAATTGTGCAATCTTAGTAACTTTGATATGCTTAAAGATATTTTCAGTGCTTGTTTTAATTGTTTGTATTTCTTCCATAGTCATATCTTCCCAACAGGCAAGATACAAACAATGATTTAATGTGTCTATTACTATATAAGCCCTAGTATCTTGTTTGTTTAAATTGTTAATAGTACTAAGGTTAATTGTTTCTCCATTAATTCTAAACATATCTGAACGGCCTTTGTGTATAAAATAATCACCGTCTTTATCAAAGTAATCATTTGTTTCAACTTCTTTATTGTACACTGGTACAGTCACTGTAATTTTTCCATCAGCTGATAAATCAATTTTATAAAAATTATTGGGAATTAAATAGTACCTAGAATCAATATTCCAATCATCCCTAGATGCTGTGTTAATAAACAACGGCCCAAGAGTTTCATTGGAACCAAAAATGCTTGTTATACTATTAAAGATTCCGTCACGAACAGCATGTTTAGCATTTTCTAGTATGTAGGACAATGTAATCAAATCTAAGTTAGGCCATGTAATATTTTTTGCTCTGCTTACTTCTATAAATTTATCAATTAAGAACGGATACGGAAATGACAAGTATCCTAATTCATCTTTGTAAGGAGTTAGTGCATCTACTAGTCCGCTAATTGATTCAGGGTCAGCACCGTCATAAAACAAATGCCTAGTTACGTTATTGCTAGCAAGCAATGGTAATAATGTAACTGATGCACTAGCGCCGTGATTAAGATTGTTTACATGCAATGCTGTACCTTTATACCGTTTAGAATTTTCTAAAGATATTGCAGAAATAAATTCATGCGTATGTTCAATAACTTTAGGAACATCGGTTGTGCCGCTACTAGTTACTCTAAACAATATGTCAGTTGCCTTAGGGCGTATTGATGCTAGGTCAACCTCAGGGTGTACGTTAATTTCTACAATATCGAGCGTACTGTATGTTCTTTTAGAGTGCGTTTTAAAAAATACATATTTAGAGTATATTTGATCAGTGCTTAATATGTCTGTGGAAAAATCATGCAGAAATATATCAATAGGTGACAGTAATTTAGTTTTAGGGTCGTTGTATTCAACATCTTTAAATTTGTCAGTCCTGTTGTAATCAACTACAACAATCTTAAGAGATAGTTCAGCAGCCGCAACAATAATAGCAAAGTAATCAATGCCAAGTTTTTGCATACCTATAAGAATAGACTCTTGAGGCTGTGCGTTGTAAGTGTACTTTAAAACACACTTCCAATAATTGATACGCTCAACTAATTGTGATTTGTTGTATGTTTGATTGTTAGCGCATATATCAGTAAAAATAAAATTGTCGCTTATGAAATCTCTAGTGATAGTATTAGCCATACATCTTCTCGTAACTTCGTACAACTAACTCAGCAAATTGTTCTTTGTTGCTGCCGTAGCCAAACGGATGACCAATAACATGTACTCTGTGTTCTTTGCTAAAATTTACTACACTGTGATAATTTCGTATATTAACTATAAACGCCCTACCTTCCTTAAAAGGCACGATGCCGTATCCTTCTAAAACTAAATGGCAGTCTTCAGGATGTATAACTGCTATGTTAACAGGCACACCAAACTCTAATGCATCAAAGTTATTTTCGCCTGGCAACTTACCTGGCATGTCACTATGGGGAGTAATTGCAGACTCTGGTTCTAATTCCATAAAACGAATTCGACGATATGTAGTTGCTGGAAATTTATGTTGCCAGAAGTTTTTAATGGCCGGTGATGTACTTGATAAATCTGTCCACTGATACGGAACAAGTTTTTCGTCTGTATATCCGTAGTTTGTCCATGCTCCGGTCTTATCAATATCAATGCCATGAATACAACAACTGTTCCATCCGGAATTATTATCTTCACGGTGCGGTACAAAATACGGTGTTGCTTTATGTGCTTCTATTTTCCAACTGTTAAGATCAATTTCTAAATCTAACTCAATCCAACCAAAATTAGATTTGTTTAAAATCCAATCAGCTTGTTCAAGTATACTACCAGCAGGCAACGGCTCTACTATCCAAGTACAGTTTTTATTTTGGTTATAGAAATCTAATGCTTGTTGTTCTATCATAACTGTACTTATCCTATAAACTACTACTATAAATAGTTTATGAAATCAGCGCCCAACGATAAAAGAGCTTTGCCATTTGGTGAGTCTACTGCGATTAACGATGCAGAAGCATTAGCAGTTATTGGGCAAGTTGTATTAGACTTATCTATAGATAGCACTACTGAGTTTTGTGAACAATATAAAAATTGGATTACTACATCAACTGCTAATACTGTACAAGGATTAGAGCAATTTCCATTTGCGTGTTATAGCAACGGAACAACTGAGGCATTTGATAAGTTTTATATCAAGAATCGCAACCGGCGTTTTCGTTGCTTTAGAGGTGAGTATGTTTACCATCGACTAGTTTGGAGAAACAGCTGGCCTAACTGGATATGGTTAGATGACGAATGCTTAGATCCAAACGATGCAGTAGTTATAAGTTTACCATTTTCCGATACTGGGGGCAAACATCATCTGCATGAAGCGTTATTAGAGCAATGCAATGAAAAAGGTATACCGGTACTTGTTGATTGTGCGTATTTTGGAATATGTAAGGACATAGATTTTAATTTTAATCATCCGTGTATAACAGATATCACATTTAGTTTAAGCAAAGTATTTCCAGTAGCATACGCAAGGATAGGTATGCGTTTAACACGAACCGACGATGATGACGGGTTATTCGTTACAAATAAGATACGATACACTAACAGATTCGGGCCGCAATTAGGGTTAGCATTACTTTCTAAGTTTGGGCCCGACTACATTTTTAAAAAATATAGACAGCGGCAAATAGAGTTATGTTTAGAACATAAAGTAACTCCGAGTAATTCTGTATTGTTTGGCATTGGTGATACAAAATGGCAAGAGTACAATAGAGGAACATCTACCAATCGGTTAAGTTTTAATAAGATATTATGAAAGGTAAAATAGTAAATTTTGAAATCTTACACGTCAGTGAAGACGAGCGTCGAGAACGTATTATAACCCAATTACAGTCTGCACACGAGCAAGGCTTTGATTGTGTGTACGGATTGTTATTAATGGATGGTTTCTTATATAGGAATCCTGAAACATTTCACGTTGATATACCAGTTAAACTAATAGCAGGTATGTGCGAGCATGACGATCACTTGTATCTTAACTACTATCATAGAATAGTTTATAACAGTTTTAAAAACACGATACTACCAGCATGGAATAATAAATCTAAATCCTTTTTATTTTTAGGGGGTGTTCCTAGCAGAACGAATCGAATTAACTTACTAAGTAAATTTTATGATGCGCAACTNTTAAACACAGCANTATGGACATTTTTTCCACCCTGGACTGATAGTGATAAAGAATGGTGTCGTAACGCAATTCCTCATTACACAGACGAGCAATATTTAAAATTTTTAGATGCGTGTGATGTAAGGATAGATGAACGGTATGAACAGTCAAAAAACTATTCACGAATAACAAGAGATGACTGGGATGAGCAGGATACCTATAGCCAACCTTGGGTAAAAGACTTAGCATGGATTAATCCGCAAGTATTTGCTGATACATTGTTTAGTATTATAAGTGAAGGTAATGCATACGAGCCTGCTACTAATTATAAATTTTTAACAGAGAAAACTTGGCGAGCTATTGCCATGCGCCATCCGTTTATATTTGCTGGGTATCCCGAACAGTTTGATTATGCTAAGAGCTTAGGGCTACGTACATTTGAAGAGTATATGCTAATTAAAGACTATGCTTATATCACAGATGAAAATCTTCGCCTTGATGCAGTTGTTATTAATACCAAATACTTTTTAGATAATTACAGTCAGCATAACGATGCAATACAACAAGATACAGAACACAATTATAATTTGTTTATGACAATGGGTAAAGAACAAGAATTATTTTTTGATGCATTGTCTATAGAAGAATCAGAACGATCTTATTGGTTTGGACAACCTGGTTTCTCTCACCTAATAAAAATACAAGGCAACTAATGTTAAACCATAATAGCTACTCTAATATTAGCGCAATTGAAAACATAAGAACAGTTGCTAAGGATACCCTTATAGGTTTAAACTGGAGAGGAATTAAACAAAGGTTAAGCCAAATGCCTAAAGATCCAGACGGCACTTACATATGGTGGTATTCTAGAAGCGGACAAAATAATAAACTAGTACACGAAGCTAATTCTGCATACCTAGTTGAAGACGTTACTTACGCAGACGGCTCGGGTCATTTGTCAATTGATGTAACGTTGGATAAGGTTCCTGAATTAAGTAAACTTAAAGAGTTAGCATTAGTAATACCAGGCATGAGTTATGCTGGAGTATTTTTTATTGGTACCAATTCGTACGTTGAAGATCATACCGACCAAGGTACTTACAATTTTATAATTAATATACAAGTACCAGACGGGGCATCAATGACTATAGAAGACAAACAATTTCAATTTGCAAATAATCAAATATTCATGTTTGATGGAGACTTAGTGCATTCAGCATCTAATACATCTAACGAAGATTGGATCTTATTTGTTTTAAGAATTTCTAAAAGTAAATTTAATATATGAAAATATCATCACACAACCACTGGGATCCATTAGAAGAAATAATTGTAGGCAGAGCAGATAATGCCCGTGTTCCTACAGTAGATGCTAGTACTATGAGTATGTGCTACACTAACCACGACATAGAAACAATCAAACCTTTAGCAGGACAGTACCCACAATCACTAATCGATGAAGCAAACGAAGATATGGAAGCACTAGTTAACGCATTAGAACAGTGCCATGTTAAAGTTCATCGTCCTGCTGTCCAAGATAATGCTAAAGAGTTTAGTACACCCGAATGGAAAACTACTGGATGGTATACGTGGTGTCCACGTGACTTGTTACTGCCATTAGACAACTTGATGATTGAAACTCCAAGTCCATGCCGTGCTAGATATTTTGAAACTCGTGCTTACCACAACATCATGATAGACGCTGTCAAAGATGGAGTTGAGTGGATTGCGGCTCCTAAGCCTATCCTTACAGATGCCAGCTATAACTTTACAGATCTTAGCAAGCCAAGTTTAACTAATCTTGAGCCAGTGTTTGACGCTCCTAACTGTATACGCTTAGGCAAGGACATATTGTTTCAAATTAGTAACACAGGCAATCATCTAGGATTACAATGGTTACGTAATACACTAGAACGTCGTGGTTATCGTGTACATGCGGCTGAACACATTTACAGTTTTGCACACATGGACAGTACTATTATTCCATTGCGTCCGGGACTAGTATTGCTTAACAGTACTCGCGTTAATCCAGACAACTGTCCCAAGTTATTTGAATCGTGGGATAAGATTTATTTCCAAGACGTTACTCCTATTGTTCCACCCTCAAGTGGGCCTGGTAGTATTAGTCCATGCAGTCCGTATATTGGTATGAATATCCTAAGCGTTAATCCTAATACAGTATGTGTGGGCAACACACAACTATCGCTAATACGTGAATTAGAAAAACGTAAGTTTACAGTTATACCACTACCAATGCGTCATGCGGCTACACTAAGCGGAGGCTTTCACTGTGCTACATTAGACTTACGCCGTACTGGTTCACTAGAGGACTACTTCCAATGAAAGGCAAAGCCAACAAAATATTTCCCTTCTGGCAGGACGATTTAAAATCATATGTTGCTCTACATGAAACTCCTATAGCACCACATGCTGTTCCGCATCCTAACTATGCTGAACCTCCTATAATGCTTAAACAATCATTTAACGAACAACTGCCGCCATGCTGGCCGCAGTTCTATCAATCATTGTATGTTGAAGAAGGCAGTGTATGTTGGTTAACGCTTGAACCACGTGAAGTAGTTCCAATCCACCGTGATTATTTTTATATGCTCAAGACCAAAAAGAATGTGGCTGTGGATCAATGTGTACGTTACCTAGTTATGCTGGAAGATTGGAAACCTGGACACATAGTACAATTAGACGACTGGGCATTGACTGAATGGCGGGCTGGAGACACTTGGTACTTTGATACTGAAGTTGTACACTATGCGGCTAACTGTGGTACGGAGAATTTCTATACCTGTCAAGTTAGTACAGTAAAATGAATGTATTAGAATTTAATCCTGGTTGGAAAACTGACATAGCATTTTGCTTTGTGGACAACACACGGACTTACCAAAGCAATATTCGAGAGTTTATGAAAAACCAAGCTGACGGCACATTAGCTAACATATATAACAAAGGATGGACTGTTTATCAGTGGATTGATGAGGATGTACTATTACAACATGCTTGTAATAAAGGCCATAAATGGGCAGTAGTGTTCAGCACTGGCACAGAGTTTATTAATGGTACTAAATTTTTTGACGCAATACTTGCAATGATTAAAAATGATTTCTTTGTTGCAGGACATATTTTAGACAGAGCGGATGCATACTATGAGTTACATCATCAATGTTATGTTATCAACTTAGAGAAATATAAAGAGTTAGGTTGTCCAGAAATTGGCAAACAAGAACTTGGCAGTAAACACATACAGAATATTCCGTTACGTAGTAAGGATAATATACACGATGATTATACTCCACTAACTATAGGATATGGTGACTATACTAGAGATGAATATCAACATAAGTGTCATGGTTGGAATATTCTAAGCGTAGCGTTTAATAATAAAGAAACAGTTTTAGTGTTTGATAGTAACATCCGCAATAATAAAAGACATTTTTATCCAGAAAGCCCTAAAGACTTTTATAAGAATTTAAGTTGGGCGTATCACAGATTAAACTTTTGTCACGATACGTTTGTTCACACTAGTAATACAGAAACAGTACACTTACCACTGAAGAAATATAAGCAAATTGTAACTCCTGCTAGCGGCGTTTGGTTTGCAGACTATTTGGCAACTGACGCTACCGTGATTATGTATGATTATAATCAAGCATCATTAAACTACTGGAAGGAAAAGTTTCCAGAATACAAATTTATATTGTGTGATTTGCTTGGAGAAGGTAGTTTAGTAGATTATATAGATACTAGCATTTCAGATACTTTAATAAACTTATCAAATATTTTTAACTATGAAGGAACTGTATTCTTTTATAGTTGGTCGTATAGGAAATACAAAGAAACAGAATTGTTAGATAAAATACAAACAGCTATACCTAATGCAGAAGTATATTCTAGCCTTAAGGTTGAATTGTTTGATACTGTTCCCACATGGCATCTTTAACTATTAGTTGACCATTTGAGTGATTATCAATTGCTTCAATAACAATGTCAGCAACTAGTTTATTATTTAATGTACTACCTAAATGATTTGCTGCCATGCCGTCATCAAGGGTAGCTCTACCAATTGAACTAAAGCATTTTAGGCTTGGTCTAACTTCTGTTCCGGTTTGCCATCTGTGTAAGTAATTTATGTTATCAGGATAATACGGATTGTCCTGTTCCCAAACAGTAGGAAGTCCAAAACTCCATAGATGAATAATCTTAGTTTTATGTTGTATAGGGGCTAGCACCTCTCTATCATAATAGTAAAAAGAAGCAACAGATTCTTGTTTTGCTTTTTCATGATCGTACAAATGTGTAAAATATTCTTTCCCTGCTCTAATAGTCTTGTAATTCAATAAGTGGGAATAGTGAGTATCCTTCCACTTGTGAGGCGCTAGAGTCCACGACCCAATATTTCTTACTGTAGGATGATACACTCGGCTAAAGTCAGTCCAACAAAATACACATACATCTGGTAAATTATTTTCGTATGGGCGGAACTGTTTAAGCATGACATCCCAATAGCTACTGCCACCAACTCCTAAGTTTACAATGTCTGCATTGTAATGATCTTTAATGCGTTTTAAAAAGGTATCATACTTGTAATACCAACTATGGGGATTGCTTATTTCGTGAACAAAACTATCTCCAAAAAATCCTATCTTCATAAGTACTCCGTAACTAACAGCATGATGCGTGGAGTGTGGCCTATGTTGGCGGCGCCGTGTATATCTGTTTCATGCTCAAATTGAAATACGTCACCTGCTTTATATCCAGTGATCATTTCGTCTTTGTAAATGAATACATGCCCAGCACAATAATCTTGCAATGGGATCCAATAGCGTTTGCATGGTGTATCGTGTGCATGTGGATCTGTATGCATTGGCATATACTGTCCTGGCATTAGTTTTGTGAACCACCAGTGTACACGACCTGTTGTCCATGTAGGTACAATTTGTAAGTTTAGATCAGACTCTTCATACACCCACCAATTGACAGCATTTAAATCATAGCCTGCCATTTCGTACCTACTATATTCAGCAGACTCTACAGCAGTAGCAGGTGGCCAATCACGTGGCCGAGCTTGCCCAGGTAAGGTTAGTATCTTGTGTTCCCATAGTGGATCAATCCAAGAACTATAATTTCCGTAACTAATCATTCAACTCGTGGACTGTTAGACATAAAAAATGCCGCAATCCATTTGTTGCCTTTAGTTAAGGGCAACGACTCGTGGATTGTAGACATGTTAACTGCCTCATCAGGATAGTCATACTCAAAGTACATCATCCCGCCCTTCTTAGGCTCAACTGTAACTCCTAGCTCTGGCCACGTACAACGACCACCTTCGTAATCATCGTTGAACCAAAATATAGCAGTTGCTTTACGATCGCCGCCTTTACTGTAGTAAGGTACAATATTAGGTGTGTAAGGGAAATCGTGATGTAGACCAAAAAACTGCCCTTCTTCATATCTATAAATATCGCCTGCTTCTACATGACTTTCGGGAATGCCAATCGCATTAGCGAGTAAACTTTTAAAATATGCTCTATCTTCAGGGTTAGTTGCTTCGCTAATAGCACGTTGCTCAACCTCTTCTGTAATTTGTCCGTATGATTGTTCACGGCTTTCTAGACCAGCATGTTCATACATCTTATCTTTGTACTTGGCAATCATAGCATCACATACTTCTAACGGTACTACATCGTCAAATACACTAATGCGTGGAAAGTTTAATATGATTGTTTCTTTCATTAATAATGTTCCAATTTGTTTATACCTAATTTAGCACGAAATTCGTCTGTGAACTTACAGTCCACACGTAACGCATACTCTTGTTCATCACTGCTATCACCGCCATGCCAGTCTTCATCATTCCAAAAACCGGCATTACTGTTAATATAATATTTGTTTTCTGCTTCTGGATCCCATATGTAGAATCCACGCTTAGTCCTAAAACGTATGTGTATAAATTCGTTTCGATGATCAGTGTAGGAGTTCTTTTCTAACACTCCGTTGTTAGCATCTAAATCTCTATGTTCAAATGCTAGTCCGTTATGATCACAGTGAAAAAATATAACACGACCAATTTGGCTAATGATATTTTGTTCTACTAGGTTGTTTACCCATGCTACTACTCCGGGAAAGTGTTGGCTTTCTTCTGTAGGCTTACGTTCAGCAGTACGATCATTCCAGTCACCTTGTTCCCAAAGAAAGTAGTAAATGTAAGGATCACTGGCACCCATGGCCATTTTTAAATAGCGAGTAAATGTATTACGATTTTTAAAGTTGCTCAGGTCTGTAAAGTACATAGGGTCGCCTGCAACACGTATAGGATCAGTCTCAGGTAATGCCAAGTATTCTTCTACAGCCTTGTAAATTGGTTTCCAGTTAACTATGTAACTAGCATCTTTCCAATCAAAGCCAGGTTTCATCCAAGTGCCTTCTTTGGCATAATCTCTTGCCAAAGCAAAGCCCTTACATATTTCCGGGTGTAAGTTTTTAAACCCATCTATATCTAAAAATGGGTCTAAGTTTATATAAGGTTGTCCACCAATACCGCGTATCATGCTAGTACTTAGCTGATAAGTACGTACATGCAGACAGAATTTGACTACTATTACAACAACGTTCCCGGCAAGGGGCTGTGTCGTAATAACCTAATTTATACCAGTTTGATAAACAAATCCAAAACTATATTTTGTCAACATTATGTTAATGATACTGATTATCACAAGGGACAGAATCAAGTAGTTGATTCATTGTTGATGGAAGAAAAGTGGTTACGTGAAATTAATTATATAACGCAAATGCGTAACAACTATCCGGCACTTGTTCCCACAATAACTAATATTGACTTAACTCAACGTAAAATGTATTTTGAAATACAAGGTGTAGATTTTTGGCAACAAACACTCGATAACAACTGTACCTATGACGACATACTGCCCAACTGGCAAGAACAAATGCTAGGTATATTTAAAGCACACAAGTCACTGGGCATATACAAATACAGTTTACATCCTAGTAGTTATTTCATAGTGGATGGACAACTTAAAAGTATTAATTACTTTTTTTGTTATAATAGCACAAGTTCTCCAATTAGCCTGCGTAGTGTAATGAGTCATATTAGTGAAGATAGACAAGCAGACTTATTTCCTAAAATGCTTGCTCTAGGCATTGATGTAGATGCTCCCACTCCACATGATCAAATACAACAGTTAGCATTTGAAAGTTTTAAAACAAACTTTCCTTCTGACTTTATAGACAGGGCCAAGCACATATATGAATAAACCTTATATTAAAATGTTTGATATTTACTACGGTACTAAATGTAATCTAGCGTGTAGACATTGCGATACTCGTAGCGACATTATTAGAACAACAGAAAACGATCCGCATATTGACACAATTCTTGAAGGTATTACGTTAGCAAAAGAAAAGTTTGATATTGACCTTTATAGTTTCATTGGTGGAGAACCACTATACTACTTAGATAAGATTGAAATTATACTTGCACACATACGAAAGATAGATCCAACTGCAAAGATACAAGTGTCTACAAATGGTGCATTACTATCTAAAAATTTAGATGCTGTTGCATTACTCATGCAACAGTACGAAACTAGTTTGTTTGTATGTAATCACTTTGCGGCATTTGATGAGAAAATGACTGCTAAGATAACTGCTAGTGTAAACACATTAGTCAATATGCTACAGCTGACTAACGGTGATGCTAACACGTTCTTAACAAAACTGTTAAGATTAGACAATCCTAGAAATGATCCGTATCTTAATACTTGGATTGAGGAGCAAGGGGAATATTTCTTAGGTGAACAGCCAGTTGATCAGTACTTCCACAATGATAAAATCTTTTTACATTTTAGACCTCAAACTGAATTTAAGATGCATCACTACATGAAGAACGGAAAACCTAAACCTTTTATGACTGGCAACTCTGCGCTATCATATAAAGACGGATGTAGCAGTCCGATGTGTAGTTTTATGATAGACAAGAAATTGTACAAGTGTTCTGCACTAGGCACATTGGAACGTTTCTTAGAATACCACGGAAGCCAAGACGATCCAGATTGGCAGAAATATCGCAACTACAAATATTTAGATTTGGAAACGTGTACAGACGAAGAAGTTATGAACTTCCATGCTACTAAGTACTGCTCTATTTCAGAGTGTGATATGTGCGGCACTAGTCACTTTAACAGAACTCGAGAAGACGTGATACATGTACACCGTCGTTAACTGGACAGAAGGTTTAAACCTAACAGCGTTTTACGCTGAAGCAGAACGCCGAGGCTTTTCTAACAATGCTAGCCAGAAGGCAATGATAGACTGCTTTCGTAATGAGACAACGTGGGCGGCATGGATACTATATCAAGACAACAAGGCTGTTGGTAGTGTCGCCGCACATTCTTTTTCTGAGATGGGACCTAATGCGTATCGTGTACTAGCACGTACTTGTACATTTGGCACTGCTCGTCAGAATGGTGGATTAATAACTCCTAGAAAGTTAATTGCCGAACATCAGAACTTAACAGATCAGTTCTTACTGCCGGCATGTATTGACTGGGCAAAAGGTGAGTTGTATGCTACTAGTAATGAAAGCACGGTAGCAAGTCAACGACTTGTACACAGACATTACTTTCCTACACTTGCTAAGTTGGGTATTGTAGAACGTGTATGCGAAATGAATTATCGTAATACGGATCAAACTGTGTGGCGTGTATATCCAGAAAAGTTTCTTGCTAACTTAGAACGTTATCCTAGATGGTCTTAATTGGAATATTCCTAAATTTCTTTTTAAAGTTAGGATCGAGAGTAAATTTTATATGAGGTAATTTCGTGTCTGTTTGTTTGTCAAATGCACATAGTTTGCACACTTCAATTGATTGTTTTAGATCATGTTCTATAAACTGTTTAACAACTTCGTAGCCGTCTAACGGATCACACGCTTTATACTTTTCTAAAATCTCCTGCGCCGCTTGCACATACTTCACTTGCTTCTTTGCTTCAGGATAGTTTGTTACAGCAGGGCAATGAAACATTAGCCCGTGTTGTA
>JGI12421J11937_10000660_pt1 | contig 13688 bp, 16 predicted proteins | sample LakErihyJuly2011_2_FD_11937 | JGI IMG/M metagenome (IMG submission 11937)
TGCTGAGCAGGTCTGCTCAGCCACTCGGTAAATCCGCATCATTTTAGTTCAAAAACCAAACTCTAAACTCCAAACATCCATGAACGTGTCACACCAAGTCATTTCAGTTCCGGTCTGGGATCTTAAACCCTACGAGAACAACGCTCGGACTCATTCCGACGAACAGGTGGATCAGCTCACTAAGAGCATCCGTCAGTTCGGGTTTAACAACCCAATTTTAGTCCAAGATGATTTAACTGTCGTCGCCGGTCACGGAAGATTGCTCGCCGCCAAGAAGTTGGGGCTGGAGTCCGTCCCGGTGATCAAGCTCAAGCACCTCACCCCGGCTCAAGTAAAGGCCTACGTCTTAGCGGACAACAAGCTCGCTCTAAATGCCGGCTGGGATGACGAGATCCTGAAGGCGGAGCTTCTGGCAATCCAAGAGGCCGGGGAGGTTGATATGGATGCGATCGGGTTCAGCGACGAGGAGATGACCGCGCTGATCGACGGAGTAGAAGTCGAGGACGATACTCCTCGGGAGCGCCCCGAGTATTCTAAGAAGATCGACACCCCGGTTTATTCCCCGAAGGGAGAGAGGCCGGAACTGCACACGCTCGTTGACCGGACTAAGGCCATCCAGCTTTTAGACAAGATCAACTCGGCGGAGATCCCGGAGGACATCCGGCAGTTCCTGTTCTGTGCCGCCCAGCGCCATAACGTATTTAACTATCACCTGATTGCCGAGTATTACTGCCACGCCCCCAAGGAGATCCAAGAGTTGATGGAGCAGTCTGCCTTAGTGGTTATTGACTTCAACAAGGCGATTGAGAACGGCTACGTTGTGTTGTCTAAGCGCCTTGAGGACATTTACTCGGCTTCATATGAAGCTCCCGTCGATGATGAAGCATAAAGACTTCGCGGCGTTTATCCTGACGCATGGGCGCGCTGGTCGCGTGGAGACGTTCCGGACTCTCCGCAAGTGTGGTTACACCGGTCGCATAGTTCTGGTGGTGGATGACTTAGATAAACAGATGGAGGCCTACAAGGAGGAGTTTGGCGATCAGGTTTACGTGTTCAGCAAGCAAAAGGCAATCGACCTGACCGACGAGTGCGACAACTTCCAAGACAGGCGCGCAGTTGTTTATGCGCGAAACATCTGTTGGGACATCGCCCGGGATCTTGGCATCAAATACTTTTTTATGCTGGACGATGACTACAATGATTTCCGGCACAAGATGGATGACAAGAACCGCTTTATTGACAGGTCGTGGATGCGTGACCTTGACTCCGTTCTAGACGCTATGCTTGATTACTACATTAGCATCCCGGCCTTGACTATCGCGATGGCGCAGGGCGGGGATTTCGTCGGAGGCATGGACGGAACGTCTTGGCGGAAACCTCGTCGTAAAGCGATGAACAGCTTTATCTGTTCAACGGATCGCCCCTTCAAGTTCTTTGGTAGCACCAACGAGGACGTCAACGCCTACGTCACCTTGGGATCCCGGGGCGACATCTTCCTGACGATCGTAAAGGTCGCGCTTCAGCAGAAGCAGACCCAACAGAACGCCGGCGGACTCACAGACATCTACAAGGCCTTTGGGACTTATGTGAAGTCGTTTTACTCAGTGATGTGTCACCCCTCGTCCGTGAAGGTTTACTTCCTTCCGGGAAGCACTTACGACCGGATCCACCATCGAGTCACTTGGAAGCACTCCGTCCCGGTAATCCTATCTGAAGAACATAAGAAACGTAGCTGATGTCGATCAGCCAGAAGACGTTGGTGGAGCGCTGGGAGCTTTCCCCGGGGCGGATCTCTCAGCTTGTAGCTGAAGGGATGCCGCTGGATAGCGTAGAGGAGGCAGAGAAGTGGCGCGCCCAGCGTCACCTATCAACGGGGATCCCGCCGTCTGATTACAAGATTGGAGGGGAGCAACCCGAAGAACCCGCGGCGGAGGAGCCAGAGGAGAAAACTCCAACGACTGTCCTCGAGACGTTCGACTCGATTATCGAGCGTCAGCGCATCCTTGTTCAGATCTCACGAAACCAATACATTAAGGCGGTCAAGTCCGGATCTCCTCAACAGTCCCGGCTTTACGCCTCTTACGACAAGACAGTCAACACCTTAACCAAGCTGAAGGCCGAGGCAGACCGGCTCGCGCTTATGAACCGGGAATATATCCGGGCGGCTGACTCCGCCGATGCCATGCGGAAGCTCGCCGGCGACTTCGTTAACCGCTTGGACAAGCTCGCTCTCGATGTGGCTGAAGCTTGCAACCCGGAGAACCCCGCGCGCGCCGTGAAGGTGTTAGAAGCGTGGGCGCTCCGAGCGAGAACCGAACTGTCCAAGGATGAATAAGGCGGAGCTAATCAAGATCGGCAAGGGAGTCCTGAAGCCGGCATACTCCGGAGATCCGGTGGAGTGGCTGGAGGCGAACGTGTTAGCGATCCCCGACTCCCCGATGCCCGGTCCGTTCCGGGCTGAGAGAACCCCTTGGATTGCGGAGGCATTACGCATCGCCGCCGACCCAGAGACGAGGTTGCTGACTGTCCTCGCGAGCATCCAATCCGGGAAGTCACTTCTGGCGCGCCTGTTCTCTTGCTACGTTATCGCAAACCAACCCGGCCCGACAATGATCCTTCAGGCGACCGACTCAGAGGCCAAGGACTTTTCCCTCCGCTATCTACGCCCGGTCTGGAATAACTGTCCGCCGGTCAAGGCCAAGTTCAAGAACGACGACATGGAAAGATCTACGACGTCGGACTTTGATCGCATGACTCTTTACTGTCGAGGCATCCACAACGAAACCAACCTTCAGCGACTTTCCCTTAGATACGTTATCGCGGACGAGTGTTGGATGGCTCCACCGGGACACCTTGCGGAAGCGAGCGCGCGCGTTACCGCTTTCGGTTGGATGGGAAAACGAATGATGATGTCTCAGGGCGGCGTCGCCGGTCAGGAGTTTCATCAGCTCCACGAGTCCACGGACATGCGAGAGTGGAATATGTGCTGTCCATCTTGCGGTCACCATCAACCTTGGGCGTGGTCGCAAGTTAAGTTCCCGGACGACTCAAAGGTAAACGACGAGTGGGATCTCATCAAGGTTTCTCAGGGGACGACGTTTGAGTGCGTGTCCTGCAAAGCGCGCCTACCGGACACCAACGCAACCCGGATGGAGGCCAACGCCGGCGGTAAGTTCATCGCTACAAAGCCGTCAAGCAACATTAGCTACGTCGGACTTCATTGGAATAGCGTAGCGACTATGGGATGGGGTGAGCTGGCGGTGATGATGATTAAGGCCAAGGAAGCCATCGAGGAGTATGGAGACGACGAGCCACTCCGGATCTTTATCCAGAAGCGTCTGGCAGAGAAGTATGAAGAACAGCCGGACGAGATCCGGACGGAGGCGAAGCCGGGTGACTACGGCATTGACGACGATTGGGAACACGAAGGAGGGTTCGTCAAGGGTCGCCCTACGCCCTACAACTACATCACCCCGGAGCAAAGGACGGAGCCAGATTTTGTTCGTATGAGATTTATGGCGGTGGACGTTCAGAAGCGAGGGTTTTATTGGATCGTTCGTGGGTGGTCCGGCGACGGCAGATCCCGTCTAATCTCCTGCGGGTATTGCTTTTCGTGGAGTCAGCTGGTTGACATAAACAAAAAGCACAGCGTTCACCCTGCTAATGTTTTCATCGACTCAGGTTTCCAGCCGGACGAGGTGCTTGCCGCGTGTGCGACCAACGGATGGGTAGCGACCCGAGGTGACCAGAGAAACGAGTTCGCTTGGAGGGTAAAGACTCCCGCCGGCCTAAAGACCGAGCTACGCCCGTATTCCGCCCCGGTGGTGGAGGCGGTATCAGGGAAGCGGGTCAAGCGGTTCTACTTTTCAAACCTACGCCTGAAGGACATTCTTGCCGCGCTAATCAAACGAGGCCGGCACATGATCCCAAGAGACGTATCGGACGAATACAAGAAGCAGATGAAGTCCGAGCGCCGCACAGTCGGAACCAATGGCAAACCCTTCTGGGACGCTATAAGCAAGGACAATCACTTTTGGGACTGCGAGGTGATGCTGATCCTCCCGGCTTTGGCTTGGAAGCTTACAGGCCGAACTGATGAGGTGTTTACCGCCGAGGCGGAAGAAGAAGGAGAGCAAACGGACTCTTGACATCCCCCGGGGATCCGTCAGGGTGGGTAAGCACCCAGCGAGCCCGGGCATGGTCTGGCTGGAAGGCACTCACCCCCTCTTCATAATTTAGAAGTCAAGGGGTGAGCCAATGCTTTGACTCCCGCGTAGGGTTATGGCTCAGGCAACCGGGTGCTTTCTTATCTTATCGCAAGCTCGTATCGAGTCTATTGCGGACAAGGCCGCTACGCTTTTAATGGAAGGCAAGACCATGATGACCTACACCGACTCAGGCACGTCAGTCTCTAAGACTTTCCCGATGGACATTCAGACGACCCTTATCGAGTGTCGCTACGCCCTACAGATTAAGGATCCAGCTCAATACGGATCTATTGATCGTGTGCGTGTTTACAATGGACTCTGGAACTTCCGAGGACTTTAATACGACATGTCAAAACAGAAATCGAAGCAAGACATTAAAAAGGCCATCAAGGACGTCAAGGCCTACGCGCGCCGCAAGGGTCTGAAAACCCGGGCGGACGGCTTCGGTGGTGGTGGCTCCGGGATCTTCTCTCAGTTTGAGGGTGCTAAGTATTCCAACAAACGCCAATGGGTAAACACGCCTTGGCCCGCCGACCAGAAGAAGGTGATGACCACCTTCGACCGGCAGGAGCTTACGCGCAAGATGCGCTGGCTGGCGGTCAACTCCGGACTGATCCGGCAGATGATTTCGGACAACGTGATCTACGCCATTGGCGATGGCATCCGTGGTCAGGCCTCCTCCAAGGATGAGGTCTGGAACTCGCTTGCTGAGTCTTATTTTAATGATTGGGCGAACAAGCCATGCGACATCACCGGTCGCTTTAACCTATGGGAATGTCAGCAGATCTCTTGCCGGAAGGTGGACGTCGATGGCGAGATGTTCATCCTCAAGACGTATTCTTCAGACGGAGTTGCTAAGATCCAGCTCATTGAGTCGCATCGAATTGGCACTTCCATCGCCGCTATGGGCGCGTCTGACGGGATGTATGACGGCATCCTTTTCAATAAGTTTGGAGCCGTAGTCGGCTATAACGTAATTCGTTCAGACGGAACGACTCGGATGGTTTCGGCTAATTCGATTATGCACTTGCACCACCCGGAGAACGTCTCAGGCGCGCGCGCATACTCGCCGATGCAACACAGCATCAACAACCTGATCGACATTCTTGAGATCCTGTCTATGGAAAAGCTGGCAGTCAAAACGGCGTCGGACATTACCCGGACTATCACTCGCGAAAACCCTCAGTTTGACGGATCCACTTCCGACTTTGAGGCCTTCGGGATGCGCCCGCAGGATTACCCTCAAGGGGTTTACGACAACCCGGAGCAGGTCGGCTCATTCATCGGCGGCAAGATCCTATCACTCGCCCCGGGCGAAAAGCTTGAAAGCTTCCAGAGCCAGCGACCTAATGCCAGCTTCACCGGGTTCATTGAGCATCTCCAGAAGGACTCCACCGCCGGCGTTCTGCCATATCAGTTCACGGCAGATCCTAACGGCATTGGTGGCGCCGCAATTCGTCTGGTGGTCAGCAAGGCTGAGCGCCTATTCGGAGCGCGCCAGCACATGTTTATTACCCGCTTCCTGACCCCGCTTTGGGGATACGTTATCGCCAATGCGATTGCCCGGGGCGAGCTTCCCGCCAACGACGAGTGGAATAAGGTAAATTGGGTAACGCCTCGCCGAGTCACTGTTGACGCTGGGCGAGAAGCGGCCGCAAACCAGAAGGACATCGCTATGGGGCTCAAGACCCTGTCTGATCACTTTGCTGAAAACGGCATGGATCCACGCGAGGAGATCCGCCGGCGCGCCGCTGACGCCAAACTCCTGAAGGACACCGCCGCAGAGTTCGGCATCCCGGTGTCTATGCTTTACCAGCCGTCGAACAACCCGGCGGACATTGACCAAACCCTCGGCGACCAAAAGGAAGCCAAAGCGCCCGACCAATACATCTCTCTCAACGACGAAGAACCAAATCAAAACAATGCGAAACTTATCTAAGGACTTTAAAGGGCATCGTCCAATGCTCATCGCCCCGGCTCAGGCCGAGGCCTATCTACAACGGGTCGGCGACATTAACATCCCGATGGAAGCAAAGATGTCCGACATGGAGGATATGCTTTCGGCGATCTTCGGCGCCAAGCCGGTGCTAGAAAAGTATCCGCCCTTGGCGTTCATCCCGATCAAGGGTGTTATCGGCAAGAGCTTGTCCGAACTTGAGTCGATGTGCGGTTGTTGTGACATTCAGGACGTCGAGGAGATGCTTGAGGAGTGCGAGCGCGATCCATCAATCAAGACCATCATCCTTGACATTGACTCCCCGGGCGGCACGTCCGTCGGCGTCCCTGAGCTTGCGAACCGCATCAAGAACAGTTCCAAGGAAATCATCTCGTTCACCGGGAGCGAGTGCTGTTCAGCGGCCTATTGGCTTGGATCTCAAGCTTCCGCCTTCTACGCTACGCCTTCATCCTCCGTTGGTTCTATCGGTGTTTACATCGCTTTCCCGGATTGCTCCGAGGCCTACAAGATGGAAGGCGTTAAGATGGATGTGATCAAGTCTGGCACTTTTAAAGGCGCTGGGATCCCCGGCACTTCCCTTGACGAAAACCAGCGAAAGATGCTTCAGCAGGAGGTCGAGGACATCCATACCGACTTCAAGGATGCCGTAAAGTCCGTTCGCTCGTTCGTTGAGGACAGCTCTATGGAGGGTCAGATGTTCTCCGGGAAACGTGGAGCCGAAGCCGGGTTGGTGACCTCCCTAGTCAATGGTTTTGACGAACTTATCGAGTCTATTAACCCAGCCGTGTTTACCCAAGTCGAGGCCGACGAGGAAAACGATAACAGTCACGCCGTCTCTGGACTTTCTTCCGTATCTGACGAGGACTACGAGGCGAAGGCCTTTATCAATGCTATGTCTGCCGCTGACCGCGCGCTTGCCGGCCTTGACGTAAAGATCTCCGAGGAAGGCAAGGACGATGAGGACGAAGATGAGGACGATGAGGACGAAAAGCCAAAGTCCAAGTCCGAGGACGAAAAGCCCAAGGACGAAGATGACGAGGACGAAAAGAAGTCCGAGGAAGGCGAGAAGGACGACGAAAAGGAGGACGACAAAGCCGAAGGAGACGAGGGCGAAGAAGGCGATGAGTCTAAGTCCGAGGACGACGACGAAAAGCCCAAGGAAGAAGAAGGCGACGGCGAAAAGAAGGACGACGAGGAAGGCACCGAACCCCAGCCGGACGACGAGAACGAACCCAAGGAAGGCAAGTCCAAGGAGGACGCCGAGGATGAGGACGATAACGGAGAGAAGGCGGTCGATACGGACGACAAGCACAACAAGTCCGGAGTCAAAAAGAACCGGAGCAAGCGCCTCGCTTGACTCACGCGTAGAACTAACTCGCAAAGCCCAATGACCCTCGAACAATCCCTGAAGGCCTTAAAGTCGGCCTTCACCTCTAAGTCCGGCGAAATGGAAGCTATGTCCAAGGAGATCTCCGAACTGAAGGCAAAGAACGTCGAGCTTGTCTCGGCCTCGGCATCTTCGGCTAAAGATCTCAAGGCCTACGCGCGCGCTCGCACTGATCGCGACGAAGCTGTTGCTAAGATCGAGGAGCTCACCAAAGCACTCGCCGCCTCCGAGGAACTGAAGAAGCAAGCCGTGTCGCAAATCGAAACAGTCGGCAAGAAGTCCGCTTCAATCGCGGCCTCGGTTGGCGTTTCTCCGGTTGAGATCTCTGCTTCCGATGCTGTCGGCGCCAAGACTAACGATGAAGTCTGGACTGAATACTGTGCTATCACCAATGCCGGCGAAAAGGTTGCCTTTTACAACAAGCATCGCCCGCAGATCCTTGCTCGCTTGGGCATCAAATAATTTCACTACACAATGGCACTCCCAGCTTCCCTGACCGCCGCTCTCGGCTCCCTTCTTGACGACTCTTGGGCGCAGATTGTAGCCGACGCCAACGCAAACAGCGGCGTCACCAATCTCACCTTTAACGTGACCCTGACTGAAACGGCTCCCCCGGGCGGTCCTATGGATGCGACTATTCGCTTCACGCATCGCTTCCGCACCGAGATCTCCCAAAGCACTCAGGAGCAAATCACTGTCACTGTCTCATAATTTCCCCTAACAACTTCACCCAACTAAATATCAAATAACCTATGGCAAATAATGTCCTCAATCAGGGTTTAGCTCCGCAATTCGTTGCGGCTGAAACCCTCCGCACCCTCGTCCCGATCCTTGCTCCTCTGAACAAGATCGTCACTACCGACTTCTCGGCCTATGTCGCCGAAAAGGGTCAGGTCGTCCACACCCGCTTCGCTAACTCCTTCTCGGCTTCGACCTACAATCGCGCCACCGGCTTCGTCCCTTCGGACGCAGACGCTACGGACGTTGCGATCACCCTCGCCGACCATAACTACGTCAGCGCCTCGTTCACCGATACGGAAGTCGCTACGATCTCGCTCGACATGCTCCGTCGCGTGTTTATCGCTCCTATGGCTAACGCCACTGTGAAGTCCCTGTTCGACGGCGTTCTTGCCGAAACCACGATCGCCAACTTCGCCAACGCCGCCTATTCCGGCACCAAGGCCAACTTTAACCGATCGGCTGTCGCCGGCGTCGCTACGAACTTGACCCTCGGAAACCTCCCTTACGATGGTCGCACGATGCTCCTCTCCCCGGGTGCTTTCGGTCAGCTCTTGCAGGATCCGTCTGTCGCTCAATACCTGTCTATCGGTGACACGTCCGTGATCCGCGACGGCAAGGTTGGTCGTCTCCACGGCATCGACATCTACGAATACAACGGCTTTGCCGCCGCCCCTGCCGGTGAACACCTCAATGGTATCGCTGGTTGCCGCGAAGGTCACGTCATCGTGACGCGCGTCCCTGCCGCGCCTACCACCGGCGGTGGCGAACAGCTTACTGTTCAGGATCCTGACTCGCAGTTCGCGTTCGCTCTCCGTAGCTGGTACGATTGGACGAAGGGTCTGTCCTCGGTGTCCGCCTCTTGGATTATCGGTCAGTCTGTTGGTAATCCTAACGGCGCCCAGCGTATCGTCATCTCCGACCTCTAAGCCATACGGCAAGAGGAAGGTTCGAACCCCCAGCGATGGGGGTTCTTTGTTTGTAGGTCATTTGACCCCTCTGGCTGGCCTCCTGAGGCGCTTTCCCCGGGGAGTCCTACCCTTCCCCCTCTTTGACTCCCGCGTAGGGTCATGGGCATCATCCAAGACGAATGGGCATCTGACGCCGGGGAGATCCTCTTGGAGATCCCGAAGGCGGTGACTGTTCAGCGTGGAGCGGGCGCGCCTGTATCTTTTAACGTCCTCTTAGGCGACCCTATGGTTCAGCAGGATCTTGAAACGGGAGGTTTCCTCGACTCGGCCTCCTTTGACGTTAAGTTCCTAAGGGCTGACTGCGTGGCTCACCCCGGGGTGGTTATCTTTGGGAACTTAGTCACGTTCAACAGCAAGCAGTATCGCATCGTTGCCATTAACGACCGCCCCCCGTCCGCTTGGGTCATCGCCCGGGTTCAGACCAAGGTTGGACCAGCCTAATGGCGGTCAAGGTCAAAAAGAATGTTCAGGTTGATGCGTCTAACCTGATGGCTCACCTCCACGACTTTTCTCAAGTGCTGGGCAAAAATCTAGGGGAGACAGTCCGGGAGCAAGCCGGGTTATTCTGTATGGATCTTATTAAATACTCTGGACCATACAAGGGGGCAGGGAAAGGCCTTGACTCCTCCGCAAAGAGGAAGGGTGAGGAAAACCTAAAGAAGTCCGTGTTCAAGATCTTTCAGCCCGTCGAGCGCGCAACGGCAGAACAGGTTGCTTCTATTGGAAGCTTTGACGTTTTTAAATTATGGGTCAAATCACCGGGACACAAATCGGTCGGCAAGAAGGGTATGGAAAAACAATGGGAGGCCTTCAAGTCAAAGCATCCCTCAACCCGGGCGACCACCTTTATTTCGTCGGGAGACTTTGCGGCGATGACTACGCTTCACAACAGGCATCGGAAATACCAAGGGAAGGGTGGNCTAATGCCCTACGCTGTCCGGGCGAAGTCAGGATTTGCGATCGTTCCGAAGGAAAAGGACATCGAGCGATACTACTCGCTGAAGAAGGACAACGTCGGCATTATGAAGTCGGGCTATTGGTTCGCCTCTCAGAAGATCCGGGCGAAGGAAGTAAAAGCGCCAGCTTGGGTTAAGCACTCCCAAGGGTCATCTCTCGCCATCGGGATTGATCAGATTAATCAGCCGATGAAGCCGGAGGTCACTATCGGGAATATGATTGGCAAGCGCGCTATCCCGAACTCACAATTCAAGGCGGCAATAAATTATCGAATGTATGCCATGCGAGTCCGGATGGCGGCAGAGCTTAACAAGAAAAAGATTGCCCTATGGCGCTCATCCCTGTCAGGATCTACAACCAACACCTCTAAGTTCTTTTGACCATGACCACATTTTACGGCATCCGCACAATTACCGAACAGTCCCTAAAGGCGTGGTTCACCGCCAACGCTTCCCTGCTTACCGGGGTTCAGGTCAACATCGGGCAGACCTATGACCTCCGCACCCTCCCGGCGGTGATCCTTTATGCTGAGTCGGCAGACTCCCACCCGGATCTCGGAGCCAAGCCACAAGGCAACTTCTCCCTGTCCGTAAAGCTCTACGTTTACTCGTCCGCAGACGACGCGACTACCAACGCTGACGCTCTCGCAGAGCATCGGGCTAGGGTGGAGAGCGTTCAGATGATTATGCAGGACGTGGAAGGCCTAAAAGGGGTCTGGACTCAGGGCGCGCTTTATCACGCTTGGCTTAGATCCGATGAGGAGGCCGTAGCCGACCGGAGGTATGGAAATGCCATGACTTATGAGCTTGTGGCGGTCTATCCCTCCCAACCTTGACTCCCACGCAGAGTTAACAATCCAAGACGATGGCACTTCCAAACACTTACGGCATCCCGCACACCTTCGGCGTTTATTCTACCGCCGCATTTATCACCCTTCAATCGGATGACATCTCCGAGAAGCTGAACGTCGATGTGACTGTGACGGACGAGTCTGGTCGCATTATCACCGACCGGGTAGATGACAAGCAGATCGACATCACCCTGTCCGGGATCCTGAAGGAAGGCGAAGCGCCCCCTNANGCCGGCGAAACTATTGTGTATATGGGCATCACCTACATCATCAAGACTGTAGATGATAACGGCACTAACTCCACGTTCCGCAAGGTTTCGGTCAAGGGAGTTAAATACCAAGAAATCTAATCCCCTTACAGGGATAACCCAACGATGGAAAAGCGTTGGTTCAAGGCCGCTACGATACTCCCTCCAACTGTCAAGGTTGGGGGGAGACGTCTTTTGCCNTTTTGCTTGCGTCACCGGATCGCGCTTGAGGCGCTGGACTCCCCGGTCGTCGAAACNACCAAGGAGCTTTCCACGACTCAGTTCATGCTGGCAGTTCGGGTTCTCTCCACGCACGACCTCGATGAGGTTCGCAAGCCGTGGACAATCCGGGAGCAGATCCTGCTGGCGTTTTACAACAATTCCCCCAAGTCCTTTCTCTCCGAGGTTTCTAAGTTGGTGACATACTTCAACGCGCAAGCACTGTGGCCTCGGATGTGGAATAAGTCGGACAAGCCAAAGGACTCGGCCTTGCCTTGGCAGTTGATGATCGTCGCAAACCTTGTCAGAAATGGAGTCCCGGTCGAGCGCGCTTGGATTATGCCGGAGGCGGAAGCCGTCTGGCTTTATTTCGCTAACTGTGCGCACGAAGGGATGGAAGTTGAACTCGTCTCCGACAAAGAATGGGAAGCGATGGAAAAGTATCGAAAAGAAAAAGCGGAAAAAGAAATCACTAAACCCAAACCCGAATAAACCATGGCAGACGACGTAAAAGTAAAGTTCGGTGGAGACTTCACGGATGTTTCCAAGGGTGCCGCTGACTCTGCGAAGCAAGCCGGATCTGCTCTGGAGACACTTATCACGGGGAAGATTGCCGCGCTAGGCGCCGCCCTCGCCGCCGCTTTCGCTGTTGGTAACATAGCATCAAAGGTGTGGGAGGGTTTCAAAAGCGGGATTTCGTATATGCACGACCTCAACCTTGCGATCTCCCGGACGGGTCAATCATCCTCGGAGTTTCAGAAGCTTGCGTATGCCGGCAAGGAGGCCGGGGTGTCAATGGACATCGTTGGTCGTGGCCTAACTGAAGCAGACAAGGCAATCAGTCGAGCTAAGTCTAGCGGATCTCAGCGCGACTTCCTAGCATCGTTTGGTATGGATGCGGAAAAGATGGCGGCAGGAACTTACACGTCCACCGAGGCCTTGCTTGCGCTCGCCGATCAGTGGGACAAGTTCGGGAATGAGGTTCAGACTAACGCCGGAGCTATGGCATTGTTTGGTCGATTTGGAGGTGCGATGGTTCCGGTAATTAAGCAGGGCAGATCCGCAATCGAGGAGCAGACCGCTTCCGTCCGTGAGGCATCTCGCGCTGAGATTGTTGGAGCCGCCGCGATTGAAAAGAAAGTCGCCGCGCTTGAACGATATACAAAGCAAATGGAACGGCTGGCGGCGGCTACAGCGGGGGTTAAGCAAATTGCTGGGGAGCTTACCGCGATGGAACAATCCTTTTCGGATTTCGCTTTTGGTGTAGGTCAATACTCTGATCAACCCGGCGGAATGAACCCCGCTTACCGAGATAAATACGGGGACAAGAAACCTCAACAAGCCGCCGCGGAGGAAATGGCAAAGAAGTATAAAGAACAATTCGGCATTAACGCCGAGGAAATGGCGATCATTGTTAAGCAAGCCATGCCTAATGCGACGGGCGCCAATGTCGGTTTCGTTAATGAATTCCAAAAGATGTCCGACAAGTATGTCGCCGACAAAAACAAAGGATCATCTCAGCCCGTTAACCAACTAGCTGGCGCGCTTTCTGCCTCCTCACTTCAAGCCATCGGAGGTGGTGACGTGGCCTCTGTTCTTTCCGGAACTTATCAAGCCGACATGGTTGACCTTACCCGGCAGATCGCGACCAACACCGCGCCAAGAGAAACGGCGCACCAAACCCCTTCCCCGGCTCGCGCTGGACGATAACTTATGCCATCTACAAGAATTGATTTCGGCAACGACCTATACGAATTGGTCAGGCAACCCGCCGGGACTGTCGAGATGGATGCCTACGGCTTAGTTCAAGCTCAGGCCACGTTCGCTTGCGACGTTTCGATCATCCCCACAGTCCTATCCACGTTCGCCACCGGTCAGCCATATCCGGACTCGCTGGGCTTCCCGCTAACGTCTTACCGCTATCGAGTGACCACGCAGAAGGCCGGCCTCGCTATGGTGACTGTGGACTACATCGGCGTGAACCGGCCTAACGGCTACACGGATCCGCACATTCAGGGCGTAGTGAACACCTCCGCGCAACCCATCGAGACGCATCCGAATTTCACTAAGATTACGGACTCGTCAATCTCGGGTAATGTCTTGGCTGGCGTCCCTGCCGCTAAATTCAACAACGCAATCTTTGGACCGCAAAC
>JGI12421J11937_10000666_pt1 | contig 13666 bp, 12 predicted proteins | sample LakErihyJuly2011_2_FD_11937 | JGI IMG/M metagenome (IMG submission 11937)
GCTCGAGTAAAAAAACTAGAAAAAAACGTAATACTTGCCGAGCTCATTGAAAGATGGGCTCGTAAGTATGGTTTTTTAACCGAGCCGTATGTAAAAAAACTCATAGAGTCATTAATTACAAAAGAAAATCTAGCTATGTTGGCTTCCTTAAATCCATTTGAACAGTTGCCATATCCAGTATCAGCTGCAGGTAGTAGGTACCGTCGATTATCAAAGATTTTTACCCTCTGGCGAAATGCATTGGTATTTGCCCCGGTGGCATTTACCTGGCTTGCAGTTGGACGTGCCACGGCAGCATTTCAGATTTATACGGAGAAGAATCTAAATGCCACCGTTAACTTCTTGCAATTTTGGCAAAACGGATATGGCGAACTTGATGAAAAGTGGCGTATTGGAACAGTCGCAGCAACTGATGCCATAATCGTATTTATCGTAATTTTTTTAACACTTGGGGTAACTTTTTTTTCAGCCAAGGCGCAAGATTTAACCATAGTAGATGAAAAATTCCTTGCAGATGAGCGTAGTGAGTTAGCGATTGCAATAAAAGAGTACTTATTCACAAAACAAAGTCTTAGCAAACTCACCTTAAATCAGGGAGTAGCTTCTGCGATCGAAAATTTAGTTGAGGCAACTGAAAAATTAAAGCGTGGGCGTAGGCGTTAATGTTTAAATCACAGAACCCCGTCACTGAAGAGGAAAGTGATGTAACTTTCTTAGCTGGCTGGATGTATGCTGATTTATTCTTAGCAATGATGGTTGTTTTTTTAGCCACCGTAACATTTATCCCAGAATACATCGGAAACCTAGATCAATCAGCTTCTAACTCTGCTTACAACTATCAAGAAATTTATAAAAAGCCATTGGCGGTAGTTTATGAAGGCTTTGATGCGGATCAAATTAAACGAGATGTGCTTGCATTTATCAAGTCTGAAAGATTATCTCCGGATTCAGAGATTATCTATGCCCAAATTATTGGTGCATATGACCTAAAAAGTGAAACTCCGGCTGATGCTATTTCCAGAGCACAAATTTTCTCGCAAAAATTAGACCAATCAAATGATGGCTTGGCTAAAAATGCAAGTACAACTTTAAGCTCAACAACCTCAATTGCAGTAAACAGAGTGGCAGTAAAGTTTACCTTTGCCACAAATGTTGGTGTTAAGAATAATCCTTAATTTTTAATCTCTAACTAAGGGTAATAATTTATTTTTCATCTGAAACTCTACAAGTTCAACGGTAATATTTGAACCGGTAAGTAATGCTAAATCGCTATGCAGTCGAAATTTAGATTGGATTACCGGGTACTTAAAGTAGGCTTTTAAATTTTAAATGAGGCGTAAACCGCAGTTATTAAAACTATGCTGATAATTGCGCCAGTGATCATTAGTTTCTCCTTAAGTTAAGCCTTACCCTTCCACATTAAGGCACCAGTATCGGTTAGATTTTAAGTGTTTTGCCGCACTTTTTAGATTACCTTCATTGATCCGGTATCTGTGGATAAGTTTTGGAATGGCGAAAGGCAATATTGCGCTATGAGGTATCCATTCACATATCTCACATAGTGGGTTGTGAGGGACTCGAACCCCCGACCCGGTGATTAAGAGTTTTCGCAAGCAAATTAAAGAGTTAGCAGAAGATGAAGCACGAGCTCCAACACCGGCACCCATTGAATCTGCTCGTGTTGCAAAGTTAGCCATTGATGCGCCAAAGAATTAAGCCGGGCGGAAAGAGTCTTTCGCTTCTGTCTGTGCGTGCTTGATCATGATGTGACGTGTGACAGAATATTCAGCAACTGATTCTGCGCTCATATCTTTTCCAAAGCCACTGCCTTTTACGCCACCGTGAGGTGCTTCGGATGCAATTGGCAAGTGATCATTAATCCAGGTAACACCAACTTCTAGTTGGTGAGTAACACGCATGGCGCGTGAAACATCTGTAGTCCACACCGATGATGCCAAGCCGTATGCACAATCATTAGCAAGTGCGATTGCTTCATCTTCTGTTGTAAATGGAAGAACGACAACGACTGGCCCAAAGATCTCTTTTTGTACGGCATCGCTATTTTGCTTTGCATCAGTAACTAATGTGGGTGGGTAATAAAAACCTTCTGAATCAGGAATAAATCCGCCTGTATGAATTGTGGCGCCGGCCGTCTTAGCGTTTTCAACAAAGTCATGGACACGTGTGCGATGCTCTGCGCTAATAAGTGGTCCGATATCGCTGGTGGGATCCTGTGGATCTCCATATTTAATCGATGACATCACCGATGTTAATTCTTTAACTGCTGCATCAAATTTGGATGTGTGAACATAAATGCGTGTGGCAGCTGTGCAATCTTGTCCTGTGTTATATGTAGAACCCATGGCAAGTGCGTGCGCCATTGCTTTAATATCGGCATCTTCAAAGACAATCGCTGGTGCTTTGCCACCGAGTTCGAGGTGAAGGCGCTTTGTAGTCTTTGATGCTTCGGCCATGATTGCTTGACCTGTTGTAGTGGCACCGGTTACTGAAATCATCGCAATATCTTTATGTGCAACAAGTGCTTTACCGAGATCATCATCTCCTGATAAAACGTTGAGCAATCCCTTTGGTAATCCCGATTGCACAGCAAGTTCTGCCATGCGAAGAGCTGTACTCGGAGTAGATGGTGCTGGTTTAAGAATTACAGCATTTCCGGCAGCTAGTGCTGGCCCGAATTTCCAGATAGCCATAATCAATGGAAAGTTCCATGGTGCAATGGATCCAACGATTCCGATAGGACGTTTAATTAACATCGATGTGTAACCATCGGATAAAACACCGGCGCCGGTGCCATCTAATGATCGAGCTGCTGCTGCAAAGTACTTCAAATTATCTACGGCAAATGGCAATTCACCATCTCGAAACACGGCGACTGGCTTTCCGCTCTCACGTACTTCAAGTTCGGTTAGTTTTGCAGAATCGGCAGCGATTGCATCAGCAAACTTAAGTAACGCCGCACTTCTAACAGCCGGAGTTAATTGCGACCATTGCTTATAGGCAGCTTTAGCGCCTGTGATTGCATTTTCTAAATCAGCCGTTGTTGCGGCTGTGTATTGAAACGTATCTGATGGTTTTGCAGGGTTAACCAGAGTGATCTGTGAACCTTTACCGGTGACGTATTCGCCGTTGATATATGCGCTATGCATTGTCATGGTCTATGCATCCGCTAGGAGAATTGAATCACTTGGATTCCATGAAAGGTGGCAGACTGAACCAACAGGTGGAACCTGATTGAGTGCACATGAAACCTTTACTAGTTGATCAAAACCGCAATCAACAAATAACAGACTAGAACCACCATAAAAATTAGAACTAACGAGTTTGCCTGAAATCGTTCCATTTGTGCCTAATTCAATATCTTCTGGTCGCACAACAAGTACCGCCTTTGCACCGGCTGCTAACTGTGTTGCAGGTGTTGGTAGTGACTTGCCTTTAACTGTGATTGATCCACTTGCCAGTGCGCCGGCAAATAGATTGCTTGTGCCGATGAAATCTGCAACAAACTTAGTCTTTGGAGCGCTATACATCTCAATAGGTGTTGCAATCTGAACAACTTTGCCTTTGTCCATCAATGCAATGCGATTTGCGATAGACATCGCTTCTTCTTGATCGTGAGTCACGAAGATAAAAGTGATGCCTGCTTCGTGTTGCAAGCGCTTGAGTTCGAGCTGCATCTCTGAGCGCACCTTCTTATCTAGCGCAGAAAGAGGTTCATCTAATAACAAAATTTTTGGACGCTTAACAATTGCTCGAGCAAGTGCAACGCGTTGCATTTGACCACCTGATAATTGAGACGGACGGCGATCCTTTTGATCAATTAAACCAACGGTCTTTAATACATCGCCAACACGTTGTTCTATTTTCACTTTGTCTAACTTCTCACGGCGCAGACCATATGCGACGTTGTCATAGACATTTAAGTGAGGAAATAGTGCGTATGACTGAAACATCAAATTTACTGGGCGCTTATTTGCTGGTACGGATAACAAATCTTCATTAGCTAGGGTTACAACACCTGAATCTAGGGATTCAAGGCCTGCCAGAGCGCGAAGCAGAGTTGTCTTACCGCAACCAGATGGACCAAGAAGTGCGAAGAATTCGTTTTCGCGAATTTCTATCGAAACATTATCGAGCGCCTGAACATCACCGTATCGCTTGGAGACGGCTGCGATATTAAGAAATGAACTCATATTTGATCCTGCACCTTTACGTTTCGTTGAGCGATTGTGACAATCAAGGCGCTAATAAGCAAAACNACAGTTGCAAGAGCATTAATTTCAGGTGAAACACCAAAGCGAACCATTGAGTAAATAACAATTGGCAGAGTTGGCGTGCTTGGTCCATTTGTAAAGAAGGCAATGACGAACTCATCTAATGAGAGAGTAAAAGCGAGTAATCCACCGGCAATGAGTGCTGGCTTGATACTTGGCAACGTAACTCTGAAAAATGTTCCAACAGGACTATCGCCCAAATCTTGAGCTGCCTCTTCAAGTGATGAATCAATTTGTGCCAAACGACCGCGAACAATTGCAGTAATAAAGGCCATACAAAAGAGTGCATGGCTGATGATTACTGAATGCAATCCCAATGTGATGTGCAAAGATGTAAAGAGTGCAAGTAATCCAATTGCCAGTGCTAAGTCAGGAAAAATTGCCGGAGTTAGTGCAACTGCTTCGAGTGCTGAAGATTTTTGATAGCGAGCCAAACCAATTGCTAAGAGCGTTCCTAGAACGAGTGAAATAATCGTTGTAGCAACTGCCACAATTAAGGTGTTCTTAAAGCCTTCCATGATGTTAGGACTGTTAACCAATACGGAATACCACTTTGTACTAAAGCCAGTCCACGTAAATGGGGCATCTGATTCATTAAAGGACATGAAAATAAGTACCGAAATGGGCAGATATAAAAATAGGAGCACACCATATAGCGGCAAACGTAGCCAGCCGAGTTTGTTATGCACGGGCATCTCCGAGCACTCGACGATTAACTCGCGCTTGAATGAAGAAGAGAGCACAGAGCATGATGACCATGGAGAGGGCCAGTACAGAACCAAATGGCCAATCGCGTGCCTTTAAGAATTGATCTCTAATTAAATTACCAACCATGATGGTTTTACCACCACCAAGTAATTCGGGAACGATAAAGTTTCCAACACTTGGTACAAATACAAAGATTGCACCAATTAGAACTCCAGGTAGCGCCAAAGGCAACGTGACTTGTCTAAACGCTTGTGCAGGTGTTGCGCCTAAATTTATTGCAGCCTCTTTCATTGCAGGGTCAATGCGCACAAGAGAAGAATAAATTGGCAAGATCATCAGCGGGATATAGGCATAGAGCAGACCTAAAACGATTGCACCAGGTTTATATAAAAGCTCTAGGGGCTGGCTGATAACACCTATGTTAATTAAACCTTTATTGAGAAAACCTTGGGTGTTAAGCAGGACAATCCACGCGTATGTGCGAATAAGAAAGTTAGTCCAGAAAGGTAGAACGATAAGAACAAGCATGATATTTTGGCGATTTGTTGGCAGCTTTGTAATTGCATAAGCCACAGGAAAACCAATCAGAAAAGCCAATAGTGTGGCTGCTGCTGCAATCAAAATAGACTTAACCAAAACACCTATATAGAGCGAATCAAGAGCGCGGGTGTAATTTTCAGAGGTAAAGATAAATTCAATTCCGCCATACGTACCTCGGGATAAGAAGGTGTAGGCAATGATAAATCCCAGCGGGATCAACATGAATGCGGTTATGTATGTAAGACCTGGAACTAAGAAGACGGCGCGCGAAAGAAGGGCGCGACGCTTGATTGCGTCGCGCCCCTCTGACTTAACCGCTGGAGCCATTTAGTAATTTGTACTTATTACTTGGCCGTTACTTCAGTGGCAATGCGTGTATAAAGCGCAGATGCCTTTCCGAGGTCAACAATGCCTTCACCCTTAAGTAGTTCTGCTGGTGTGATACCCATATTTGGGAAATCTCCAACGAGGGCTGGCAATGATTTTTCCATTGCTGGAATGTTAGGAACCTTGTAAAGAATATTGTCGACTACCCATGAGTGAACATCCTTATCAAGGATGTGGTTAATGAGTGCATGTGCAGCCTCTTTATTCTTTGAAGTCTTTAGAATCACCATTGTGTCAGCCCAGAGATCTGAGCCTTCTGAAGGAACTACGAATTTAATGTTCTTATTCTTGGCAATTCCATAGTTACACCAACCATCCCAGGCTTCAACCATTACGGCTTCACCTGAAACTAAGCGCTCGTAGAAAGTTGTGTCATCGTAGGCAAGAAGGTTTGACTTAGCTTTGATAAGTAGGTCCTTAACTTTGCCCATTTCAGCTTCATCTTGAGTATTGATTGAATAACCAAGTGCCTTTTGTGCTGGGAGCATTAACCAACGCTCAGTTGCAAGCATTGTTACTTTGCCCTTGAATTTTGGCTTAGGCATCAACAAATCATTCCAACTTGTTGGCTCATTGCCCTTCATCAAATCTGCGCGGTAGCAAATACCTGTTGTTCCCCATGCGTAAGGCATTGAGTACTTATTGCCTTTGTCATAAGAAAGTTCTGCAGCTTCTGGAACGAGGTTTGCTTCATTAGGAATAAATGATTTATCCAATGTTTCGATCAAGCCTTGCGCAGCTAGTGCTTGTGCAAATTGCCCGGAAACGAACGCAACGTCAATTCCCGAGTCTCCACCAGCTGTGAGCTTGGCCATGATCTCTTCATTCGTTGCGTGGTTCGCAATTGTTACTTTGGTGCCAAATTTTTCTTCAAACTTTGCTGCTAGATCTTCTGGGTAATATGCCGCCCAGTTGCTGATCGTCAGAGTTTGCGTACTGAGATCTGCATTTGAATCAAGCGCGCTTGCACCTGTATCTGAACTGCTACATGCAGTGAGTCCGAGCAATAGTCCGGCAACTGCTGTTGCGGCCCCTGCTGTGCGTGAAATTCTCATGAAGTTCCTCTCAAGAAATGCACCCGCAGTGGGCGCAAGAATTGGTCATAACCCTAGAGAGAAATGCACCAATTTTCTAGTGCCACCGCGAAAAAATCCTTGTGGTTTACAACTTCGGCGCTGTGTTGTTGGATTAGGCCATGACTTCGCAAAAATTGACCATCCTTTTCATGCCCGAGTCCGCCTATGGCCCAACCAACCAATGTGTTGGAATCGGATACCGCCTTCTAAAAGCTGGCCATCGTGTGGTCTTTGCAGCCGAAGCATCTTGGGACGGCAAATTAAAAGCACTTGGCTTTGAAGAAGATCTAGTTAATTTAGCACCGCCAGCACCAGCAGACTCTGATGCAGATCCTGGACAATTTTGGACTGATTACATTCGCGATACTTCCCCAGAATTTCGTAAACCAACTATTGAACAACTTGAAACATTTATCAAACCAACATGGCAAGCACTCATCGATGGCGCAATGTATTGCGAACCACAACTTCGCAGCATTATTAAGCGCGTAAATCCTGATGTCATTGTTGAAGATAACGTTGTTACATTTCCTGCCCTGTTAACAGCGGGCAAACCATTTGTGCGCATCGTGTCTTGCAATCCCCTTGAGGTAAAGGGGTTAAAGGTTGCTCCAACGTACTCAGGGTATGCCGCAAATGATTCAAGCAATTGGGATACATATCGCGCTGAATATAAGCGCACTCATCATGAGATGTGGTCAGCGTTTAACTTATGGGTGCAAGAGCAAGGCGCCCCTGCTCTGCCAGAACTCGAATTCATTCACGAATCAAAAGATGCAAATATGTATGTATTTCCAGAAGTTGCCGATTACATTAAAGATCGCCCACTTAACTCAACATGGACCCGCATTGAATCAAGTGTTCGCGAAACAGATGGGAAATATGACATTCCTGTAGAAGTTGCGAAGCGTCCAGCAGATTCCAAACTAATCTACCTTTCCCTTGGGTCACTAGGTTCTGCCGATGTCGGACTCATGAATCGTTTGACGCAAGTATTAGGAAAGACCAAGCACCGCTATATCGTCAGCATGGGACCACAGCACGAACAGATTAAATTGGCTGCAAACATGGTGGGCTCTCAATTCTTGCCACAAATCAACATCATTCCTCAGGTCGATTTGGTCATTACTCACGGTGGAAACAACACAACAACTGAAGCGATGCATTACGGAAAACCAATGATTTTGCTTCCACTCTTCTGGGATCAATATGACAATGCACAACGAATGCACGAGCTCGGCTTCGGTGTGCGCCTTGCAACCTACGCATTCACAGAAGCAGAAATGAACAGTGCTATTGATTCGCTCTTAAGCGATGAAGCGCTAGGTAAGAAGATGCGCGAAAATGCTGCGCAGATTCAAAGCCGCGATGGACTCGGTGTGGCATCTGCTCTCATTGAAAAAGTTGCGCTCGCCCACAAATCTAAATAGAAATGCATCTATCTAAGGCACAGTGCCAAGCCCTGTTGCCGGCATCTCGCGCTGATCAAGTTAATGCGTGCTCTGATGTTTTCTTTGACTTTGCTATTTCTGACTCTGCAGGAGTACTTATTTTCGAATCTGGAGATAAGAACTTTGTGGCTCCTTATGTAAAAAACAAAGAACTGCGACGAGCACAATCCAAAGATGCAGTGACCGCGAAATTACTGAGCAATCCTTTGCCCCACGGTTTGCACTCAACAATGCAGGGTGGCTCTTATTCACATGAGCGATTTATTTCAGTAGATCAGAGTAATGAGTCCGTAGTTCTTGATGAATCAATCATCGTTAAATGGCAGCTCACTGCACAGAAATCAATAGGTGCACACAAAGAAGAAATACTCACTGAAAATGGTTTTACGTATCTCCCTGCGTTATTGGGCAATATTTATTGGGATAAAAAGCTATTAGCAAGTATTAACAAATACATTCCTGGAACTAGCGATGGCTGGACATGGTGTGTGGAAAAGGCGAAAGAAAATGATCTTGGTCAGTGGCTAGATGACTTGGCACACTTAACCAAAGAAATGCATCGCTGCCTTGAAGGTTTAATTCATGGCGATTTCCATGTCGGTCAAATTTTAAAGAGTACTCAGAACAATCAAATGTGGGTAATAGATTTTGAAGGCGACCCTCTTGCAGTTGCTGAAGAAGCAACTGATTCACTTCGAGACATTGCAAGTATGTGTTCTTCATTTTTCCATGTTGGTGCTGTTGCAATTAATTATGATGCTAATTCAGAGATGATTAAAGAGTGGATATTGCAAGCCGAAACTATTTTTTTGACAAAGTATTTTGATGGCAGTGAATTTGATATCAGTGCGCTACATGCGCTCATGCGAACTCTTGAGAACAGAGAACTCAAGTACGCAGATAAATTCTTGCCGCAATGGCGCTATGCGCCTGAGTTTGCCATCAGTTATATGAAAGAGTTGGGCTATGGATCCAATTAAATTTGGCAAAGATTTAGCTCGCAAAGCAGATCTTGCGCACTCACTTGCTACACAAAAATTTGAATGGCCAGATCTTTCAGGACAATCACTGGTGTTTATGGGCATGGGTTCTTCTGCATTTGCCGCGAACTCTATGGTTACCAAACTTCAAGCCTGTGGCAATAATGCAACCTTTACGCTTTCAAGTAACCCAACACCTCCGCAGGCAAATACATCAAAAACTCTCATTGCAATTTCTGCCACAGGAAACTCTGTAGAGACAAATGCAGCCTTTGATTCAGCAGATGGATACAAAGAAAAAATTTGGGTAACCAATGCTGCGCTCCGCGGTTCTCGAACCGTTGCCATGAATGCAGGAGAAGAAACTGGCGGCGTTGCATCCCTTTCCTATTTAGCCACGCACATCGCTTTATTGCGCTTATATGAATCACTCGGTTGTATCTCTGGATTAGAAAAATCAATAGATCTAGCCGCAGATGCAATCGCCGATATTTATTCTCACAAAGAGATGTGGCTGCCAGAATTAATTAACCATATTAAATCCCCAGCCGGTTCTTATTACATCGCACCTGCTGATCGTTTCTGTAATGCACAGCAGAGTGCATTGATGATGCGAGAATCTCCACGCTTGCCATCGGTTCCTTGCGAAACTGGCGACTGGAGCCATATTGATGTGTATCTGACCAAGACTCTGGATTATCGTGCGATTTTATTTCCTGGTTCAAAGTGGGAAGACCAATTATTTAAGTGGACACAAGAGCGCGGATCCAAAGTAATGACAATTGGATTTGATCATCCTCATGCAACATCATCGATTCGATATAAGAATGATTCTGATCCGCTTGTGCGTTTACTAGCTGAGACTACTTTTGCTGAAATTCTGGCCCAGCATCTGTGGGTTGTGAGGGACTCGAACCCCCGACCCGGTGATTAAGAGTCGTATAGCAATCTTTCGCTAACGCTTAAGCATTGCTACACAGCCTCACTTAGCCTGCTTACGCATTCTCAGTGAGTCACCGTGCTCTACCAACTAGTCCTTCGCGTGTAACTTTATCAATTTATTAGCACGATGTATACACTTACACCATTAATTTAGGAACGGTTTAACCGTCCACTCTTCGCAGAGGTTGGGCTTTGCCCAATTTCACCTATGGAGAGTAGATGAATTTGCTCAAGAAATATTTTCGCACAAGTGTTATTGCGGTAATTCTTACATCAATATTTGCGCCTATCTCAATTGCAAGCGCTGGGCAAAATAGTATTGATATTCTTTCAGTTAGTGAAGGCTTAGATAATTCAGTAGATATAAATTTTATTTCAGATTTTCCAGAAAACAAGGTATCTTCATATGAAATAATTGCTACTGCAGATTATTCAAAGCTTTCTAAATCGACTTCAATTTCTCAGGCAACATTTAGCCAAGAAATCACAAGTACTAAAAAAGTTGTTACAAAAAAGTTAGTGGTTCCTGCCCTAACAAAAATGCAGCCACCCAAAGTCAGTAGTTCTGAGCTTAAACAGATTCAGAAATTAGGTAAGAAACTTGCTTTGAAAATTGCTGCATCAAATAAAGGTTCCGTTAATAAAGGCGCAGTAGCTTCATTTGCTGAAGGAGTATGCATTCTATATGGAGATTGTCGAAACCAAGGTGTTCAATCTAAGGTAAGTAATAATCAAATTTACACTTATATATTTAAGCCAATAATTTCTGGTATCTCCTACGTATTTGAAGTTGCATCTAAAAATGTTTTTGGAACTAAAATTACCTCAGCGCCATTTGAGTATCCGCCATTTTCTAGCTTAATAGACTTAATCTCTAATCTGCCTGCTGATTGGGGAAATCCAAAACCCACACCTACGACAACTCCTACGCCAGCGGCTGCGACAGCTGCACCGATAGTAATTTCAGTAGCAGCCATTGCCGGCGTCACAGCACCTGTTACAGGTGCTACTCCAGTTACTACAACAACTGCTGGTACTGGATATACCGGAACTGTTAGCTGGTCTGGATCTCCTGTCACTTTTGCAGTTGCAACTACTTACACAGCAACTATCACTCTTACCGCAACATCTGCTTATACGCTGACCGGAGTTACTGCCAACTTCTTTACCGTTGCAGGTGCAACATCTGTTACACATTCTGCTAACTCAGGGGTGATTACTGCTGTATTTCCATCAACTGAGGCAGCAGCAGCATCAGCAGCTGCGATCGCAGGCGTTACAGCCCCTGTTACAGGTGCCACTCCAGTTACTACAACAACTGCTGGTACTGGATATACCGGAACTGTTTCTTGGTCTGGATCTCCTTCAACTTTTGCCGCAGTTACTACCTACACAGCAACTATCACTCTTACTCCAACATCTGGTTACACACTGACCGGAGTTACTGCCAACTTCTTCACCGTTGCAGGTGCAACATCTGTTACACATTCTGCTAACTCAGGAGTGATTACTGCTGTATTTCCATCAACTGAGGCAGCAGCAACAAAAGTTGCTATTACGCGAGCATCTGTGGGAACGCAACGCAGAACTGCATTCACTACTCAACCTCAGATCGCTATTCAGAATGCAAGTAGTAACACGGTTACTTCATCCTCTGCTGTAATCACCGCTACCGTCAGCGCAGGTGGAACATTAGTTGGAACAACGACAGCTACGGCATCCTCAGGAGTTGCAACTTTCACAAACCTAGGAGTTGATGGAACAATCGGGACTACATACACAATTACCTACACAGCGCCTGGTTTAACAGTTACAACTGCAACGGTAACCTTGACTCGTACTACCTGTGATGGAACAACCTTTACTTGTCAGGTGGGTGATACCGGTCCTGGCGGTGGAATGGTATTTTATGTTACATCGGGAACATTCACCCAACAAGGCGCAACCGGTGATATGTGTACTACAAATTGCAAATACCTTGAGGCAGCTCCTAGTAGCTGGTTTTCGTCCGGAGATCCAACAAGATCTTATTCGACTGGAGCTAATCAATTAATAAGTGCAGGAAGCACCGCCTTTAACATTGGTTACGGTTATCAGAATTCATTATTAATCGTGGCTCAATCCGGCAATGTGGCTGAGACTTCTGCAGCTGTTCAAGCGCGGGCATATACAGGTGGAACAAAGACAGATTGGTTTTTACCATCTGTAGATGAGCTGAATCAACTCTATTTGGTTAAAGCTTCTGTTGGAGGGTTCGTGGCCGACAGATACTGGTCCTCTACCCAACTTACTTGGTATGCGTATTACCAGCACTTCGGCAGTGGCAGCAAGAGTTCTAGCGATAAGTATAATTTCTATTACGTCAGGCCAGTCCGGGCTTTTTAGCCCTTCATCTATTTACCTATTCAACTTAAAACAGAAGTTACAAGTGTTAGCGCGGTGTTAGGAAAGTGTTAGGGAAACGAATAGCAAGGCACAATTAAATAAGGTTTAGATAATTTTCACGCGTATATTGCGTGGGTTGTGAGGGACTCGAACCCCCGACCCGGTGATTAAGAGTCACCTGCTCTACCAACTGAGCTAACAACCCGGCTTTTTATTACTGCCCGACCCTATCAGCGATTTACTAAAGGTAAATTCGCAGTTAGGTTTTCCTATTTATTACTACTTTTTATAACGCTTATAGGAGGCGTTTATTTCATCCTCTGCTGCCTTTTGATCTACCCAATCACCACCGTGGACCACTTTGTTTGGTTCTAGTGATTTATAGACCTGAAAGAAGTGTTTTATTTCTTCAAGCTCAAAGCTTGGTAGATCTGAGATATTAGTTAAATAATCTTTTCTGATATCACCTGCTGCAACGCAAAGTAATTTATCATCCCCACCCGCTTCATCACTCATTCGCAGCATGCCAATTGCGCGTACTGAGACCACACAACCTGGAAATGTTGGCTCATCCAGCATTACGAGAGCATCTAGTGGATCACCATCGAGTGATAATGTGTTTTCAACAAAGCCGTAATCATATGGATAACGAGTTGATGTGAAGAGCATTCGATCTAATCTAATCTGACCTGTCTCATGATCGATCTCATACTTATTACGNGAGCCTGCTGGAATCTCAATTACAACATCAAAGATCATCGGCTTCATTACTTTCTCCTATGTGTAATTAATTGCTAACTCTTTGCCAAATTAGTGGGGTGAGCGACGGGGCTCGAACCCGCGACATCCCGGACCACAACCGGGTGCTCTACCAGCTGAGCTACGCCCACCATGTTTTGCAAAGG
>JGI12421J11937_10000672_pt1 | contig 13562 bp, 14 predicted proteins | sample LakErihyJuly2011_2_FD_11937 | JGI IMG/M metagenome (IMG submission 11937)
GCTGCATCTCGCTTGTTATTGTATTGTGCCCCTTGTCTAAAGGAAGTTAATTTATATCGTCAATTTTTATGATCCTCTTTAATACACTCTCTAAAATATGATAATTCTCATTACAATGTTCTAAATGCAGATTAATTCTTTGACCCTGCCTTAGTATTATAGAGAACGAACTAGTTATTTCCAGAAGATGTTTGTCTTCTGAAATATCTCCCTCTACTAATAATAAATTTATAAAGTCGTTATCTTGTCGAAAAAAAGAGAATTTCATTTGCCAACTTAATTATGCCAATATCATTAGCTATTTCAATACCGTATGTTCTAACCAAATAGCGTGATACAAAGAAACACATTGTGCTATCTACAAAAATCTCCTCTTTTTTTTCTCATCATAGAATACTCTATCCTTAAAATCACTAGTAATTTTATCAATCGTTTTTTGGAAACTCTTGGGATTTGAAACATCATCTTCAATAATTATTTCTAATCTTATTAGTTTTTGTATTATATTTGTATAAAACAAATCTTCATTATCGTGTCCACCTGAAGATTCTCCTTATGAATTAAAAGATCCCCAATTTTTCATAATCTTATCTGTTTGTTCAAAATGTTGAGATATATCGCCCGCCAAAATAGTGTATTGCTCTATTGATTCTCTTAATATTTTTAGGTCAATATTTTGTTTCTTACCGGTCACGCAGTCAAATGTTTTCTTCAAATTTTCTAAACCCTCTTTGTATTCCCCTGTATTTCCAGTTATTGCATTCCTAACTTTCTGGCTTGAATTAGGATATAACCTCGCTTAAGGTTGTGGCATATCGTTCGGTTGTTGTTGTGATTGTGAATCCTGCGTAAATTATTAATTAATTGTAAATAGTAATGTAAATATTAATTTAGTAAAAAGTATAAATAGCTACAAAATACAATGTAAGTTTTATTGTAAAAAAATATTAATTTTAAAACGCAGGCACAACCTAACCATAACTTTCTTATTCTCTATTTTTACTTCTTCATGTCCACCCTCATCAATATTACTCAGCCTTAATATAAACCTCTCCGCCAAGCTCCTTAAATTTTTCGCTCATTTGTTTCATGCCTTGCTCGCGAGAGGAGGGGGAGAGAGGGGTCCAGCTGTAAATTTTGGCATTTTTTACATCGGGTTTGTAGGGGGCCTCAAAGCCTCGTTCAATTTCCTCGCTGTATTTTTCGCTGACAATTTTTGTGCGAACCATTCCACTTGCCTTGCCTAAATCGTTAAATTCGGTAAGATTTGGAAATACAAAATGCTCATTGCCATTTTCGTCCGTTCCGTTTGAAACAAACTTTGCAAAAAAATCATCTTCTCGTTTTTGTTTGGAATAATCCCTCACATCCTGAGTAATTTTCATAGAGCAAAACTTTGGCCCACACATTGAGCAAAAATGTGCCACCTTTGCCCCTTGTGCCGGTAGGGTTTCATCGTGAAATGATTTTGCAGTATCGGGGTCTAGGGATAGGTTAAATTGATCCTCCCAGCGAAATTCAAAGCGGGAACTTGAAAGCTCATCGTCCCACATTTGGGCAGCGGGATGCCCCTTTGCCAAATCGGCAGCGTGAGCGGCAATTTTGTAGGTAATTACTCCGTCCTTAACATCCTTTTTGTTTGGCAAACCTAAATGCTCCTTTGGGGTAACATAGCAAAGCATTGCAGTGCCAAACCAACCAATTTGCGCCGCTCCAATTGCCGAGGTTATGTGGTCATATCCGGGGGCAATGTCGGTAGTTAGGGGCCCGAGTGTGTAAAACGGAGCCTCATAGCATTGTTGCAGCTGTTTATCCATATTTTCCTTGATTAAGTGCATTGGAACATGCCCGGGCCCTTCTATCATTACTTGGCAATTATACTTCCAAGCTACTTGGGTAAGCTCGCCTAGGGTTTGTAGCTCGGCAAATTGCGCCTCGTCGTTTGCATCGGCAATTGCCCCGGGGCGTAGCCCATCGCCAAGACTGAAGGATACATCGTATCTTGCCATTATTTCGCAAATTTCCTCAAAATTTGTGTATAAAAAGCTCTCTTTGTGGTGACTCAAACACCATTTTGCCATAATAGACCCCCCGCGGGATACTATCCCCGTCATTCGGTTTTCGGTTAAATGTATATAAGCCAAGCGAACGCCGGCGTGAATTGTAAAGTAGTCCACCCCTTGCTCGCATTGTTCAATTAGTGTGTCTCTATAAACTTCCCAAGTTAAGTCCTCGGCAACTCCGCCAACTTTTTCAAGCGCCTGATAAATTGGCACGGTGCCAATTGGCACCGGGCTGTTGCGAACTATCCACTCGCGAATATTGTGAATATTTTTGCCGGTAGAAAGATCCATTACATTGTCCGCTCCCCAACGAATTGACCAAATTAACTTTTCAACTTCCTCGTCCACGCTAGATGTAATTGCCGAGTTGCCAATATTTGCATTAATTTTTACTAAAAAGTTGCGACCAATTATCATAGGCTCCAGCTCCTGATGGTTAATATTGCACGGAATTATGGCCCTTCCTGCCGCAATTTCGCTGCGAACAAACTCAGGCGTTACATATTTTGGCAAATTTGCCCCAAAATGCTGCCCACCCTGAAACCTTCCGTAAGTTTTGCCGCCTAATGTATTTTGCGATAGAATATCCCTCGCAATGTTTTCACGCAGGGCAACATACTGCATCTCCTTTGTAATTATACCATTTTTTGCATACCACATTTGCGTAGGGGTTTTGCCCGCCTTGCTACGAAGCGGCTTAAAGTTTGAAAGGTCAAATGCCTCAACCGTATTTTTAGAGTTTGATGATGCAGTAATGCCATTATCCTCAGGTTTTATGTCTCGCCCTGTATAATCCTCGCAATCGCCCCTTTGCTCCACCCAGTTTTTACGCAGTTTTGGCAGGCCTTTTCGTAAGTTAATTGTTTGTGGGGCGTTGTTTTCGGTGTAAATGCCCGAGGTATCGTAAGTTAAAAAAAATTCACGATTTGCCCCCTTGGTTAAATTAATTTTTTTGAATGGAACCTCAATATCTTCATCGTAAATATTTGCGGTTTCGCCAGTAAATTGCTTATAAGCCTCATTTGCCGTTTTGCCATTAACATAAAATTTGTTCCACCCACTTACGGGGCCAAAGCTGTTTATATTACTCATAATTTACAAAAAAAATCTTCCCTCTAAATTATTATTTTATTTTTAATTGTCAAACATAAAAAAAATAAAAATAAAAATATTGAATAATAAAAAACATTTATTATACCTCTCCTAAAAACTATCAGTTTTATAAAATATTTTTTTTAAAACCTTTTTATGAGACGAAGCGACTTTATACTTAATAAACGAGCAATGCTAAGAACAATTTTTATAAAAAGATAAAGTAAAAATTGGTTATAGGAGGGGTCTATTAATTGTGGTTTGTATATTTTATTAATTATTGCAATTATTGTGAACAATATGGCGGAAAATATAGCAAAAAAACCAAAAAAAGTTGTACTTGCTTATTCGGGCGGGTTAGATACTTCCATTATTTTAAAATGGCTAATTAACGAATACGGCTGCGAGGTTGTTACCTTTACGGCCGATATTGGGCAAAACGAGGATTTAAGCGGAGTGCGCGATAAGGCACTTTCCTGCGGTGCAAAGGATGCCTTCGTTGTTGACTTAAAAGAAGAATTTGCAAAGAACTATGTTTTTGAAATGTTTAAGGCAAATGCACTCTACGAGGGGGAGTATTTACTTGGCACATCAATTGCTCGCCCGCTAATTGCAAAAAAACAAATTGAAATTGCAAATCAGGTAGGGGCCGATGCCGTTGCACATGGGGCAACTGGCAAGGGTAACGACCAAGTTCGTTTTGAGCTGGGCTATTATGCCAACAAGCCAGATATTCGCGTTATTGCGCCGTGGAGGGAGTGGAAATTAAATTCTCGCACTGCACTGCTTGAATACGCAAAGCAACACCAAATACCAATTACAAAAGGCAAGGAAAACGATCCGCCCTATTCGTTTGACGAAAACCTTTTACATCTTTCAATTGAAGGCAAAGACCTTGAGGATACTTGGGCAAGGGCAAAATCTGACACCTATTTTAGGGTTCAGCCGCTTACAAATACTCCAAACGAAGAGGAAATTGTTGAGCTAGATTTTGAACAAGGCGAAGCTGTTGCAATTAACGGCAAAAAGCTTACTGCGGCAAATGTAATTGTAAAGCTTAACGAAATGGGCGGCAAGCACGGAATTGGCAGGCTTGACCTAGTGGAAAATCGCTTTGTAGGCATGAAAAGCCGTGGAATTTACGAAACTCCGGGCGGAAGCATCTTGCTAAAAGCACACAGAGCAATGGAGTCCATCACTCTTGACAAAGGCGAAATGCACCTCAAGGACGAGCTTATGCCCCGCTATGCCGAGCTTATTTACAATGGGTTTTGGTTTTCTGGCGAGCGCAAAATGCTTCAGGCCGCCATTAACGAAAGCCAAAAAAATGTTAGCGGAACCGTTGCCCTCGCTCTATACAAAGGCAATATATCCATCGTTGGCCGCAAATCGCCAAACACCCTATTTAACAAGCAAATTGCAACCTTTGAGGCCGATGAGGTCTACAACCAAAAGGACGCTGAGGGCTTTATTAAGCTAAATGCGTTAAGGTTTAGGTTGAGGGGGTAGCTTGCTACTTAACCCCCCTCTCCCTGATGGAGGGGTTTGCGCTCTTTTTTTCATTCAGCCCTTTTTTGTCATTCCAACGCACTGCTCTCTCATTCCCGCGAAGGCGGGAATCTAGTCAAACAAACACTTGTTTTTATTTTGATCGCGATCCTTTATACAAGGCAGCCGCAAAGCAACTTAGGGAGAGAGGGGAGCGAAAAACATAATAGATAAAATAATGTTTTAAATAAAAACGCAAAAAAATTACATACATTCTTGAAAGTAAAAATAAAAAAACTAAATCATATCTTGAATTTGTAATTTGTGATAAAAATTTATTTATTGCCACCAATTCTTAATTCCCTATTCTTCAAATAAGCGTGCCAAAAGCACATCTTTGATAAATTTGACTTTTTATGTTTAAAATATTTTTTAATGAAATTATGATTTCCAAGACTGATAAAATTACAGAAAAAAGAACATTAAATCTATTTATTCATCATATTATTAATTTTTATTTGATTGCCAAAAGCCACACAAACGATGGCACAAGAGATAAACAAAAAATATAGATAGAACTACTAAAATCATTTAGAAGAACAAATAAATACTATGATATTGTTGAAACTTTTGAATTAAATCAAGATAGCATTAATGGAGATTTTTACTTATCGTTTAAATATATTGTAAAGCTTGTGCAACAAAACAATTCAAAACTTGAAGAGGAAGATGTTATCCATGCTTTAATTTTATATGCTTTTCATCCAATACACGAGAAAGTGTATAAAGATATTGCCCGCGATATTTTGAATAACGGAAGTTTTAGATTTTAATTTATTTATCATCTCTTATCCATGCAATTTCAAATAGGGGTTTTGGAGGAGGCTTTTAGTGTTGGCGTAAAAAACCAAACAAAGTAAGTAAGTTGGCTAGGCTTCAAAATTTGCAATCTCAAAAACCCTGATTTTATTTACAATAAAATGGGATGAAATAAAAAGTGGGTTATAGGACGGGTCTATTGTAAGCTAATATCCTAGCCTATAAATTTACAAATGGTGAAGTAGATTGGAAATGATTGCGGATTGGAGGCTTGTTAAGCCTTCATCATTGAGGCAACTTCATCGGCAAAGTTGTCGTCTTTTTTTTCAATGCCTTCGCCAAGTTTGAAAACCACAAAGGATTTTAACTCAAGANGTGANNCAATTTGTTTTGCAAAATTGCTGGTAAATTCGGCAACGCTGGTTTTGCCGTCCATAACAAATGGTTGGTTGAGTAACACGCTTTCGGCCAAAAACTTTTTAATACGACCCTCAACCATTTTGGCAATAACTTCGGCAGGTTTGCCAGATTGCTGAGCTTGAGTTGTAAAAATTTGTTTTTCGTTTTCAATTGCCGAAGCCGGAACGCCACTTTCGTCAAGACTAAGGGGGTTCATTGAAGCAATGTGCATACAAATTTTTCTACCAAAATCAAGAATTTCATCTTTTTTTTGCGAAGAGGTTTCAATTGCCAAAACAACACCAATTTTACCCATTGAAGGATTAATTTGGTTGTGAATATAACTTGCAACAAATCCGTTAGATACCACAACTTTTTGCCCTCTGCGAAGCTGAATGTTTTCGCCAACTTGCGCAATGCTAGATTTTAAAAATTGCTCCAAAGTTTCGCCATCAGCCATTTTTTCGGTTAACGCCGAAACAACATCAGAGGATTTAGAATTTGCATAAACACTCAAAACTTGCTTTGCAATTGCAACAAACGAATCGCCTTTGGCAACAAAATCGGTTTGGCAGTTTATTTCGGCAATTGTAGCGGATTTGTAGTCGCTAGAAACTGAAATAGCAACAACGCCATCGGCAGCAATATTTGCACTTTTTTTAGCTGCATTTGCAAGACCTTTCTCACGCAGAAATTTTATAGCCTCTTCCATATTTGCGTTAGAATTTGTGAGGGCTTTTTTGCAATCCAAAATGCCGGCACCTGTTTTTTCACGAAGCTCGGAAATCATTGCCGTTGTAACTTGTGTGGACATATATTATACTAAACAACAAATTAAGCAACAAAATTAACAGAAGGCTTGTTGGTTTCAAGGCAAATATTGTTTGCACCAGAATTTTTAATTACATTTTCAACAATGCTTGCAAAAGCCTTAGGGTCGGTAGCGGCAAGATTTGCCAACATTTTACGGTCAACTTCAATTCCAGATTTTGCCATAGCCCCCATAAATGTTGAGTATTTGTAGCCCATTTCGCGAAGTGCAGCGTTGATACGAACAATCCACAAGGCACGAAAATCACGCTTTTTAATTTTTCGCCCAATGTAAGCGTATTGCATTGCTTTTTGTGTTTTACGAACGGCAATACGAAAGCAAGTGCTTGCTCTACCTCTAAAACCTTTTGCTTGATCCAATATTTTTTTGTGAGACTTGCGTGTCATTGTGCCTCTTTTTACTCTAGCCATATAAATTAAATTAACAATATATTATTACAATTTTTTATTACTTGTTTTTATTACATTAAACCCTCGTGCAAATATTTACGAACCAATTGCGCATCGCCTCGGCATGCAACAGTGGTTCCGCGGTTTTCACGAATTTGACGATTAGAACGCTTACGAAGGTTGTGCCTTTTGTTAGCTTGCGTCATAATAACTTTTCCATTTGCACTAAATTTAAAACGCTTTTTAGCAGCCGATTTATTTTTTAACTTATACTTTTTCATACAACTATTTTCTAAAACAAATTACACAGACTAAATTTTTAACTCACTTTTTTTTAAATTGCAAGCTTTTTTAATTTTTTTTTATATTTATTCTGCGTCAAAATAAATTGTCAATTAAAACTTTACTTTTACAAAATTAAATTTAAAGTTTTTTTACAAAATTAAATTGTAATTTTATTAGAAAGATATTATGTCAAACGATAACGATAATGTAAATAAAAACGAGGAGGATGTTATGCTTCCTAGCGTAAGTAATGTTGGAAAACACTCCATTGTTGATGAGATGGAAAAAAGCTACTTGGACTACGCAATGAGCGTAATTGTCTCGCGTGCCTTGCCAGATGTTCGCGATGGGCTAAAGCCGGTGCATCGCCGTATTATATATTCAATGTATGAAACCGGCTGCCATAGCGATAAGGCATATCGTAAATCGGCAAGAACCGTGGGGGATGTAATGGGTAAATATCACCCACATGGCGATCAGGCAATTTACGACTCGCTGGTGCGTATGGGTCAGGAATTTTCAATGTCAATAAAACTTATTGACGGGCAAGGTAACTTTGGCTCAATTGACCGCGACGAGGCAGCTGCCATGCGTTATACCGAGGCCCGCCTTGCAAAAGTTGCACATACAATGACCGATGATTTGGATAAGGAAACTGTTTTATTTCGCCCAAATTACGATGGCAGCGAAAGCGAGCCTGTTGTTTTGCCAGCGGCTTTTCCTAATTTGTTAGTCAACGGAGCGGAGGGAATTGCCGTTGGTATGGCAACATCCATTCCACCGCACAACTTAGGCGAAATTATTGAAGGAACCATTGCCTACATAAAAAATAAAAACATTAGCGTTGAGGAGCTTATGCAATTTATTAAAGCGCCGGACTTTCCAACCGGAGCAACAATTTTGGCAAATGGCGAAATTCGCAAGATGTATGAAACGGGGCGTGGCTCAATAAAACAGCGTGCAGTTGCCGTAATTGAGGAGATGGACCGCGGCAAAAACAAAATTATCATCACCGAAATTCCCTACCAAGTTGTAAAAAGCGATTTGGTGCAAGCAATTGCAAACCTTGTAAAGGACAAACGAGTGGACGGAATCACCGACATTCGCGACGAAAGTAATAAAGAAGGAATCCGCGTTGTTATTGAGCTTCGTAAGGATGTTCAGCCACAAGTTATGCTAAACCAGCTTTACAAATTTACGCAGATGCAAATTAACTTTTCTGCAAACATTTTAGCACTAAACAACGGCAGGCCAGAGCAAATGGGCCTGAAGGATATTCTAGGGCATTTTGTTACTTTCCGTGAGGGCGTAATTTTAAAACGCACAAACTTTTTGCTAAATAAAGTAAAAAACAGAGCACAAATTTTAATTGGGCTAACCGTTGCCATCGATTTTATTGATGAAGTTGTTGCAATAATTCGTTCAAGTAAAGACCAAAACGAAGCAAGAGAGCGCCTACTTAATGGCAAGTGGAATGCCTCCTCGGTGCAAAATTTAATTGACCTAATTGCCGATCGCAGAAACAAAGTTGTTGATGGTTTCTTTCAGTTTAACGAGCCACAGGTTAAGGCTATTTTGGAGATGCGTCTTTCTCGCCTTGTGGGGCTTGAAAGGGTTACTCTTGTTAAGGAGCTTGAGGTTTTAGCCGCCGATATTAATCATTATAGCGAAATTTTATCCAACCGCGAAGTTTTTATTAATTTAATGATTAGCGAAATGGAAGCTGCAAAACTAAAATTTGCCGTGCCACGGAGAACCGAAATTGTTTTTGACGAAAACGAAATTGACATTGAGGCATTGATTCAAAAAGAGGATATTGTTATTTCCTACACCACAAATGGCTACATAAAGCGAGACCTACTTTCAGCCTACAACACTCAAAAACGAGGGGGCAAGGGCAAAAGCGGAATGAAAACAGGAGATGGCGAAATAATTTCTGATATTTTTACAACCACAACCCATAGCCGTATTTTGTTTTTTACAAACAAAGGTAGGGTCTACGATTTAAAAGGTTACAGAATCCCCGAGGGCAATGCACAAAGCAAAGGCCGTGCAATTATTAATTTGTTATCATTGCAGGAAGGGGAGGAAGTAAAAAGCTTTCTTGCCTTGCCAGAAAATGAGCGAGAGCTTGAAGGAAAGGCATTTTTTGTTTTTGCAACAAAAAACGGGCTTATAAAAAAATCATCTGCCGATGATTTTGCCTCAATAAATGCAAATGGTAAAATTGCCATCGGGCTTGATGAAAACGACGAGCTAATTGCCGTAAAACTAGCTCAGGAGGAGCAACATATTTTAATATCTTCCAGTGGAGGGCAAAGTGTGCGCTTCGAGGTGGACTCCCTTCGTACAATCAAAGGTCGCGGTGCGTTTGGTGTAAAAGGTATTACACTTAACGAAAACGATAGTGCCATTTCGCTTGATATTATCTACGGAGTTCGTGAGCCTATTGAAATTCGTGATGAATTTTTAAAAATTTCAACAACTCTTCGCAAGGATATTGCAAAATGCGTGTTAAAACCCGAAGACCAATACAAAATATTTATTGAACGCACCTACGAGCAACTTGAAAAAGAAATTACCGAAAAAGCAATTACTCTTTCAAAAGATGTTATTGAAAAACTCGCCTCAAACGAGCAGTTTATATTTTCGGTTACTGAATCGGGCTATGGTAAAAAAAGCTCCGCTTACGAATACCGAGTTACAAGCCGAGGTGGCAAGGGTGTTAAAAACATTGACACAGGAGAACGAAACGGCGGAGTTATTGCAAGTTTTGTTCTTAACGACGAGGACGATGTTATTATTGCCTCAACCGCCGGCAAAATTATTCGCTGTGCCTCAAACAAAATTCGTATTGTGGGGCGTGTTTCCAAGGGTGTTCGCTTGATGTTCACCGAAGGATCCGAAAAAATTATCTCCGTTGCCCGCGTAGTAGGCGAGGACGAGCCCGAAGGCGAAACCCCCTCAACCGAGCTAACCCCCTCAACCACAACTTTTGACGAAGGTTTGGATGGATAGTGTGAAAGAAACAAACACTACGCACAATTTGTGTGTTGCAACAATTGGCAAGTTTGATGTTTTGCACAGGGGGCATGTAAATATTTTGCGGCAGGTTTATAATATTGCAAAGCAGCACAATATTGCGGCGAAAATTGTTATTTTACATCCAAATCCTGCCGTATTTTTTGGCAAAAGTACGGAAGGCAAGGTTTATGGGCTTGCAAATCGCAAAAAAATTATAGAGCAAATTTTTGATGATTTTTCAAACGAAGGCCAGCACAAAATTGTTCCGCAAGTTTTGGTGCAAAAATTTAATACACAATTTGCTTCTGTTTCCGTGGAAAATTTTATTGAAAACTACCTCAAACAAAAGCTGGGCGTAAAATATTTTGTTAGCGGAAGCAATTTTGCCTTTGGCAAGCAGGCCGCAGGAGGCATTGAAAACATTAAAAAAGCCAAAATTGAAGTTGTTAAAGTTAGATGCTGCAAAATTTCATCCACTTTTGTAAAGCAACATTTGCAACAAGGCAATGTTAAACTTGCAAATAAAATGTGTTATAATCCTATTTTGTACGAAGGTTTGGTTTTGCAAGGGCAAAAGTTGGCGGGGCAGGTTTTGGGCTACAAAACTGCAAATATTTTGCTAAAAAAAGGCCTCACCCCCCCCCTGTTTGGCGTTTATAAATGCCTTGTAAAAATTGAAGGCAGCAATTTTTTGCACAAAGCAATATGCAACATTGGCACAAAGCCCACCATTGCCAGCGATGGCAAAGTTTATATTGAGCCGCATATTTTTAATTTTAACGAAAACATTTACGGCAAAAAAATTAAGGTAATGTTACTAAATTTTATCCGCAAGGAGCAAAAATTTGCCTCACTGCAAGATTTAAAAAATCAAATAAAACTTGATATTAAAAAATTAATAAAATAAACTTTTATTAATGTGTTTGTTTTATTGTTGCTTTATTGTAAAAAAAAATGAAAAAAAAAATGAAAAAAATTAGCAAATATTTGCAATATTTTGTAATTTGCAGCTGTCTTTTGTCAAACATTGCCCCCGCTTTTGCAGCCCTTGCGGTTAATGGCAATAAGCCAATTATTAAAAATGCCGAGGAAATTCGTAAAAACAACCAAATTGCCGACTTTAAGGAGGACACCTCCGTTGCCCTCGAGGACTACAACCCACTAATCGACACCCTCTGCCAAGTTATTATATTTATGCAAGGCCGAACCGGACGAGCAATTGCTCTTGGTATGTTATTTTCAATGGGTATTATGTTTTTTTTGGGCAAAATTACATGGCCTCAAATTGTTACATTTGGGATTGGTCTTGCAATTTTGTTTGGTGCAAAAAACATTGCTCTTATGATATTGCCTTATTATATTATGGACGAAAGCAACGCCGAAATTACAACCGATGAGGCAATTAAAAAAGTTTGCCCCGAAATTTAATAAAGTGTTTTTATGTCAATTATTAATTTTAATGAGGTTGTAAAAACCTACGGCGAGGCTGTAATATTAAATAACTTAAGTTTTTCAATACCACAAAATTCTATCTTTGGGCTTATAGGGGCAAATGGGGTTGGAAAAACCACCATAATTAAAAACATTTTAAATCTTGTAAATTTAACATCGGGCAGCATTGAAATTAACGGGGCAAAATGCCAAAACAACGCCTCTCGCCAAAAAGTTTTTTACTTGCCGGAAAGCTTTTGCCCGCCAAAAAATTTGAGCGGATACGAATTTCTACATTTTTATTTAAAAATTTTAAAAACCCCATTCAATCAGCAAAAAACTTTGCAATATTGCAAAATGCTCGACTTAAACGAGATTTATCTATCATACAAAATTTTGCAGTGTTCTAAGGGCACAATTCAAAAAATTGGGCTACTACTTGCATTTTTAAGCCCAGCCGAGCTTTTAATATTGGATGAGCCATCCACAGGGCTAGATGTAAAAGCTCGTCATAGCCTAAAAAATACCATCTTGCATTTTCACTCGCTTGGTGGCTCAGTGTTTTTAAGCTCTCACATTTTTAGCGATTTGGAGCAAACCTGCACCCATTTTGGCATTTTCAATAATGGCAATTTTGCATTTTTTGGCACAAAAAATCAAATTTTACAAAAACAGCAAGATCTTGGCGTGGAAAGTTTAGAACAGCTTTTTTTGCAAATATGTGGCTCTTAGGCGATAGAACAATTTTGTTGGCTCAAGGCAAATCTTGCAAGGATATCCTCTCGTTTTTTCACTCAATAACCACAAACGAAATTAAGCTAGACGAAGGAGAAACCAGAAAAATATTTTACACCTGCATTTTAAATCCGCAAGGAAGGTTTTTGATGGATTTTTTTATTTTTGTTGATAGCTCCATACAGGTTTTTGTTATTATTAAGCAAATTTTTGAGGCAAGTTTTTTGCAAATTACTGAGCTATACGATATAGAGGGCAATTTTGCCTTTGTAAAACAAAATAAAGTTCCGGTTTTTTGCACCCAGCCTCAACAGGGCTATTTGGCCGATCCCCGCAAGACAAGTTGTGGATATTGGGCCATTGAAAACTCTAACCTCGTTCAGCAAAGTCTTCAGCATAGTCTTGCTAGTTACAATTATCATCGCATTGCAAACACAATTTGCGAGGGCGGTAGCGATATGATTTCGCAAAAGGCAATAATTTTGGAATATGCCCTCGATAGCCTAAATGCGATATCCTTCACAAAAGGTTGCTACCCCGGGCAGGAGCTTATGGCCCGCACAAAACACAGGGGGCAAGTGCGAAAATTTCCCCTCACCGCCCCAAATATTGAAACCTACGCCTTTGGGGATGAAATTCCGCTCGATGTTTTCACAATTTTACTTAAAAACCCCAACCAAACAAGCCAGCAGAGCGGTAAAAATTTCGGCGGCAGTTGGATTGGCNACTGGATTGGGGGGGCGCAAAATAATCTCCCTAAGCAAAGCGAAGCCAACTTTTCAATCACAAAACTTTCCCACGAGGGCGATATATGCCTCGTGCTTGTTAAAAGTTTTGGGTAGATTTTTTATACCAACTTATACTTTTTTTGCATCAGCACCCAAAACCTATTTTGCATGAGCCGAAGCGACTTTATTTTAGCAAAACTGACAAGGCGAAGAACGATTTTTATAAAAAGATGCAGTAAAAAGTGGGTTACTGGAGTTGCTAATTATAATATTATTA
>JGI12421J11937_10000673_pt1 | contig 13560 bp, 13 predicted proteins | sample LakErihyJuly2011_2_FD_11937 | JGI IMG/M metagenome (IMG submission 11937)
TGGATCTAGCACAATGTCTTCAATGCCAGCATCGCGGTATAATCTAAGTTTATTCTCAAGATACAATTTTACCTCATGCAATACATCTTCATAATGGGGCCTGTCTTGCATGGTTTTTGGCAAGCCCTTTTTGTGCATGGCAATATAAGGTACTTGGAGACGAGACACCGTCCTAACCATGTCTGCATCGTCGTCACCCGCACTTACATCATTGACAATGGCAGCGCCCGCTCGAACGGCATGATTTGCCACCGCGGATCTAAAAGTGTCAATACTTATAATACAATCTGGGAAGCGTTTGATAATGGCGTCGATTACTGGGGCCGTTCGCCTAATCTCCTCGTTTTCGGTAATGCTGTCTGCGCCGGGGCGGGTACTTTGTCCTCCAATGTCAATGATGTCGGCACCTTCGTGCAACATGCCTTCACATCTAAATAAGGCTTTGTCTATGGTATGATATTTGCCGCCATCATAAAAGGAATCATCGGTCGTATTCAAAATGCCCATCACTTGCGGACGGGTAATAGAATAGTTAATATTCTTGATTTTGAGAGAATAGGGTTTGTATTCCGCGAACATTGGATATATTTGCAAAAATAAAGATTAAACAGCAATAGTGGATAATACACTTCAACAATACAATACAGAAATAGGCAAATGCCGTGAGTTGTTTGAGAAAAAGAACACCGATTACGGCGACTCGTGGCGCATCTTAAGACCTAAAAGTGTTACCGATCAAATAATGATTAAAGCCTTGCGCATTAGGAGCCTCGAAGAAAAAGGCGTAAGCAAAGTGGGAGAGGGTATCGAAGATGAGTTTATCGGAATTTACAACTATGGCATTATTGGTTTAATGCAACTCAAATACGCCAGCAAAACAGAAGACATGGGGGTGTCGGAAATTATGGCGATGTACGACCATGAGTTGGAAGAAACCCGCAGTTTGATGCTTAAAAAGAACCACGATTATGGCGAAGCCTGGCGCGAAATGCGCGTGAGCAGTTTTACCGATCTTATACTGATGAAAATTAGCAGAACCAAACAAATAGAAGACAATGCAGGGAATACTTTGGTGAGCGAAGGCATTGATGCCAATTACCAAGACATGATGAATTATTCTATATTTGCTTTGATTACCTTGCACCAAAATATTAAGTAGACCATGAAATTAATTACCTCTATTTCCAGAGTTTTTGTTGGATTGTTATTCATCTTTTCTGGGATTATTAAAAGCAATGACCCTAAAGGAACAGGAATAAAACTCAATGAATATTTTGACGTTTTTGCCTCTAGCGTGCAAAGCGCTCAAGATACCTTAAAGATTTCAGTGAGTGATGACTTGGGCACCGTTGAGTATTTTGACAACACCTTTATTTCTTCCGATAGTTTTGCCAACATAGAAATCAACCAATCGGCTCCCCGAAAAGAATACTTTGAAGGCGATCAAGATTCAACCTATGGCTGCGAAGTCTTTGTGATAAAAAACGGAGTCGTCTTGTATAATGAATTTTACGAACTTGGAGATTCAATTGATCCTGTTAATTTTTCTGTCAAGGTAAGCAATGGAATTTGTGCCGAAAACAAAGCCAGTTCTAAGGCCTTGTCAGAACAATGGAATCTGAGCTTGAGCGCCAACTCGAAACATGAATTAAGCAAACGTGTTCCAACATATCCATACGTGCAACAAGACTCATTTTGGGTAGGCGTTTTTAGAGGAATGAAACCGTACTCTTTACTGCTCTCTGTAATCATGTGTATTCTAGAGGTTGTATTGGGCTTTGCTATTTTAATTGGATGGCAACCCAAATTGATGAGCTGGTCTATCCTGCTGATGGTTTTGTTCTTTACCTTTTTAACTTGGTACAGTGCTTATTTCAACAAGGTAACCGATTGTGGTTGTTTTGGTGATTTTATAAAATTGAACCCGTGGCATTCTTTTATTAAAGATTTGGTTCTTTTGTTCTTTATTTTAATCATATTAATCAGAAAGGATAAGCTTATTCCATTGTTCTCTCCTTTATTTAGCATCAATGCAATGATTGTGGTAACTTTAAGTTCAACGGTCTTTGCCATTTATTGCAATATGTTCTTGCCGGCTTGGGATTTTCTTCCGTATAAAGCAGGCAACAATGTAAGACAAATGATGGAAGTGCCACAAGGTCAACGCGTCACTGATTCTACTGTTATGGTTTATGTCTACAAAAAAGACAATAAAATAGATTCTTTTGTATACCCCAATATGCCCGACTCATCATGGGCCTATGTAGACCGTTTGGACAAAATTATAGTGCCCGCTTGGAAATCCAAAATTCATGATTTTGAATTTATTAAACGCGACGAAAACGACATCAACATCAAAGATACTTTATTGGATGGAAAAGGATATTATTTGTTGCTGGTGGTAACCCATTTAGAAAAGTCGCATGAAAGTTCTTGGGACAATATAAAGTCTATGGCCATTGAAGCTAAAAAAGCTGGCATACCTGTTTATGCTGTCACCTCAAGCCCTTTGGAAATGGCCGATGCATTCAGTAATGAAAAACAATTGCCATTTAAATTTAACAATGCCGACGAGACTTTATTGAAAACGATCGTGCGTTCAAATCCTGGTGTCATGTTTTGGCACGATGGAACCGTTTTGGATAAATGGAGTTGTAGAAGTATACCTTCGATGAAGGCCTTAAAAAATCTAATGAAATAAATATGTTTCGCTACTTGGTAAAGAAGCTCAGCGCAGGGGTAATGGTATTGCTCGGTGTGGTGCTTTTAATCTTTGCCTTGTTTGTTTTATTCCCCTCCGCTGAAGAGATTGCCTCAGGGCAAAGAGCCGATGCCGCTACCAAGGAAGCCATGCGCAAAGAAATGGGTTTAGACCAGTCCAAAACAGTTCAGCTATTTATTTATTTGAAAGACCTTTCGCCAGTTGTAATATCAAAAACATTTAATCCCGAATACCAAGGGTTATTGGTTCAAGGCCAAGCCAATTATGGCTTCATGCTGAAATGGCCATACTTAAGAAAGAGTTACCAATCAAAAAAACTGGTCTCTTCAATATTAGGAGAAGCCTTTATCGGTTCTTTGGTTTTAGCTTTTTTTGCTATGGGCATTGCCTTGTTTTTGGGCATTGGTCTTGGTATTGTTTCTGCATTAAAGCCAAGTGGTTTTCTCGACCGCTTCAATTTGGCCATTGCCACACTTGGAATTTCTTTGCCTTCCTTTTTTCTTGCAGTTATTATTGCTTGGTTATTTGGTTTTGTTTTAAAACCCTACACTGGACTGTCTATGACAGGAAGCCTGTATGAATTGAATCCTGCAACAGGGCAAAATCAATTGGCATTGAAACACATTATCTTGCCAGCAATAGCCTTGGGAGTTAGACCGTTTTCTATTATTTTACAATTAACCCGCAGCAGTTTAATCGAAGTGATGCGTCAAGACTATATCCGCACAGCGATGGCAAAAGGCTTAAGTAAATTTGAGGTGATAAGAAGACACGCTTTAAAGAACGCCTTAAATCCTGTTGTAACAGCAGCCAGCGGTTGGTTTGCAAGCTTATTGGCCGGCGCATTTTTTATTGAATACATATTCAGCTGGAAAGGTCTAGGGAAGGTGTGCATAGACGCCTTGCAGCAAAGTGATTTGCCAGTGGTGATGGGTGCTGTGCTTTTAATCGCATTTATATTTATTGTGGTCAACGTTTTGGTTGATTTAATTTATGTCTTTTTAGATCCTAGAGTTAAACTAAGTTAAAGCATGCGTATATATATAATAGGCATGCCGGGCACAGGCAAAACACATTTTGGCCGCTTAATGGCAAAAAGCTTGCGTTTGCAGTTTTTTGATTTGGATGAACAAATTGAAAAAAGAGAAGGTGCTTTGGTGAGACAGATTATTCCTGAAAAGGGCGAAACCCATTTTAGAGAAGCGGAACATGAGGTTTTATTAAAATTAAGCAGCAATAACAATTGTGTGATATCTTGTGGAGGTGGTGCGCCGATGTTCTACAACAACATTGAAATAATGAAAAGCACAGGAATTGTAATCTGGGTAAATACAGATTTGAACTTAATTGCCAGAAGGATTTTGCAAAATATAACGCGTAGACCATTGTTTATGGGACTTAACGAAGAGCAAATTTTAATAAAATTGCATGAAATTTACGATTTGCGCAAAAAAAAATATGCAAAAGCTGATTTGGTTTCTAAAATAAATACAGCACACAATACTTCGTTAAATTCTGTTATTCAAGGGGTTATAAAAATTAGCCAAAGGCGAAAAAAATGAATTGTGAATTGAGTGTTAATATTTATTTTGAAAAAAATATTGGAACCCCTTGGTTTTATTAAACTTTACAATACTTTTGACCTCAAGAATTCATTTAAAACAATAACATTTATTAATTATTTCAATTATGAACAAATCAGATCTAATCAGCAAAATGGCCATTGATGCCAAAGTAACAAAGTCACAAGCTCAAGCAGCTTTAAACTCTTTCATCCTTGCAACAACAGGTGCATTGAAAAAAGGCGACAAATTAATCCTAGTAGGTTTCGGAACTTTTTCTGTAACTAAAAGAGCTGCAAGAACAGGTCGTAACCCACGTACTGGTAAAGAAATTAAAATCGCTGCTAAAAAAGTGGTTAAATTCAAAGCTGGTGCAGACTTGTCAAGCAAAGTAAAATAATTTTACACCTAACTATTAACCAAAAAATCCTCTTGCATCAGCAAGGGGATTTTTTTTTACCTTTGCACTGTGCAGAAACATACAAATAGGGAAAGATTCTTTGGTTTTTTGGCCCAAACGTCAGACAGCCCTTTGGCTATCGAAATTCAAAAAGCGGAAGGGGTTTATTTGTATGCCAATGGTAAAACTTATATCGATTGCATTTCAGGGATATCGGTAAGCAACCTTGGACATTCAAATGCGGCTATAAATGAAGCATTGAAAAACCAAATTGACAAACACCTGCATCTAATGGTTTATGGCGAAATGATTCAGAGTTCTCAGGTCCAATTGGCTGAAAAACTTGCAAGCTATTTACCAAGTAATTTGCAATCGGTGTATTTTGTAAACAGTGGCAGTGAAGCGATAGAAGGCGCCATGAAATTAGCTAAGCGCTATACTGGGCGCTCACGTTTTGTTGCCCAAGAAAATGCTTACCACGGATCTACCCATGGTGCTTTAAGTTTGATGAGTGACCCGTATTTTAGCAATTCCTTTACACCCTTATTGCCGGGCATTGATTTTATTAAGCAAAATGACCATTCTGAAATCAACAGTCTTATCACCCATCAAACTGCTGCGGTTTTTATTGAACCCATTATGGGTGAAAAGGGGTATTTGCCTTGTTCAATGGCATACTTAAAAGCAGTGCGTAAAAGATGCGATGAGACTGGAACACTCTTGGTATTTGATGAAATTCAAAGTGGATATGGCCGCACGGGTTCCTTGTTCGCTTTTCAACAATTGGAGGTCGTTCCTGATATTTTGGTCTTGGCCAAAGGATTTGGTGCTGGAATGCCATTGGGTGCTTTTATTGCATCGAATAATATTATGCAGGTATTTACCGAAAATCCTGTATTGGGGCACATTACCACTTTTGGCGGACATCCTATGAGCTGCGCCGCTTCGCTTGCGGCCTTAAATTATTTACACACTGAGTCTATCATGGATGGGATTGAGGAAAAAGAGCACTTGTTTCGTCGTTTGTTGGTTCATCCCAAAATTAAAAATATAGATGGCAAAGGTTTGATGTTGGCTCTGGTTTTTGAGGATGCAGAGTTTTGCAGAAAAGTTATTGATGCCTGTGTAGATAGTGGTTTGTTGATCGATTGGTTTTTGTATGCAGAGAATAAAATACGCTTGTCGCCCCCGCTAATTATAAGCAAAGAACAAATCGAAACAGTTTCTGGCATTGTTATTGAAAATATTCAAAAGCAATGCAACCCATAGGATAAAGTTGAATCTAAAAAAGTAAAGAAAAATAAAAATACACATACAAAATGAAAAAAATCAGTTTAATTTTCACCTTGACGCTTACAGCATCAGTAAGCGTATTCTTAATTGGATGTAGAAAAAACAAAAACGAAACTTTAGAAACCATTGTATCTGCAGAAGACAATTCAACAGCAGAGAATGAATTTACCTCATTGTTTGATGTTGCCGACGATTTTTCGAGCAACGACAGAAGAACCCGTGCTGGAAATACAATTCTGCCAAGTGGCGCGGTGCTTACATTCCAAGACAGCAGTTATACGGATGGAGACGGGGTTGAAGCAACCATCGATTTCGGTCCAATCAAAAATACAGTACCTAAAGGCAAGATATGTCAGGATGGGAGATTTAGAGCAGGTAAAATTCACATCAGTTCTAATAGAAGATATTTCTTAGACAGCGCTGAGCTGTTAATTACAGTATCTGATTCTGATAAATATTACGCTGGCAGCGATGGGGTAAGTTTGACCCAATTGATTGGCACTGTAAAAATCAAACGTGTTGATGCTGCAACATTAAAAATTGATGTTATGGATGCGCGTGCCATCAATGATAAAGGAACTGCGGCGTGGCAGAGCTCAAGAACCATAATTAAATTGGTAGATGCGGGTGCTGGAATTTTGGGCGACCAATTTCAAATAACTGGAGAAGCCTCAGGTGTTAACCGTAATGGCGGAAATTTTACAGTGAAAATAGATTTGCCATTGTTGAAGAAAGTTGAAATGGGTTGTGCAAGGACTTTTGTTAAAGGTAAAATAACTTTATCAAATACAAGCACAGGTAAAACCATCTCTATTGATTACGATCCCTATAATGATCAAGCCTGTGATTTGTTTGCGAAAGCAACAATTAACGGGAAAGAATATTTTTATACAGTTAGATAAAATCGGCTGCTCATTGATTGATATTGTAAGACTCCCGGGGTATAAATTGCCTCGGGATTTTTTTTATTTTATGTTTGTTTGTTTACTTTAGTATTCTTAATTTTCGAGCTTGATAAGCTCTTGCCGCAATCTCGTATTTAAGTCTCTTTTATTGGCAATCATTTTCTTGTTTTCTTGCGTCAATCAATCGTCTAAACAAAAAGGAAAATTGGTTTTAAATGAAGAAGGATTTTTCAATACCGAGCGTGAATACAAATCATTTTCAAACCATTTTTTAGACAGCCTAAAAACTTTCTTTCCAATAGATTTTAATGGAACTATTTTGGTGTATAAACAAGGGAAATTGTTTAAAAAGGCTTTCGGAGAAATTGGCTTGGCGCATTCACCTGAGATGCTTGTTGATGATGTTTTCCAATTGGCCTCAGTTTCAAAAACAGTTACAGCAGTTGCGACTATGGTCTTGATTCAAGAAGGTAAATTGGCCTTAGATTCTCTGGTGCTCAAGTACCTGACTGATTTTCCTTATCCAAATGTAACTGTACGCCAGTTGTTAACCCATAGAAGTGGCATCGCCAATTATATGTATTACACAGATACATTTTGGAAAGATACAGCTAGGTACATGAACAATGAAGATCTTTATGATTTCATGAAAGTTTCAAAGCCAATACCCTCTTTAAATCCGGGTGCTGGTTTTAGTTATTGCAATACCAATTATGCGTATTTAGCGTATTTAATTTCCAAAATCGCTGGCTTACCCTTCCATCAATTTGTGGAGGAGCGCATTTTTAAACCAGCAGGTATGCGCAATTCGTTTTACTTAGGATATAAACCTGAAAGCATTAAGGCCAGGGTGCTTATTGGACGCCTTAGCCACCACGAATACAACGAACCCTATTATATGGACGGGATTTTGGGCGATAAAAGTTTGTACAGCAATGTTGAGGATATGTTCTACTTTCATTTGGCTTTGTCTGAGGGGCGCTTAATCGACAAAACTTTACTAAATTTAATGCAAGAGCCATCATTTCAACACAATGTATATGGAGGAAGTTACGGTTTAGGATTTAGATTAATGAAAAACTATACCGGACAATGGACTTACCACAATGGTTGGTGGCGGGGATTTTGGACATCCTTTTGGAACCGTTTTGATCAGCAAGTTTGTGTTGTAGTGCTTACCAACAGCAAACACAGCAGCCATGTCGATAAGCAGGGTTTGGCAAATTTTGTGTTAACAGGGCGCTGATTTTTTAACGAAAAAAACATTTGAAAATATGAATTCTTATGGCTTATATTTGTGAACACAACATGGGAACACCCTATAATACATAACATCTATCTAAAATACTATGTATTAATTACCGTCTTACAACCAGAAATACCGCACTTTTTTACGCCACACTTTTATTAATGACAGAGACAAATAAGCATTTGAATGATCCACAATTAGATGCAAACGACCAAGCACTAGAAAACAAACTAGTATCCCTAGAAAAAATAGGCGATGCAGAAGAGCATGATGAGTTTTCAGAAGTTGAGGAAGAAAAACGTGACCAAACAGATTATTCTGGATTCACCAAAACAGATTTCCTTGAAAAGGCTGAGCAATTGGTTTTTCATCCAAACATTAAAGAAGCGCACGACATCTTTAAAAAGATACGTGTACTGTTTGATGATGCCATAAAAGCAGAACGTATAGTTTTGGTAAAGGCTTGGGCAGATGAAGGAAATGAAGTAAGGGAGTTTAAACCACCTTATGACGAGGTAAAAGAAAAATTCTATAAAGTTTATACCACTTTCCTTGAAAAGCGTGCTGAAGAAAAGAAGGAAGCTGAACAAGAGAAGCAGAAGAATTATATGGCAAAAAAAGCCATTATAGAACGCTTGAAGGTTTTGTCAGCGGAAGATGAAACTGAATCGGTTTTTAAAGAGGTTTTAGAACTTCAAAAACAATGGCGCCAAATCCGCACCGTTCCAAGAGAGCATATGCAAGAGTTGTGGGAAAACTACCGTTTTTTCTTAGATAAGTTCTACGACAACCACGCCATTAACAACGAACTGAAAGAAAAGGATAGACAAAAGAATCTTGAAATAAAAATTGAACTGATTAAAAAAGTATCAACCCTTCAAGAAGAGAAGTCTATTAAGAAAGCCCATATTTTATTAAATAAATACCACGAAGAATTTAAGAACGCAGGTCCTGTTCCGGGTAAGGATGTGGCAGAAGAAATTTGGAAGCGTTTTAAAGAGGCATCCGATCAAATTCTGAACGATAAGCGCCAAGCTTTAGAATTAATAAAATTAAAGCGCAACGAAAACTTAGAATTGAAAAAGGTTCTTTGCGAAAAGGTTGAGCACATGAACCAATTGCCTTTAACATCCCCTAAAATGTGGAAGGAAAAAGCCGAAGAAATTACGGCGATTTTTACAGAATGGAAAACAATAGGGCCTGTTCCAGAGAGTGTTAACGACCAAATTTGGAAACGCTTTAGAGACGCTCAAGGTGTATTTAATTCAAATAAAAAGCAGTTTTTTGATTCTTTAAATTCTGGCAAAGAAAAGAATTTAGCCCTCAAAATAAGCTTGTGCGAAGAAGCCGAAAAGGCTGCCGAAAGTACGCAGTTTGATGCAACAGCCAAACTTTTAATTTCATTGCAAGAAAAATGGAAATCTATTGGACCTGTTCATGAATCTAAGAACGAAGAAATTTGGATGCGCTTCCGCTCGGCATGTGATAAATTCTTTAAACGCAAAGAAGAGTTTTACAAAGTGAAGAATGTAGGGGAAAAAGAAAACCAAACCATTAAAGAACGCATCATTGCAGACGCTACTGCTTTGTTGGCTATTGAGGAAATGGGTCCTAGTTTTGAAGAATTAAGAAAATTACAAAAAGAATGGAATTCATTGGGTTTTGTGCCGATTAAAGTAAAAGCGGATTTGCAAAACAGATACAGCAAGGCGGTTGATGCCATTTATAAAAAATTCAAGCAAACTGCAGATGATAACAAAGCTTTCCGTTTTAAGGAACATTTAGAGACCTTGTCAACAGCGCCAAATGGCGATGATAAGATTCGCTATGAGGAACGCCAGATTAACGACAAATTGCGCGCTTTGAGAGACGATGCCGCAACGTTGAAAAACAATATTGAATTCTTTGCTAAATCTAAAAATGCGGATGCATTAAGAAAACAAATTGAAGAAAAAATTGAAGTTTCGAATCAACAAATTACAAAACTGCAAGAAGAACTTAAATTGATACAATCTTACAGGAATACTAGGTAAACTCTAATTTCTGACTAGATTACCATGTTGAACCGAATACAATTTGCTGTTAATTACCTGTTTTATTTTTTTACTGCAGGCAATAAGCATTCTGTGCATTCACCTTTTGTATACGACCTGGTCACTAAGGTTATTAATGCCCGCCGCATTAAACCTGAATACCATACCTACGAATTGATTCGCAGCAATATGCTTAAAAGCAATGCGGATATAGAAATCTTGCCAATTGGGGCTTCATCGTTTTCGGGCAAAAAGAAATTGAGTGATTTGGTCAAAAAAAGTGCTAAATCGGCTAAGTATGCCGAACTATTGGAGCGTTTATGTGCCTATTTCGATCCGGAGTTCGCCATCGAAATTGGGAGTTCAGTGGGTATGAGCACTATGTACCAAGCTGCAGGGATTAAACAAGGGTATTTGTTTGCCCTAGAGGGTAACCACGACAGCCTTAAAATTGCCCAACACAATATTGAAAAAGCCGAATTACCGAATGTTCAATTTCGTGAAGGTTTGTTTGAACAAACCTTGCCTCAATTGTTAAATGAATTGCCAAGGGTTGATTATGTGTTTTTTGATGGCAACCACCAGTTAGATGCAACTTTGCAATACTTTGAATGGTGTTTGCAAAAAGCCCATAGTGGCACCGTATTTGTTTTTGACGATATTAGATGGAGCGACGATATGCTCTTGGCTTGGAATAAAATTAAAAACCATCCTTTAGTGGGTGTTAGTGTCGACTTATATGCTATGGGCATTGTGTTTTTCAGAACTGAACAAGAGAGGGAACATTTTACCATTCGTTTTTAATGGGTCAAAATAAAAAAATATCGATTCAAGAGCGCATCAGAAATTTTATTCTGGTAAAAAAGCTTGTAAACTTTTTAGACAATATTTATTTGCCGGGTTTTCAAGGTGCTTCCTTATATTCGGTCTTTCAGTTTTTCTTTAAAGGCATTATCAGTCCTAANTTTAATTTGTATGCAGGGTCNTTGTCGTGGAACTTTTTTTTNGCCATTTTNCCTTCCTTAATCTTCTTATTTACATTAATTGCTTACATCCATATACCAGGNTTTAATTTGCAGAANTCCATTCTCCTNCAAATGGATTTTTTCTTGCCAGATGATGCGTATAAAATTGTGCGGACAACTGTAAGGGATATTATTTCCCATCAGCGTTCAGGGCTTTTGTCATTTGGTTTTTTATCCGCTTTGTATTTTGCTAGCAATGGNGTTTTCTCTATGATGCTGGCNTTTGACAGCAACTTTAATGAAGGTGAAAAAAAGAAACGCAATTTNTTTCAAAAACGCGGCAAATCTATTTTAATNACTTTGGGTATTTCCATGCTGATATTATTGGCTTTAAGTGTTTTGATTTCTGGTAATTTATTGTCTGTTTGGATCATTAAAAAGAAGTTGATTAACAAAGCGGTGATGTTGGTTTTTGTTACGGTTGTTCAATTTATAACCCTCAGCACTTTGGTGTTTTTTATTATGAGTGCCTTGTATTATTTTGGTCATTCGGCCAAAGAGCGCTGGAAATTTTTCTCTCCAGGGGCCATTGTCTCGACTGTGCTGTCTTTGTTAGCCACCTATGCATTCTCTCATTACGTAGACGGTTTTGATAGCTACAACAAGCTCTATGGAAGTATAGGGGCAATAATCGTCTTGATGTTGATTATCTATTTTAACACCTTGTGCATTCTGGTTGGTTTTGAACTCAATAAAAGCATTACCACGGTGGTGAAAATAGCGCAAGAAAAACGCAAGCTGGAGAACCGATTTAGGGGGACTTAAAGACGGTTAAGAGCTTGTAATTATTGGCATTATAATAATTCCATTAAAAAAATTTTATTATTTCAAAAAACTACTTACTTTTGCACTCCATTTTCGAGAGGAGAAATGGCAGAGCGGTTGAATGCGGCAGTCTTGAAAACTGTTTTAGTGCAAGCTAACGGGGGTTCGAATCCCTCTTTCTCCGCAAGATGAAAATCAAAACCCACAAGCGCAGCTTGTGGGTTTTTTTATGCCCCAAGAAAATTCATCCAAGCGTCTCTGCGCTTGAGAGAATTTTTGTAGGGGCATAAAACCAGATTTGCGCAGCAAAGATGTTTTTGATTTTCATCTTTAGCCTCCTCCTTAGGGATCACGAGCGAAGCGAGTACTCCCTAAGGAGAAAATTCATCCAAGCGGCTCTGCGCTTGAGAGAATTTTTGCAGGGGCATAAAATCAGATACTCTATATAATTATAAATTTATAAGTTTATAATTAAATTGTATTTATATATTTATAAGTTTATATTTGTACTGTTTTTATAAATTTATAAGATTATGGTAACTTTACAGAAGAATTTAATGCAAAAGCAAATGGATGAATTGCTGAAAGCGTTTGCTACAGGTAAGCAAAGTGCACAATTGTCTGTTGCTTGGATTCAGTCATGCCGTTTGGTCATGTATTTTCTCAGATTGAATTCAAACCGAGAGATACCATTTGGTTAAACAATTGTAATTCTAATTAAAAATGTCTAAGTATAAAATGCGTGTATTAGGGTGGGGTATGGAAGGTTGTGCTCACACTCTGACTAACGAAGAAGTTCAAAAACTTCGTGATTATAAAGATAAAAACTCACATAATGAGTATTCTGAAATGTATTCAGAACTTCCTGAAATTTTGGAAAGTTTTGAACACGGTGATACTAATTGGTGGACGGCATCTCGTCCGTACGTAAACTCCTCATTACGATTTGTTTTAATAAACGAAAACGATGAAGTGGTGTGGGAAACACCTCACACTGAAACTTTGGATGTTTATGAATTGGATGAGAAATACGGTCTTCCTAAAGATTTTGAAAATTTAATGGAGAATATTGACGCGCATCCTCACGATGGTCATGAAAACATTCTCTGTGTTATTGAGGATGTTAAAGGTACCCTTTGTAATTATATTATAGAATCTGATGAGGTTCCTGTGGTTGAAGATTTCGGATTTTCCACACACTCTTTGGAGTCACCTGTGTTTGATTATGAATATATGGATAAGATGTTCTATAAGAATCAGGAGTTGGAAAAAGACTTTGAAGATGAGTGGATTAACGGAAAATCTTTGAATATCTATGTATTCACTCTTGAGGATGTAAACGATGGTGTCTATGATTTAGACGAGTAGGAATAAGTGTTGGTGGGTTACCCAAGTTGATGAAGGGGGCCAATTGTACCAAACCATGCGCGAATTAAACCTAAACTATGCCGATGCAGAGCAGATGTATAGGCGCATGGTGTTTAATGTCTTGTCCCGCAATTGCGACGACCATACCAAGAATTTCTCTTTCCGCTTAAAACAAGGTTCCAAATGGGAACTCTCGCCAGCATACGATATATGCCATGCCTATCAACCCCAGCACCAA
>JGI12421J11937_10000674_pt1 | contig 13548 bp, 16 predicted proteins | sample LakErihyJuly2011_2_FD_11937 | JGI IMG/M metagenome (IMG submission 11937)
CTAATTACGATAACCCTATGTTAGAATTTGATAGTTATGATGGTTCAATGGATAGTTCAAAAAAAAATATAAAAAAAATAACTAAAGACACAATTTCTGAAGATCTTGCAGTTTGGTTTGGTAAAAAGAAGAAGTCTAAAGGATCTTCTCAACCAAAAGGTCCTTGGGTTAACATTTGTAGTAAAGTTGACGGTAAACATCCTCCATGTGGACGACAAGATACATCTAAAGGATCTTACCCTAAATGTAGGGCGGCTGGAGTTGCAGGTAAAATGAGTGATTCACAAAAAAGATCCGCATGTCAACAAAAAAGAACCGCCGAGAAAAAAGATACTCAAACAGGAAAAGGTCAAAAACCAATAATGACATCATATAAAACAAAAAAAGAATCCGTAGATTCTTTGGTTGATAAAATTTTAATCGAAATTAGAAACTCGTTCTAAGATATTGTGTAGAGAGTTAGTGATTTGTGAATTAACCTCACCCTCATAATTAAGTCTTCTCTTATCCGCTTCAAGATCAAAAATATATGTTAATCTTTCCCAATCTCTATCATGTAGTTTAACATTATAATTATAAACGTGATTAGTGATCTCAACCCTATGATCTGTCATTGTTATGAAAATTTTCATATCGTCATTTTTAAGATAACGTTTATCAGACATTGGGGCTATCATAAATTCCGTATCTTTATGTTGAATTATTTTAAGACATATTTTAAAACACGTCTTTTCATACGATATGATTTCATTTTGATAGGTTGGTATAATAGTTGAAGATTTTTTTGACCAAATATAAAATTTAAGTTTTAATCTACATAAGAATCTTTTTATTTTGTTTTTCATATCTATATATTGTTTGTTTTTACAAATATAGATATATTTTCCGAATAAAAAAAATTTTTAAAAAAAAATTAACAATAAGCTCCCGAACAATGTCTTTTACCATCAAGACCTTTTATTTTTCCTTTACAAACTTGGACAGCATGTCCGTTCGAATATGCGGAGGGATATACGTCATATTTTGCCTTTGCTGATGCCTTACCTCTTGCGCAAAGAGGTGTACCAGTTTTTTTACGGCCTTCCATCATAAACATATCTTTATCGTCAATATTCATAGACAATTCCATACCGTCTTTTTTTGATTCATTCATCATGAAATCAAATACTTGATCCATATTGTTTTTAGCCTCAGAAATATGATCTTGAGCCCAATCATGTCCATCATCTAAAATAGATTCAACCATACTACGATCAAAATCTAATAATAAATCACATTGTCTTCTCATTTGTTCTAAATTAGAAAAGAACATATATCTTTGAGATTTTTCTTCGTGAGTCTCTCTAATCACTTTTCTAATAATATAATCTAAATTCATATCTTAACCGTTTAATCCGTTACCCCCAATGAGTACCATGTTTAATTGTACCACATCACCACCATCTTGAGTACTCCAAGTTGGGTGTAGTGGGTTTACTGATACCACAGTAGTGCCAGTTCCTCCTGTTGTACATATCTCAACACAAACCGTTGAAAGTGTACCTGCGCTTATTGTTGTTAATTCGTCTCCCATGACTTTTGTTTTTTTTTATTTTTATTTTTTATTTACGATTTGAAATTTGATTTGTTTCTTATAAGTATTAATTTCTCCACTGGACAACACCTTAATGTCAATAAAATATTCATTTGGAATTTTATCTCTTGTGTCAAATATGAAGTAATACTCATTAGTTGTTCTATTTATTTTGGTCCAATCTTGTACTTGAACTTCTGTTGATCCTTCTTTAACATAAATTCTGTAAGATGCATCAACCTTAAGTAAAAGATGATTTGTTGTATATGCCTTTTTAATCACAACCCCCACTTTACGAACATCAGTATTTAAAATCTTTTCGTCTTGTTTAATTCCGTAGAAATCAAACCCATACATAGAAGGTTCTTGAGATAAAGTTCCTATCTGTAAAGATTTTTGTAATGGATAAATTGTAAATTCATTTGTTATGTTAGATAAAGGGAAACCATTAAGAAATAAATTACTCCAAACATCGGTAAATGTACATGGGGTTTTATAACCAATTAATGGGGGGATAACAACTTCGTAAACACCTTTTGCTCTACGACAAGTTGTTAAACCTGTTAATCCCGGTATTGCGGTACAAGTAGTATCTCTAATTTCTACAACAGGATCAAAATCTAAATTTTGGAAATCACCGTCTTCATACACATAAAGATATAATTTATTAACTTTACCTAAGGCAAATAAATTTCTATCATCTTCAATTAAATCGTCGTAATTTGTTTGTAGGTATGGTTCATAAAATGTTTGTGTATGACGAGTAAAGAAACCAACTGAATAGGTACCTGTCGTTCCCGATATATTTTCAACTTGAGGTAAATAAGCAATCCCCCAACCAACAGGATCTGGTATAAATCCGTTTAATATTGCGTTAATTTCATTTGTCATGTCAAACTCAATGTTCTCATCTCCAAACTCAAAGTGTTGAGTATTTATAATTTGTAATTGATTATAATTAAAGATACCCGTGTTTGTATTATTATAAATCCCTGGTTCTTCCCAAGTATCTATTGTTGTAGTTGCAGACCAATTCGATGGTCTATCAGAATAATTCTTATCTTCAAATATTACAGTGGTTGTTGGAATATAATCATACCCAACTCCTTCATCCCAATTTTGAGAAGTTCCCGATACGGAATTAACGGGTATTCTAAATAAGAATAGATCAAATGATGTTGCCCGATATCTTCCTTGTGATGTTGATGTATTTAAGAAGTCCTTATCAAAATAGGATGTGTTAGTCATATTTAAGGTGTGTGTCATTGCTGACGTACATCCTGTTGATATTGTCCCATCATTAATTTTTTGAGTTAATAAACTTAAATCAATATCAAAAATAAAACGACTAAAACCTCTTGGATTCACAAGACCATCCTCACCATAGAAAAGTTCCGTAACAGGGTTTCTACCCGTGTTAGTAAGGTTATTATAGATTATTGTGTTATTTCTATTAAAATATGAATTACTTATAGACATTATACTTTTCTATATAAATATCAATTAATTCTGATATTTTGATTTAGAATAGTATTTTCTGCATTATTAATTGTTTGTTGTAATTTTTGTGCCGACACATTGGATTTTGGGTAGTCCTTAATTGGTGGTAATCCGGGAAATGCATGAACGTGGGTTAACATAAAATCAACTATTTGATTTAATAATACCATAAGTTCTTCCCCCCTAACCATAGAGTTTGTTTGACCATATATATCAACCGCCAATTTTGTTTGGGGGATACCATATAATGTATCCTTTAAATTAATTTGGAATTTATCTTTTGATCTATGAGTTAACAAATAAACTTTGTCTCCTCCCAATACAGAATAAGTAATTGGTTGTGTTAAATATTCTCTCTTGTCTACAATTTCACTTACCGTATCAAGTAATATACCCAACTTATCAGGGTTTTGTTTCCAAACCAAACCAAACCCAACTTCTTTGTACGCCAGGCTTAATGTAACTTTATTATTTAATTCTAACGCTTTATTTGTTGTAAAAATATTATTGGTTAAATCCAATAAATCTAAAAAATCACTAACAACATAATTATATGTATTTTGATCTGGACCATAAAAGAATGGGAATTGATTTTCAATTACTTTGTTATAATAACCTAACGACGGATCCCAAGATATTTCCCCATTATTAACACCAACAATTAATGTATTAATTATTGTGGAAGCCTCATCCAATGTTTTACCTGTAAACGATATTTGATATATTGGTGACAATGTTATATTATCAAGTAAATCTATTGCCGGATTAACCTTTGATACTTTAAAATTAGGAATATTACCGGGTAAATAATAAACGCTCACCTCACCATCATATAGTGAAACAATTGTCGATAAGTTTGTAATTGACCATTGAACATATGTTTTGGTTGAAATGTCTTGGTATGTTTCTGTTGTTATTGTTTCGGTACCGGCATCCGTATTCTCTAACTCATAACTTGATATCTGTAAAAAACTTCTTAAGTCATTTCTAACTATAGGAATATTGTTATTCCCTGAAGACAATGTTTTTCCCGCCCTAACTAACACCTCATCCTCTTTAACAATAACATCGGCAGTTCCCCTACCTAAAATTGCATTATCACCAGGTGTTGGATAAACACCACTTAAGGTCACATATAATTTACCGGTTATTGAGTCAACGGGTGAAAAGGCTTGTTGTAAATTTTCACCACTAGCCATAACAGATTTAGAGTTAGCGTAATTTTCTTTTCCATTGTTCCAAGGTCTACTAAGAGGTCCTTGAATGTAAAATTTATTATTATCCAATCTTTCTGATTTATTCACATATATAACGTGAACATACTCATCAATCTTTGGTATTTGGCTAAAGTAGTAAGGTATAAGTGGTAAAAACACTAATGGGTCCGTTGGTCCCCATTTATCTTTTGCCGGATCCCAATTATCGGGATATATAAAGGCCCCAACTTCAATTTTTGGTTCAACCCTAATCCTACCAATTAATAATGGATCATCAATGTCTTTTACAGTACCAGGAAATATTATTCTATTATCTTCCATTTCTTGATTGATATTCTTTTAATAACGCATTATATGATAATTCTAATTTGTCTAAGTGTGTCGATAATCTAAGTAACGCATCTTTTGTTAACTCAAAATCTTTTTTAATAAATTCTAACGCAACAACCAAATCTTTATTTGTTTTTGTTTTGTGTTCTTTAATAATCTCAGATATTTCTGATGAGGTTATTTTAATTTTTTCATTTGTATTTTCCATAATTTAAAGTTTTTTTCCAAATACAACTTGAGGTATTGTTGTACCAATAGGTAAAACACTTAATGGATCAACCGCAATTTGAACTTGTCCATTTGTTGTTTCCTCTTTATCGATTGCACCAATTATTGCATCCGCAGCCGCCAAAAATAAATTTGGACTTCCGTCAGGCATAGGTCCAGTTGGTAACCCAAGTTTCTCAAATTGGGTAATCACATTTAACATTGCTCTCGTTTTTGAAAATCCAGATAAAACTCGGCTCGCAACTAACAACGCATAAGGTAATGGTTTTTTTTGATCTTTTAATGATTGCTCCACTAAACTTAATATTGCCTGCAATTCATCAATTATACTCTTACATTGCCTAAAATCGGAGACTAACTTAACCACTAACGCAACCAATGATAATATTAATAAAGTTTTTTTTGCGAAAGAATCTTTAGCAATATCACCTAATATTGATTTAGTTAATGCAATAATATCTGACTTTATAATATCAAATAATATTTTAACAAAGAGAGACATAACTTTAGAAACTAGTTCAACAATGTACGTACTGAATGTTTTTGCAAACTCAACCATAGAACCAATTTTATCAACCGCCGTTTGTCCTAATGATTTTGACATCACAATAATTGGTAGAATAACTTTAGGTGATAATATTGTCATAAGTAACGCTCTTGGGTATTCCTTTAAGAAATTTAAATCTATATTGAGTCCGTTTTTTTCAAACGGTTTAGTAATATTCTCAGCGGCATTGTTTATTTCAGTATTGTTATTTGCATTAGGTGTAAAATTTAAAGTTGCCAATATGTTCAACACAGCATTAACATCAACAGGGAGTTTAACCGTATTACAATCTTCAAATTCAACAACCCCCATTTTTATATCCGACACAATTGCATCAATATATCTTAAGTCAACTTCATTGAATTCAAAAAAAGAACTATCAACAACATCAGTTTCGGATATTTTGGCAATACCACTAACATCAATCTCTTTAGTTTCATCAAAACACATTCCAAATATTCTTTTAAATATTATTAGAAATTTAGCGAAATCAATCATTTGTTCGGTACCTTCTTTTTTTGCAATAGAGATTGCTCCGGTTAATTGATTTATTAAATTTGTGAATAAATATTGATAATCAATAATATCAATAGAGGTGTAATAATCTTTAAAGAATTCAGAAATTTTATTTGTGTTGCTCGACCTTGGTATAAGATCAACTTTAAAAAAATTACCAATCACGTTATTACCCAATGGGTCAACGTAATTCTCAACATATGTAATGTCAAATAAACTTTGTGTTGATGACCCTTTATAGTCCGTACCAGCAAATGTTGGTGACGAATATGGTACGTTAATATTTTGAATTCTTTGATAAAGTTCTTTATTCATTGAAAAATTAGTCGTTGACCCATAGGCAATAGGTAATTTTTCATATGATATTTTACCAACAACAGATGTGGGGTCTTCTTTTAATAACCCCAATAAATCAATTGACTTAACATTTATATATACTGACGTATTTGCAGGAAATTGTTGATCTTGTTCACACCCAACCGCCTTTACCCCTAATTCTGAGATTAAATCTAAAATTTTAGGTTTAATTTGTTCTAATGCAGTTACAAAAATTTTTTTTAAATATTTTGAGGTTTTTGTATCCCCACTTTTTTCAGTTAGAAATTTAATCTCTAACATTTGATCAAATTGAGTCTTAATATCTTTTTTGTATTTTTGTACGTTTTTTTCTGCGGAAGTAAGTTGCTTATTAGCGAATTTACCATACTTACTTTCTAATCCTCCTCCCCAATTTTCAAATGACTCACCAGTCTTTTTTTCAAGTTTTTTAATATCCGTTTTAACTTGTTTGTATTTTTGACTAGCGGTTACATTCTTTTTAATATCATCATACCCAACACCTGTATCTAATGCCATTATTTTTTCATTTTATAACTTTTATCATCAGAAATGTCTTTTTGAATTAAATTCTGTATCGTTTCATCATCAAGATCAATATCTGACAAAGTAAAATCATCTTCCTTTTCTGTAGATTTTTGCCACATAGTAGATTGTATTTTAGATAATGATAATTTTTTCTCAACACAATCGTTAATAATCTTTTGTTGTTTCTCAATCACCGGACCAATAAGAGTCATATCTTCAGGGTCTTTCATCATCGTTAACATTTTATTCTGTATACGAATTGCAGTGTTCCTTTGTTCGACAAGTTCATTATAGATTTCTTGCATCAAGGATAACATTGATTCCTTGGTTAAATTGATTGTTTTTTTTGTTGGTCTTGGCATAACAATAAATATTAGTTTTTTTATTTTAATAAATCTTGTACCAGTTGGTAGTATATTTTTTTGTATCTTTTAATAGAATTACGAATTTCTTTGGTACTTAAATTAGTCATTTCCCTTAGTTCAAAAAGTATAATATTTTTATTAAACTTATTATTACTTGTGTCTAAAAAAATATCATTATAATTTTCAAAAATATAAAATAATGCATGTCCTAACTTTATTTCTTGTTCGGTAATATTTTTTTCCGCCAAAGAATCTTTTAACTTAATTAAGAATTTTTTAATTATTTCTTCAGTTGTTAAATTATAATCGTCAATATGATATATCATATCGGGACTATGTTGCAAATCTGATGAGATATCCTCATACGAAATCTTTCTATTTGTTTCTTTTTGGTCTTTCATTATTTGACCCATCAAATAGTTTTTACATATTGTACCAAAATAAGAATAAGCCTTTTTTTCTTTTGCAGGTTTAAACTTGTCAATTTTAGTCATTAAAAATGAATGTGTGTCAGTATGAATCTCCTCAAAGTTCATATCTTTCCTATATAATTTATATCGTCTTATAATTGACGATATCATTTTATCTAAAGGTATTTTTAAAAAATTATTATAAATCCGATTCTTTTCATCCATTGTGGTTGCGGTTAGATATTCCCTAACCGCATTTTCCTCAACTTCGTCAAAATAATTATTTGATGTTGGTTTTCTACCTTTCTTTTTCAGTTCATTAGTGTCAGTTAAAATAGTTTCATTCTCAGACATTAAACTTCTTGTGGTTCATAATTTATATCTCTTTGAACATTAAAGAAATATTCTTTCTTGGCCGAGTCAATCCAAAATTTAACCTCATCTTCCAATAATTTATCGTCCCCATTTTTATAATTCCAAAAAATAGATCCTTCCCTTAAGTTAGTGTGTTTATAACCAATTCTTGGAATTGTCATGAATTTAACAGAGTTCTGTGTCATTCTTAATAAGAATTCATAACCAAATGTTAACTTAATGTTTGATTTGATCATTCCGTTCTCAACAAATAAATCTTTTCTAATTACCATTCCTGATATTTGGAAATTTTGATATGTGTGTAAAGTCTCATTAGATAATACCCCCATTTCCTCAGAAATGTTAACGGCAAAAGTTGCTTCATTTGTAAAACCAACAAAAACTCCTTTATCGTCAATATCAACCACAATCGGTAAGAATGCCCCTACGTTCGGGTACACATCTATATAATGTTTAACATTTTTTACCCAAATATTTGCGTACTCATCATCAAATTCAAAAATTGATATCCACTCAGATGTTGCAACTTTAACCCCATGATTGATTTGGTCGGCAAAATTAGGTTCTTTTGTCCAAACTTCAAACACAACATTAATATCATCAAACTCAATTGTTTTTAAAACATTAGTTAATGCGGTTTCATTTGTATGTACAATTACCAATTCATCAAATTTTTCTTTTTGTAATTTAATAGATTCAATTGCCTTTTTTAAATAGTCCTCAAAAAACCCTGTAATTGCGGACTTTATTGGTAAAATTACCGAGATAGTGTTTTCTTTTTTCATATTATTCTACTGTTATAAATTTAGATAATTGTTCTTCAAAGCTTTTAAGTCTTGTTTTTATCATATTACCAAATGTGGTAACAACACTTTCCTCAAACTTAGAAATCTCTGTATATTCGTTTATTGTTTTTTCCATTTCTTCAAATAGTTTAGGGTTTAAATTATCTTCTAACCAATTTTGGACAACGTCAGCAATAACATCAACCAACATATTATGGTTATTAATCCAAATACCATTATCTTCATTCATCCACTGAGGAACAAGATTTGGAACCAACCCAATTACGGGAATACCCATCTTCATTGATTCAAGAGGGAAGGTACCAAAACCACTTGTTGGGTCAATCCAAACGGACGCAAAACTTTCTTTCATGCCATCGGCAAATTCTTTCTGTGTTAAACCTCTCATGTCTCTAAACGTAATCCATCTGTATTGTGGGAACTTAGAATAAAAAGTTTTAATTAAATTTACGGTATCTCTATGTTCTCTTGTGTGTATGGAAATAATTGTCTTTGGTGGGAATTCTTGTTTTTGAAAATCTTCAGAGATAAACGGTGTGATAACATCAAATGAAACGTTTCTCATTACAGACTCAATATATTCTTTTTGTTTATCCGAAGTAGTAATACATTTAAAGAACCCTAATTGAGACCATGTTTGACCAGGTTGTAGAGTTTCAAATATATGGTCATACGCTTGACATAAGATAATTTTACCACAAGATAATTTAGTTATTTGATCCATAACAAACCCAAAAATTTCAGGAATTACAATTAAATCATCAGGTGAAATTTCTAAGTTAGATCCTTCTACGGATTTATGTGGTAATTCATCCATGTATTGTTCCCCTAACCAACTTGAAACCCCAAAATAATCTGGTTTTTCATGCAAAATTATTGGGTTATACCCTCCATTTTTAAGTGCCATAGCCATTTGATAGATATAACGGACTGATCCTTTTGCATTACCTTTAGTGTCTTGGACCATTAAATAAATTCTTGAGGTCTTATCCTTCATATTTTGGATAGATTCCTCTAGTTTTGTGATTTGTTCTTGATTCATATTTTATAGTTTATTTATTATTTTTTTTATTAATAGGGTATTGAATGCCATTTTAAATGGTATTGAAATTTCACTTGAATTCATTCCCAATTTTTCATCCACAAGTTCATTTTCTGTCATTATTATTTCTAACAAAAATTTTGTTGTTTCATATTTTACAATATGGATTTGGTTTTCAGTTTCCCCCGTAAATTCTTCAGGTGGTACAATCTTACTAAAATCTCCAATTTGGTCCATATCTATGTAATAGTGTTCTCCAAAAATTTTAAACATATTTAAAAATTAATTTTAATTTATCCTCAAATTCGTGTAGTGATGATATTGAATGTTCAGTTATAATATCTTTATTATAACCCGTTTCAAATTTAATCACAATCTTATCTGAAGGTTTATTTAATAATAGGTTAGGATTAGCGGTAAGTAAAATGTCCACACCATCCCACATATCATTTTTTGTTATTTCACTATAAAAAAATATTTTTTCAAGTAAACATCCAAATTTAGATAAGAAAAATAATGAAGACGGTTTTGATTTTCCAATTTCATCCGACACAATTGATAAATCATAAATATCTCTTAAGTTGTGATAAATATCATTTAACATATTAAATGTATTCATTTCAGTTGACGAGGAGTGCCCAAATAACTCCATGGTATATTCTTCATACATAAAAGAATAAATTTCTTCTTTATTACGGAATGTAAAATGTTTTTCTAAATCTAATGATGTAACAGGACTTAAAATTTTATAATCAAACCAATTTACGTCAACATTTTCACTTAGTGATGTAACCTCATCAGTATCTCCCGAAAATTCTATTTCATATGTTCTATTTGTTGACCCATATTGGTTGGTATCAAGTAGGTGTTTTTCATACAACTCCGTGAATTTACCTATAGTATCTCTAAGCACCCCATTAATCTCAATCCCTATTCTCTTCATATCTACCAAGTATTTTACTAATTAATGGGTTCCTTACGTTTTTAGCGTCCCTGAAGTCATAAACACCAATATCACGCACATCTTTAAATCTTTGTATTGCATCATATAATCCAGATTGTTTTTTATCTTTATATCTATCCGTTTGTTCAAGATCCCCTGAGATAAAAAATTTACTGTTAAACCCAATTCTTGTTAAAAGAAGTTTCATTTGGTTTGGTGTTGAGTTTTGCGCCTCTTCAAAAACTAAGATTGAATTGTCAATATTCATTCCTCTCATAAATGCCAATGCGAATACTTCAATTACTTCGGACTCTTTTAATTTTTCTCTTGCGTCTTTACCAATTATTTTATTTAATAAGTAATAAGATGGGAAAATGTACGGATCTAATTTCTCCTCAAGATTACCAGGTAAAGAACCTAATTTCTCTTCTGCTTCAACTGCGGGTCTAACAATAATAATTTTTTCATATGAATTATTAGGGTCAATTAACAAATCAACCGCAGCCTTCATTGCGATATAACTCTTACCAACACCAGCAGCTCCTGATGCAACTGTGATTTGATTATTTATAAGGATGTTATAATATTCCTCTTGGTGTTCAGACAAAAATTTATTTTTTTGTTTTCTCTTAATAACCAAATTAATAAAATCTTTTTTTGAAACTAACGGAGTTGTTGTTTCTTCAGATGTCACAGGTGGTTTTTTTCTTGTTGCCATATTAACTATTAATTTGTTTATTTTTTAAAATGATTAACCCAAAACTCAATCATTTCATCTAACATTGTTTCAAATGTATATTCTGAGTTCCACCCCAATTGGGTTCTAATTTTTGTTGAGTCACCTTTCAAATAATCAAGTTCTTCAGGTCTTGTAAATTTAAGGTGGTGGGTAACATATTTTGTATAATCTAAATCTAATTTTTCAAAAACATATTCAACCATATCTCTCACCGAATGTGTGACCATTGTTGAAACAACAAAATCATCAGGAACATCGTTATTAATAATTAAATGCATTGCTTTAACATAATCTTTTGAGTGACCCCAGTCACGATAAGAATCTAAATTACCTAAGACTAATTCATTCTTTAGCCCTAACTTAATTTCCACTGCCGTTTTTACTACTTTATTTGTAACAAAATTAGATCCTCTTCTTGGTGACTCATGATTAAATAAAATTCCATTAGATGCGTGTAATTTATAAGCGTTACGATAGTTTCTCACAATATTATAACCAAATACTTTTGAACAACCATAAGGTGACACAGGGTTCATAATTGTAGTTTCTCTTTGGAACCCATCTTCATCTACGGAACTACCAAACATTTCCGATGAACTCGCTTGGTAAAATCTCGAATTTGGACAAGCTCTTCTATACGCCTCTAAAATGTTTATAACACCAATCGCATTTGTTTGTACTGTAAATTGTGGAATATCATAACTAATTCTAACGTGACTTTGAGCTGCTAAATTATATATTTCATCCGGTTGTATATCACTTAATAATCTTTCTAAACTACCTTGATCTAAAAGATCACCATAATGAATATGTAATTTATCTCTAATTTCATCCGTAAGTCTACTTTGTTGGTTTTCAGGGACTGAATTTCTACGAATAATACCATAAACCTCATAACCTAATTCTAATAGGTATTCCGCCAAATAAGATCCGTCTTGACCATTAATTCCCGTAATAAACGCTTTTTTTTGTTTGTTCATATTTTTTATTTTGTTTTATTATTTTGTCTGCAAATAAGGATCAATTTTATTTATTTCACAATACTCAAAATGATCATATTCATTAAATTTTCTTCTCCTAATAATATTAGGATCTTTTGTTGATTCGTAAATATATATGTTATTTTCTTCTTTCTTAAAAATTGTCATCTCAGTTAAGTCGGGCCAATCATTTATTGACCATTGTCTTGGTTGTGTCTCAATCGCCAAGGGTAATTTTTCTAAACCTAATTTTGCAGTTTCAGGTGTCATATAATAATGGTACCCTACACAATCTATGTTTTGTTCTCTCCAAGGAATGTTAGGCAATCTTCCATCATATGACATCTTTTTTAATGTTAATGCATCTTCTTCATTATCTAACAATATAATACCTCCTCTACCTAAACTTAAGTGTTTTTGATATTGGAAAGAAATACACATCATTGTATTTGGGATATAACCATTTTCTTTCCATAAAACCGCAGCATCAATGATATTGTCTGTTAAATAATAATAGTCAACCCAAACTTCATCGGTCCATTCTAAATCAATTTTTAATTTTTTAGATAAAAACGGGATTGATAAATAAGTGTGTTTTGGAACCTTTATTTTTTTTGTGTTAGTTAATCTTAAACATAATTCAACACCGTGAGTACAAGAGTCCACACAAACGGCATATTTAGACCCAAAAAAATTAGAGATTGATTTTTCAAAATCAGATATAATTTCAAATGACATATTAAAACATTTTAATTTTTATTTACCTTCAATGAAGGTTTTAAAAATGTAGTCCTCAGCAAGGGGAAAGTCAATTGATCTTTTAAAGTTATCTATAACCGAATCTATTTTACTATGATACAGTTCAAATGATAAATCTTCAATTTTAAAGTTATCATCTAATATTATTATTCCATCAGTATTAAAGTAATCCCCAATATTACTAATCCCATAATAAATTGGAATCGTTCCTGTCATAAAACAATCTGTAATTTTTTCCGTAAACATATTTGAATATGTTGCGTTCTCCATTGCAAATGAAAAACAATAATCTTTTAACCCATCTTCTTTATTATTTATGGGGTTATAACCTCTACCAAAATGATCACATTTATT
>JGI12421J11937_10000679_pt1 | contig 13512 bp, 10 predicted proteins | sample LakErihyJuly2011_2_FD_11937 | JGI IMG/M metagenome (IMG submission 11937)
AGCAGAAGGGGGCGGGTTTGTCCCCGCCGATCTCCGCAGGCACCGAGACCTTTTATTTTGCGCCGGGAGGCGAGGTGAAGCACCCGGTGAGCGGAGTGGCAATGACCCCACGACCACCGGAGGGACCTGAACTCCCGAAGTCCGAATCTCGGGATCCACGGCGTCATTTGGCCGATTGGCTGACGGCTCCGGAGAACCCCTTCTTTGCCAAGGCGGCGGTGAACCGAGTGTGGGGACGTTTTTTTGGACGGGGTCTGGTTCATCCGGTGGATGATTTCCGCAGTTCCAACCCGTGTGTGAACCCGGCGTTGCTGGAGGCGTTGGCCGCAGATTTCGCCTCGCATGGCTACGACCTAAAACACCTGCTGCGGACCGTGATGGCCTCGCGGACCTACCAACTGAGTTCGGTGCCCAACGCCACCAACCTGGGCGACACTCGGCAGTTTTCCCGTTCCTACCGCCGTCGACTTCCCGCCGAGGTGCTGGTGGATGCGGTGACCGACGCCACCGGGGTGCCGGAGACCTTTTCCGCGGTGCCTCCCGGCGGACGGGCCATGCAGACTTGGAGTTACAAGATCGCGTCGCATTTCTTGGACGCCTTTGGACGCCCCAATTCCAGCAGTGATTGTCCGTGTGAGCGCGATGCCCAATTGAGCGTCGTTCAAAGCCTGCACTTGATGAATTCGAAGATCTTGCAGTCCAAACTGGCTGATCCCAAGGGGCGGGTCCGCCAACTGGCGGCTAGTGATCGTAGCGAAGCCGAAGTGGTGAGCGAGGTGTACTTGCTTCTGCTCAACCGTCTGCCTTCGGAGTCGGAGCGTCAGTCGGCGCTGCGTGCGTTCACCCTGCCGAGCGCCACCCGACAAACCGCGGTGGAGGATGTCTTCTGGGCGCTGCTCAACTCCCCTGAATTTGTGCTGAACCATTGAAATGAAACCGACCTCTGGAAACTGCGCCGGAATGCCCCGCCGGGATTTCATCCAACTGGGGATGGGAGGCTTGCTGGGTGCGGGCTTCGGCGATTTGTTGCGACTCGAGGCGGCCACAGCCTCAGCGGCCAAGTCGGCGATGAACAAAGCCGCGGCGCCGGGTGCGGCTTCTGGCCAAAAGCCGGTCAACTGCATCCTCATTTGGCTCGATGGCGGCCCGTCCCATTACGAGAGCTTTGATCCCAAACCCGGGGCCCCGTCGGACATTCGCGGGATTTTTCAGGACATTGCCACGTCGGTGCCGGGGATCCGCTTCAGCGAGGCGGTGCCCGAGTTGGCCAAGGTGGCCGACAAAGCCACGGTGATTCGATCGGTCTGCCACAAAGACCCCAACCATGGCGGCGGCAACCATTACCTGATGACCGGTTCCCCGACGCCGGTGCCCGTGGCTTGCGGAGCGTACGTCACGTTTCATCCTTCGTTTGGGTCGGTGGTTTCCTGGCAGCGTGGGCAGCGACAAGGTTTGCCACCCTACGTGTCTATACCCTCGGTGACCCGCAGCGGCGGTCCTAATTTCTTAGGTGGCAAGCACTCGGCTTTCGTGATCGATGGCCAACCCAACTCGGCCGATTTCAAGGTGCGCGATGTGGTGCTCCCTTCGGAGATAAGTGAGGGGCGGGCGACCAGTCGGCGTGAATTGCGCGGAGCGCTCGACTCCATGGCTCGGTATGCCGATCGACTGGCCGAAGATCCGGCCGTCACCTTCGATCAGTACCTTCAGCAAAGCGTCAATTTGGTGCTCTCGAGTCCGGCTCAGGCGGCGTTTGATTTGTCGCGTGAGGACAAGAAAGTGCGCGACGAATACGGGCGGAATGACTTTGGTCAGCGGCTCCTGATGGCTCGCCGATTGGTAGAGGTCGGGGTGTCTTGGGTCACCGTCAATTCCGGCGGATGGGATCACCACACCAAACTCTTTGAAGCGTACAAGGGCGATTCGGTTCGCAACATGGATCGCGGGGTGGCCGCGCTCATCCGAGATCTCGACCAGCGGGGACTTCTAGATTCGACGCTGGTGGTATTGCTGGGCGAGTTTGGCCGAACCCCCAAGGTGAACAAGGATGCCGGGCGTGACCATTGGCCCCATGCGATGTCCATTCTGATGGCCGGCGGCGGTTGCCCTCGGGGCGCGGTGGTCGGTGCCACCGATGCCAAGGGCTACGCCGCCTCGGAGGCCGTGTATCGGCCCGAAGACTTTGCCGCCTCCCTTTATTTGAAGATGGGGATCGATCCCAACCAGGTGCTCCACACCAACACCGGCCGGCCGGTGCAGTTGGTAAACAATGGGCGCCGCATCCGCGAGATCTTCACCACGTGAGGTTTTTGGGGATGAGCAGGAGTCGATCTTGGGCACCGTGGGTCGTAGTATTTCTGACGATCTTCGGCGGGCTTCGGGCCGCAGTCCCGGTCTTGGATCAAATCTTCCCCGCGGCGATCCAGATCGGGACCACTCAGTCGGTCACTTTGGTGGGTAAATTCGATCCCTGGCCCACTCGGCTCGATTTGGACATTCCCGGGGTGTCCTGGGAACCCACCACCAACAACGGTGTCATCCGTGTCCGTGTCGCTCCGGAAGCCCCCGTCGGTCCTCGGGTGATTCGGGCCTTTTCACCGGAAGGAGTGAGTGAGCCCCGCTTCATCATTCTATCGCAGCAGCCACAACTGGCCGAGGTGGAACCCAACGATGCGGTGCCCTCGGCCCAGGCATTGACCCGCCTNCCGGCCGAGGTCACTGGGCGTCTCGAGAAGAACGGCGACGTGGACAGCTATGCGGTGGATCTTCGCGCCGGTCAGACCCTCGTGGCTCGGTTGGAAGCCTACACCCTCCAGTCGCCGCTAGATCCGGTGCTGCGGTTGTTGGATTCCCGCGGCGTGCAGGTGGCTTGGAATCATGATGAGGTGCGTTCACTCGACCCGCTCTTGGCGTGGCGGGCTGAAGCTAGCGAAACCTATGTGCTTCAAGTGTTTGCCTTTGCCTATCCAGCCGATTCGGATTTGCGCTTTAGCGGAAGTCCCAAAGGGGTTTACCGACTTCATGTCACCACCGATCCCGTGGCTCGGCATGCGTGGCCATTGGGTGTTAGTCGTACCACAGACACCCGGGCAAGCTGGGGTGATTGGGGCGCGTCTTCCGTCTCGTCGGAAGCAATTGAGGTGCCTGCTTCGGCTGTTGCGCCGGGTGCCGTCTCTCACTCCCTTCGAATCCCCGGCCGTGCGGTACCCTTGGAGTTGCCGGTGGGCGAGGGAAGGGAGTGGGTAGAAATCGAACCCAATGACTTGGCGGCTACGGCGCAGGCGTTGGGGATTCCCTCGGCCGTTTCCGGCGATCTCAACCGTTCGGGCGACGAAGATCGCTACCAGATTTCGTGTCAAAAGGGAGAACTGCTTCGGTTGGAAGTTCAGGCCGCGAGCCTTGGATTTCCCCTCGATGCCTGGCTCCGGATTGAAGACGCCTCCGGCAAGGAGTTGGTCCGCAACGATGACGCCGGAGGGGCTGATCCGGTGCTCGACTGGACCTCGCCCGAGACCGCCGAGTACCGCGTAGTGGTGGGCAATTTGCTGCAGCGGGGTGGTCAAGATCAGCGCTACCGACTCTCACTCCAACGTCCGAAGCCCGTGTGGAGCGCTTCGATGGCTGAGTCCGCCTGGTCACTGGAGCCCGGAAAAACAAACGAATCAAAAGTGACGCTCCCCCGCCGATACGGTGCGGACATGAAGTTGACCGTCTCGGTGCGCGGGCTGCCGGCAGGGGTGCGTGTCGATCCCGTGGAGGTCTCTGAAAAGGCGGACGCAGCGACCTTGCGTTGGATCACCGCCACGAATGCCGCTCCCTTTTCAGGCCCCGTTTCTATCGATGTCTCGAGCTCGAGCCCTGCCGCCGTTCAGGAAGCACGCTTCTCTCTAATTAGTGGCGGAGAGAACAATGGCGTCCCTCAGGGCTTTCGGCGTCTGGTGGTTGAGTCGATCTCGCGTCCGTGGTTGACGGTCCTTCGCACTCCGCCGGTGCCTGCTGAGAAGAAGTGAGCCGGAACGAGTCACTCGGATGGGTTGGGCTGGCAGAACTATCTCTAGCCAGTAATTGGCCCTTGGCTCGTCGGGAGGCCATCGGGTAAGTCCTGATGCTTCAGAGTCTTTTGATAGGTCGCCCAATACTGGTCCGCGAAAAGAATCGAGCGTGCTGGGTGTTTCTTCCCCCGATGGGATCGTTTTGGTTATAGATTTTCCTTTCGGGGAGTAGGGCCAAAAGTTCCTTGACGGCGTTTGAGTCTTTGGCTTGCGACTGTACAGCCATTGGTGATATAAAGCTCACATATGGCAGCCATCGGCCGGTTCCAAAAGGGTGAGGATATCTTCCACGCCAAGGTCGTCGACGGGGAGATTTTTAAGCTTCAGGGTGATGTCTTTGGATCTCCCTCTTTCGAGAAAAAACCGACTCCGCTCAAGGGTGTCAAGACGTTGACCCCGGTCCAACCGTCTAAGATTATCGCGGTCGGTCTGAATTATGGCGATCATGCTCGGGAAGCCGGAATGGCGTTGCCGAAGGAACCGCTTTTCTGGCTCAAGGCCCCGACGTCTCTCATCCCCGACGGCGCCAAGATCGAGATCCCGTTTGCCAATCATCGCAATGATTTCGAGGCCGAGTTGGCCGTAGTGATCGGGCGCAAGATGCGCAATGTTACTCCGGCCGCGGCCGCTCGTTACATCTTTGGTTACACGGCTGCCCAAGACATCACCGACCGGACGATCCAAGCCAGCGAGAGCCAGTTTGCGCGGTCGAAGTCCTTCGACACGTTCACGCCGCTGGGGCCTTACATCGAGACCAAGATCGATCCGCATGACCTGAGCATCCAGCTCTTCCAGAACGGTCAGTTGCGCCAGAACGGCAACACGAGTCAGATGATCTTCAACTGCTTCCATCTGGTGAGCTTCATTTCTACCAACATGACCCTCCTCCCGGGTGACGTGATCCTCACAGGCACGCCCAGCGGTGTGGGAACCATCGAGTCCGGCGACCGTCTCGAGGTCCGCATCCAGGGTATGGCTCCGCTGGTCAACACGGTGAAGTAATCTCCGCTAAAGCTGAGCTTTCCATGGATAGGCCCCCTAGCCGGGGGCGCTCAATGACTCTATTGGCCCCTCGGTTAAACCTTGGGGCCTCTTTCTTTCCCACTGGCCTCCCGACCCCACACCCCCACAGACTTTCTTATGCTTTGGTCTCAAACGTTCATTCCGACCCTCAAGGAAACCCCCGCGGATGCAGAAATCGTGTCCCATCAACTCTTGCTGCGTGCAGGGTTGGTTCGAAAGCTGACGGGTGGTTTGTACACGTTCCTGCCGCTGGGCCTGAAGGTGTTGCGCAAGATCGAGCAAATCATCCGCGAAGAAATGAACCGGGCCGGCGGCATCGAGGTGCTCATGCCCGCCTTGCAGCCCATCGACATTTGGCAGCAGTCGGGGCGCTATGAGACGGCTTCTGGTGTGCTCTTCAAGGTTCGGGATTCGGCCCGCAAGGAGTGGGTCTTGGGGCCCACCCACGAAGAGGTCATCACCTCGCTGGCTGCCAACGAACTCAATTCCTACCGGCAGCTTCCGAAGAATTTCTACCAAATTCAGACCAAGTTCCGGGACGAGATCCGCCCGCGCTTTGGTCTGATGCGCGCCAAGGAGTTCCTCATGAAGGACGCCTATTCCTTCGACGCCACCGATGCTGGGGCGATGACGAGCTACCACAAGATGTACGAGGCCTACACCCGCATCTTCGCCCGTTGCGGTTTGCAAGCCTTCCCCGTCGAGGCCGACACCGGCGTCATTGGCGGCAATTACTCGCACGAGTTCATGGTGCCCGCCGAGACCGGCGAGAACGACGTGGTCTATTGTGAGTCCGGCAAGTATGCGGCCAACATTGAGAAGGCCGTCAGCCGTGGGCCCGCCGAAGCGACTCCTTCGGAATCCACCGGAGCGGCGCCCGAGAAGTTTGCCACCCCGGGCGTGGTCACCATTGAAGCCCTCTCGGCTTCCCCTTACGGAGTTTCGGCCCGGCACCAGGTCAAGACCTTGGTGTTGGTCGCCGATTCGAAGCCCATCTTGGTGCTCGTCCGGGGAGATGACTCGCTCAATGAGGCCAAGCTCATGGCCAAGATGGGTGCGGTCCAAGTTCGTCAGGCGACTGCCGACGAGATCGTGGAGTTGCTTGGTGCCCGCCCGGGTTCCCTGGGCGCGGTGAGTTCTACCCTCAAGACGCCGGCGGTGCCCGTTTATGCCGACGAAGCCCTGCGCGGGGCCCGGGGAATGACCACTGGGGCCAACGAGGACGGTTTCCACCTGCGCCATGTCGAGGTGGAGCGCGATCTGAAGGTCACGGCCTGGTACGACCTCCGCACCGTCAAGGTGGGCGAACTGTGCGTTGAGACCGCTCAACCGCTGAAGATCCGCCGCGCCATCGAAGTGGGCCATGTCTTTAAGCTGGGCACCAAGTACTCCGAGAAGCTCAACGCCACCTTCTTGGCTGAGGATGGCTCCCGCCATCCGGCGGTGATGGGTTGCTATGGCATTGGCGTGACCCGGACGCTTCAGGCGGTCATCGAGCAGTGCAATGACAAGGACGGCATCTGTTGGCCTGTGAGCGTCGCACCCTTCACGGTGTGCATCACGCCGCTGACGGTGGCGCCCGAGAGTCAGCCGATGACGCTGGCTCGCGAATTAGCGGCCACGCTGGAGGCCGCGGGTATTGAGGCGATTCTAGATGACCGCGACGAGCGTCCGGGGGTGAAGTTCAAGGACAGCGAATTGGTGGGATTCCCTCTGCGGGTCAACCTGGGCGAGAAGTCGCTGGCCAAGGGCGAAATTGAGCTCAAGCCGCGGGGCGGCACGTTGCGCATGGTGCCCATCGCGGATGCTGCGGCCGAGGTGATTGCCTGGGTTCGCGCTGAATCGGCCCGTCTGCAAGGCTGAGAGACTTTTGCTAAACAGGGGTCCCGGTCAGCAACTGGTTGGGACCTCTTGCAGCACTTCCACGCAGTGGGGGATGGCCTTCACCACGAAGCTCAGGCATTCCACCGCGCCCTTGGGTTTGCCGGGTAGGCAAATCACCAAGGTGTGATCGACCACCGCGGCCAGGTTGCGAGACAGGATGGCATTGGGGGTGAACTTCAGGCTTTCCATGCGCATTTGCTCGCCGAACCCGGGAAGTTCGCGGATGGCAATTTCGCGGACCGCCTCTGGGGTTACATCGCGCAGCGCGACCCCGGTACCCCCAGTCGTTAGCACCAGTGAACACCCCTTGCTGATGAGCGAACGGATCGCCCGCTGGATGTCCTGGATCTCGTCAGGCACCAGGACATTCTCAAGGACAGTCCATCCGTAGCCCACGGAAGCTTCCTGGAGGGCGGGGCCACCCAGATCGTCGTAAAGTCCCTTCGAGGCCCGATCGGAAACGGTAATGATGCCCACGTTGAGTTGCATGGGGAGATGAAAGCCGGATCGGGCCAACCTCGCAGCACCAGAATCGTGGAGGGCGTAGACCGTTAAATCCGCTTCGAAGCTGGACCGAGCGGGTTTCGGAGTTCTTGCACCATAACCAAGGCCAGTGCCAGGGCATCGGCGGCATCGGGGTCGGGTATTTCGGCCAACGCGAGTTGCCGTTGTACCATCTTGGCGACAGCGATTTTCTGGGCGGCTCCGTAGCCCACCATCGCCAGTTTCACTTTCCTCGGGGAGATCTCATGGATTTGGATTCCCGTTCGTGCCACAGCGGCGAGTGCGGCCCCACGAGCCTCTCCCATGATGAGGGCTGTCTGGAGATTTTGGGCGAAGAAAAGGCCTTCGCAGGCGCAGAGGGCCGGGGGATGGCGTTGGACCACTTCCGTCAGGATGCGACCGATTTCGCCCAAACAACGCGAGCGCTCCCAAGATTTCGGGCAATGAATGGTCCCGGCCTCCACAAAGGTGGGGCCTTGGGCTCCGATCCGGATCACGCCCCAGCCTGTCCCTCGCAGCGATGGATCAATGCCCAGTACTCGGGAGCCTTCCGGGAGGTGCAGACCGGATTCGGGCAGCCCAGGGGATCCACCGGAGGCGCTCGGCGCCCGGCCGGACAGGCGGGCTTCCATGGCGGCAAATTGTTTGGGGCTGACACCCATGGGATCAGTGGGTTTTGGAGCGTCTGCGGGTGGTGGATTTTGGTGGTGTGCCCGCGCACTCGCCGAGCCAATCCAGATATTTTTTGGAACCGACCACGATGGGCCGCACGAGGAACTGAAGAGTGTCGTCGGGGTGGTTGGCGATCACCAAAGCTTCGAGATTGAACAATAGTCGGGACTGGGTTTTGAACACCCCCTGCCAATCCATCCCGGACTCCTCAACGCCCTGCCAGCGGTCCATGGACTCCAAAGGTCCGGAGATCTGGGCGCAGTCGGCGAGCCCCGACTCCACGGATAGTCGGTTCCGTTTCACGGCCAAAGGTCTGCCGGGCACGGTCATCCAAACGGTGACCAAGGATCGGGCGGTCTTCATTTTGTCTTTTTTATGAAGGTGCTCTTCAGCGGTGTTGAGTTCAAAGAGGTGTTGATTTCTTAAAAGATGATCATACACTCATAAATAGAAAAACAGTCTCCGCCCCGAATTTAAATCCCCATGACGACCGAGAAGATCATTCGTGTGCTGGCCGGATCGATGATCCTGATCAGCGTGGCCCTGGCCTACTTCGTCAGCCAGCGCTGGTTGCTCATGACCTGCTTTGTGGGAGGCAATCTCATCCAGTCGGCACTCACCGGATTCTGTCCTGCGGGGATCGTTCTCAAGAAAATGGGGATCGGTTCAGGGAGTTGCTGCTCTGGATCTTGTCAGAAGATTTGAACCATGGCCCACCTGACCGCAGATCCCCGGGGCCTGATCGTGGTGTGCCCCTCGTGTTCCCAAGCCAATCGGCTGATTTATCGCCAGTGGGAGGCCGTGACCCGCTGTGGGCGTTGCAAGGCGGAGTTGGTAAGGCCCGCGGTGGTGGTAGAGGCGCGCGATCCCGAAAGCTTTGGATCGTTGGTGGCCGAAGTGCCGTGTCCGGTGTTCGTAGATTTTTGGGCGCCGTGGTGTGGGCCTTGCCGAAGTGTGGCTCCGGAGATCGAGCGACTCGCTCTATTGATGGAGAGCGAGGCCTTGATCGTGAAGGTCAACACCGAGGATGTGCCGGAAGTGGCGACCCGCTATCGCATTCAATCCATTCCTACCTTTATCATTTTTCATCGGGGAATCGAGGTCGCCAGAACTTCTGGAGTCATGCCNGCACCTCGACTGAAGGACTTCATCCGCCAGTCCATCCGTTGAATGGAATTCCTTTTTATGAAGACAGAGCTGTTTACGGGAACGAGAGCAGGGTGGCTGCCCGCTATTGTGGGATTGCTCATCGGGGTTTCGGGTTGTGGCCCGGATCCCAAGCCTGTTTCGCCGTCGCAATCGCAGTCTCCGTTGCCACCGGTTCGAGTCCGCGTTGCTGTTGTGGAAAACCACGGCCTCGCTGCCACCGAGGAGGTAGTGGGAACGGTTAGGGCGCGGTTGCATGCCACCGTGGAGGCCAAGGTGACTGGCCGCATCGAGTCCGTTCGAGTGGTGCCCGGTCAGAGGGTTCGGCTGGGGGAGACACTGGTCGTGTTGGATTCCCGGGAGACAGTGGCCCGTCTCGATTCCGCCCAGGCTGTCTTGGATCAATCGGCTCGCGATCTAGATCGGTTGAGGCAATTGCTGAAGAACGGTGCGGCGACCCTCGCAGAGTTGGAGGCGGTCCAATCGCGGCATCGCGTCGCAGTGGCGGCCGTGTCGGAAACAGAAACGATGCTTGGCCATGCTCGGGTCCTAGCCCCCTTTAATGGTGTTATCACCCGCAAGGTGGTGGATGTCGGTGATTTGGCGATTCCCGGTCGGCCGTTGGTAGAGATCGAGGATCCGGCGCAGTTGCGATTTGAGGCGGACGTTCCGGAGGGCTTGATCGATCCGATTCAGACCGGTGCCCAGATGATGATTCGCATCGCCTCTCGAACAAATTTAGTGGCCGGTGTGGTTGTGGAGATGGCTCCCGCGGCGGAGGCGGTCAGCCGGACTTATCGGGTGACCCTAGATATTCCTGTTCTGCCCGGGTTGCGGGCCGGTCAATTTGGCCGGGTTTCGGTGCCCACCGAACAGGCTGCGGTTCCTCATGTGCCATCCGCCGCGGTTTTCCAAAGAGGTCAACTCGAGTATGTGGTCGTGATTGTCGGAGGCCGGGCGCAGTTGCGAATCATCCGTAGCGGGAAGCGGGTGGGGCAGGACATCGAAGTAGTTTCCGGCCTGGAGGTGGGCGAAAAAGTGGTGGGTGAGAATCCGGATCGGGTTCGTGAGGGTCAGTCGCTGGAGGAGGCTCCGTGAGTGATGAAAATTCGAAGGACTTTGCTGCACGCGGAGTTGCTGGGCGCATCGCACACGCCTTCATGGATTCGAAGCTTACCCCGCTCATCGTAGTTGCTTCGGTGCTTCTTGGAGTCTTCGCCGTGGCGATGTTGCCGCGCGAAGAAGAACCGCAAATCCAAGTGCCGATGATGGATGTGATGGTGGCCTTGCCGGGCGCCTCCGCGCAGGAGGTGGAGGAGCGGGCCACACGTCCCATGGAAAAGCTGCTCTGGGAGGTTCCCGGGGTGGAGTATCTCTATTCGCAGTCCAGAGAGGGCGAAGCCTTGACCATCGTCCGCTTCAAGGTGGGATCAGATCCCGATGCGAGCCTGGTGAAGGTTTCTGAAAAACTTCGCGCACATCGGGATCGATTGCCTCATGGCGTGGAGTTTCCGCTGATCAAGCCCCGGTCCATCGATGATGTCCCCATCCTCGCGCTGACCTTCCACAGTGGACGCTACGACCACCTGACGTTGCGCCGCCTGGCATCGCAGGTGGACGATGCGGTGAAGCAGGTGCCCCAAGTGGCTGGGACCACGGTCATTGGAGGGGCTCGGCGCGAATTGCGGGTGCTCTTGGATCCGGTGCGATTGGCCTCCCGGGGACTCAGTCCGGTGGACATCATTCCCAGGCTGCGTCAGGCCAATCGGCAATTCCGAAGCGGCGAGGCGGTTTCGATGAACCAATCGGTGGTGTTGGAAACCGGGGCGTTTCTTGAAACGGCTGAAGACGTGCGCACTGTGGTCGTGGGAGTGGTGGCCGGTCGACCCATTTACCTGCGGGAAGTGGCCGAGGTGGTCGATGGTGCAGAAGAACCATCAAACTACGTTTTCTATGGCTCAGGAGCGGCTTCAACCCCTTTGGGTCCGACTCGTGAAGAGCCCGCCGTCACGCTGGCTATCGGCAAGCGAGCGGGGGCCAATGCGGTCTCGGTTGCTGAAGAAGTCCTGCGAAAAGTCGAATCCCTGAAGGGGGTTCTGATTCCAGCGGATGTGACGGTCTCGATCACCCGCCACTACGGCGAGACGGCTGCCGAAAAATCCAACGAGCTCCTCCTGCACATGGGCCTCGCCGTGATCAGCGTGTCGCTGCTCATTTGGCTGACTTTGGGATGGCGGGAATCCGGGATCGTGGCCGTAGCCATCCCGGCGACGTTGGCCCTGACGTTGTTGGTCTTCTACCTGTACGGGTTCACGCTCAATCGGATCACCCTTTTTGCTCTGATCTTCAGCATCGGTATTTTGGTCGATGACGCCATCGTGGTGGTCGAGAACATCGTCCGGCACTTTCACCTCACCCAGAATCGAAACCGCTCGTGGAATACCATCGCCGTCGAGGCGGTGAGTGAGGTGGGAAATCCCACGATCCTGGCAACATTTGCGGTCATCGCCGCCGTGCTGCCCATGGCCTTCGTGGGCGGTTTGATGGGTCCCTACATGAGGCCGATCCCCATCGGGGCCAGCGCTGCGATGTTTTGGTCGCTGCTCATCGCCTTCATCGTCACTCCGTGGGCCAGCATCCGGATGCTCCGATGGTTTCGTGGCGAAGCCCGACTGGCGGCCTTGCACTCGAGTGGAGCCCACGGGGATGCAGGATCATCGTCGGGCTCCGAAGACGCGCTGACGCGGCTTTACCGCAGGGTAATGGATCCCTTGCTTCATCACCCGCTTTGGCAATGGAGCTTCTTGGGCGTGATCACGGCGCTCCTCCTAGGAGCCATGGCCACGGTCGTCGGGGGGTGGGTGACGGTGAAGATGTTGCCCTTCGACAATAAATCGGAGTTCCAAATTATCCTCAACATGCCTGAGGGGAGTTCGTTGGAGCGCACGGCTCAAGCGGCTCGCGAGATCGCTGCCGGTCTGCGCGACGAGCCGGAGGTGACCGATTATCAGGTGTATGTGGGTGTGGCCTCGCCCTTCAATTTCAACGGCCTGGTCCGTCACTATTTTCTGCGCAGCGGAGCCCATGTCGCCGACATCCAGGTCAACTTGGTCAATAAGCATGCCCGGAAGGCTAAGAGTCACGACATCGCCAAGCGGATTCGGCCGTCCGTGGCCCGAGTGGCCCAGCGATTCGGGGCGCGGGTCGCCGTGGCTGAGGTGCCTCCGGGGCCTCCGGTCTTGCAAACGTTGGTCGCTGAGATTTACGGGCCCACGGACGAGGCACGATCGACTCTGGCCAAACAGGTGTGGTCGATCTTCGAGTCGACACCCGGAGTGGTGGATATCGACGGGTACATCGAGGCCGACCAGCCCAAGACCCGCTTCGTCATCGACAAAGAAAAGGCCGCCTTGGTGGGGATCAGCGCCGAGACGATCTCCAAAACCCTGCGTCTCGCAGTGGGCGGCGAATCGGTGGATTTGCTGCATGTGCCTCGGGAGAAAGAGGACGTGAACCTGGTTGTCCAATTGCCGCGCTCGTCCCGAGTGCAGCCGGAGGAATTGCTCGCTCTGCGTATCCGTAGCGGTGAGGCCCAAGTGTTGCTTGAGCCAGGCGGGGTGCAGGTGGTTCCTCCGTTGGTGCCAATGCGGGAGTTGGTGCGTATCGAGAAGGGGGTTGTTGAGAAGAGTCGCCACCGCAAGAACTTGATGCCGGTGACTTATGTGATCGGTGACGTGGCTGGAGTGATTGAAAGCCCCGTGTACGCCATTGCTGAGATGAACAAGAAACTGGCAGTGCTCCCGGGGAAACCCCGAATCCACAATGCCTCGATGCCTTTCAGCGATTCGGAACCCTCCATCAAGTGGGATGGCGAATGGCACATCACGTTGGAAGTTTTCCGGGATCTGGGCATGGCGTTCGCCGCCGTGTTGATCCTGATTTATGTCCTGATGGTGGGTTGGTTTCGTTCATTCTTGACTCCGCTTTTGGTGATGTTGGCTATCCCGTTTTCGTTGGTCGGAATCTTGCCAGCCCATGGCGCCATGGGGGCGTTTTTTACCGCCACGTCTATGATTGGTTTCATGGCAGGGGCGGGGATCGTGGTTCGCAATTCGATCATCCTGGTGGATTTCATCGAGCAAGGCCTGCGCGACGGGATGCCGTTGGATCGGGCGGTGATCGAGGCGGGAGCGGTTCGGTTCCGGCCCATGGTGCTGACAGCGGCTGCAGT
>JGI12421J11937_10000680_pt1 | contig 13497 bp, 21 predicted proteins | sample LakErihyJuly2011_2_FD_11937 | JGI IMG/M metagenome (IMG submission 11937)
TACTAGGAGACAGCAGTGACAAGTCGGGTACCATTGGAGGAGAAAACAGAGAATAACTATGGATAAGCATATGGGAGTTCTTCAAGTCCTTCTTTTTCTCAACTGAGCCTAATGTTGAATTCGGATAAATCAACTTCAGCCTGGGGGGGGGGGGGGGGTTCCGCGTTGTGTTATATTTTAAACTTGGTGAAAGTATAAATTTCCCTAAATTAATTTTGAATTTTAATTTTATAAAAAAAAATAACTTTCTAGATATTTTTAATTTTAATTTTCATAAATATAACTAACAAAAATGAACTTAATAGGAACAAACTTTGCCTCAAGCTACTCTTACCCAGGAATCTTCTTTAGCGCGGAATCAGAGTTAAGGGAGGAATGGCTTCTAGCTGATCCGAATCGAGAGATCGAAGAGGATAAATTGCAATAAAGTTTAGACTCTTTTTTAAACTGCAATTTGGAAAGAACCTAATAGAGAGCCCTAACAGAAGCAGACACAATCCTTTCCTGGTTATTCTACAAAACCAAAAAAAAAATTGAGACTATGAAGAAGGTTATAGAGGAGAACTGGAACGGCAATGAGTCCTACAAGCAGATTGAGAAGCTGGAAAACGGTTGCCTTAACTACCTAAAAGGCATATACAATATATTGGACAAATTACAGAAGAATTGTAGACTCCCTATTCAGATAATCGACTATGTCTTGAACAACTCTCAAGGGTTTGAGGAGCTTCTCTTCTACAGTGATAACCTCGAGGTCAATTTTTACGTATTAAGGATCATCTTTCTGATCTACAGGGAACAAGACTACTTAATCTAGAATGACAAAGTCGGTATTTTTTCAGGAAATTTGAAGAATTATAACGTTCTTATGAGTTTTTATAACTTCTTTTTGGAGATAATGAGATTTTAGTATCCTTATAGCATCGAGTTGTTTAAATAGGAAAAGTTCTTCAAGGACATTGGACATAGACCTGAGACTTAGGAGATGCCATCAGATTAAGTTAAGATCAGTACAGCTTACTTAGATCTTAATTGCACTAATGGAGTCAAAAAGGATTTTGGGGAGTATTTCCTTTCTGTGTTAGCTGTGAGAGGCCTATTAGACAAAATAAAAGGTCTTAAATACGAGCAAATGGACCATAATTTCCTCTACATAGTGTTTTCTCTAAGAGTTGCTAAGAATCTTCAATCGCTAAAGCAAAGAACGCTAGTCTTCCTGAACATGGTACTAGTCTCTCAGGCTCACAAGAATAAGGTTTTCCCTGTGGTTGAAGGAAAGAAGATCAATATACACTATTCAAAAGAGCTGCGCCACTTTGTCGCTATCAAAGGCTTTCCTTTACAAGAATATTACCTAGAATTGCTCGAGATAGTCTCATCAGAGAAGTTGTTCCATGATAACTTCTATCACTTTCTAGAAAATGAGAAGCAGGACATCTATGACATCCAAGGAGAGATCAGGTTTGTTGAAGATATGAAATTGAGAATAGAAGAGGATCTAGCCGCTATCGGGAAGAAGGAGCTGAGCTTATAGATCAAGACTCTTAACATCATAATTCAATTTGTTAATGAGTTGAGTTACTTCATATACACCAAAAATAACGCTGAAAAATTACGTGAAGAAATTGAAGTCCTATTATCTAAGATTAGCTAGATTTTGCAATTCTTATTGACTAAGTATGCTGAAAGTGATAAGAAATCAGAGATTCTTAACGGTTTAGTCTTCCTTCTCAATGCTGAGCACAAGTTGCTTGGAGACAGTAGTGACAAATCGGGTACCATTGGAGCAGAAAACAGAGAACTACTTTGGACAAGCATCTGGGAGTTCTTCAAAACCTTCTTTTTCTCAACTGAGGCTAATGTAGAATTCGGATAAATTAATTTCAGCCATCTCAATAAATTCTTCGATAATATGGAATGCCGTAAGAAGGAATTCAAATCCGCTGAGTTCATCCAAATAGTAGCTGCTTCTTACACAGGAGGGAACAAAGCAGTAGGTAACTTCGCTATCCCTGCAATATGCTCCCTTAGCATCAATTTCCTCATCGAGAACTAGTCAGTCTTCCATACCGCGGTCTAGCTGATCACTAATGTAATCTTTGACAATAATTTTGAATATCAAACTGATAACTGTCGAAATCTTTATACGATCTTATCAAAATATGTAGAGATCTTTGAAAGTAAGAACCTCAATGACATCGACTCGGAAGAATACTAGGTAATAGATCGCGCAAGGCACTTAATAGCTATGGGATTCACTCTCTTCGATGTATATGATGTTGAGAAGTACTTTGTAAGTGAAAATCAATTTGAAGAGGAAGATGAAACAAAAGTTAACAATCTTTATTATGAAAAAGAAAGAAAAAATTGTTTCAGAAGTTTATAATTTTTCATAAATTATTTCATCACAAATGTTGTATCAAAAGACAAAATTTTGTAAGCCGAAATGATCAATCATCCGGCAAGAGAAAACCTGTTTACTTAGAAGTATTTTAGTAGTATACTTTGCTTCCAGGCTCTCAAGTCAGAAGTCTTTATCAGTAGGGTTCTACTCTAGCTGATTAAATTCAAAGAGTTCGGAAAAGTGTCTTTTTTTAACGAACACATTGACTTTATACTAGAAAAATTATTGGAAATAATCCATCCTTGCTAAAACACCTCCTCACCTCTACTAATCGCAACCCTCGCACAATGCAAAGAATCTTTCAACATAACCCAGAAAGAAGTCCAACAGGGGGAAAAGCCGATTTTAGCTAAACTAATTTAGTAGGTGGCAAATCTTATAACTCAGGAACCCGAGAACATCAACTACACTCAATTCGAGATGACTGATCTTGCTAAAAATTATAAGAATTTCGGCGTTAAATTCAACACTTGTCTTTACAGCTAACTAATCTTCAATTTTAAGCCTGAGGGGGTCTCCCGAGAGAGGATCTCCAATATCTTAAAACAAAATGCTTAGTTCGAGTTTATGTATTTGTTCCTTAAAAATCAACTTAATTTAACAGACATTGCAGTTGAAAATCTATTCGTCGATGAAGATTACTAATAAGGATTGGAGAAGATTTAGACGTTTTACGTCGCCAATTATTAAAGAATTTTCTAAGAAAAACTTAAATACAATATTAGTAAGATCATGATGGACTTTGAGACAGTTAACAAGAAGATCAGTGATAGCTCATTGAGTAAGGTTGTCTGTGACATCAATCAATTGTTTTATGATAACAATAAGTAGTCTTTGTTCTACCTTAGCAAATTCTTCCTTTCAAAAGATTTTCTTGGACAACGGATGAAGGAAAGTGGTAAATTCCTGTTGGGACTTCCTCACCGTCTCAATTCGGTCTTTGGACACCATAGACTTAGACATTTAGTGAATGGTATAATGACTAACGTTGCTGAGACTTGCCTCAAGTTGATTCCTGATAAGTTAGATGACACGAGTCTTGAAACAGTCTTCAAAACATTCATTTAAGGAGTTGTAGCTGATAATGAACTAAGAAAATGCTTCAAAAACAAGTTTGTACCAGTTTCTTAAACCTCTTACTTCGAAAAAATGAAGAATTTTCTTAGATCAAGTCATGGCTGCTTCCAAAAATACAAAATTTACTTCAACTGCGAATTGGACAAAACACCTATAGAGGAGCTATGCACTACTGAGAGGTTCCTCATGCACACTATCAGTTCAGTCCTAATCCACTATAAGAACAACTTCAATAAGGCTCTCTTCGCAAGCAAAATCGTGGAGAATAATGGCTAAGCGCAAGATTACCACTTCAGTCTGAAAATGATTCTTGATATCTCCCAAGAGAGATTTGCAAAGAGTCTTCAAGCGTTCCTTAAGGTATGTCATGAGTTAATATGCATCGAACTTCTCTTTATCTAGAATGATGGCTAAAGCATCAATATCTTCACACATGGCAGTCTCTTCTTCCAAAGCCTTTACAACCAAATAATAAGGAAGTCGGAGTCCATCAAGAGACTAGAGGAAAAAATCCGATAAACTCCAGCCGATCAGAACNAATACTTTAAGGATAATCTAACTCAGAGACTTAACTCTTGCTAAGTAGCTAATGCGAGTGGTATAAATAGACTATGTTAAATGGTCGATGGGGTCATGAGCATCATATTCTAGGAGATAGTTCAATCAGGGATCATTTTTAACGACTAATCTATCCAAAATTTTGTGGACATTATTTGCAATTAAACCAAATGGGTTGGGAAAGGCAAAGAAAGATAAATCCAGGCTCAAGTCGCACAAGATGTGGTAGGCGTGCTTTCAACGATCTATAAGCAGAACTACCCAGAATTCGACGCCAAAAGCGAGAATTGCTCCTACCTCCTAAACTACCTTCAAAACGTCTTCGTTGTTCTACCTAACAACATGTAGTATGCCAACAATGTATGTTCCTTTGTCAAAAAATTGAAGAATGATATTCAAAATTTCCCACCTCTCAATCAACCAATTTTGATCAACTTTTTCTTCTCATTCATACATAAGATTAGTAAATAATGGATATAGAAGATTGAACAACCTTATAGGAATAGACTTTATCTGAGTAATTACGCTGAATATTTCCCTTACTTCGAAATCAATAGCCTGCACTTCGATAAGACACCCACCAATATCCCAAGTCATTTCTCCACATCTTTAAAGTTGCTTAAATAACTCGGGGATGTGATCAATGAGAGATTCATCAAAATATTGCCTACAGATGTAAGGAAGTATTCAGAGATTATCCCTTATGTTCTTTAGATGATCAACTCTATAGCCTCATTTGCTAATACTTCTGGATTCTTCTACTCAGTGATTCAGAACAAAGACTAGATCCTGTCTGAGACACTAGGGTGTGTCGTATTTGTCCTCAATATCTGTATAAATAAACTAAAGGATTTTGGGATCATCTAGAAGTAGTATTGGGATAAGACAATCGAAACAGTGTTTAAATTACTCAAGATAAAATGCCTTTGCAAAAAGGTCTTCTATAAGTGCTACTCTTCCTTATGGCTTAACATTATCAGGATTATTGATGTCCTTTTCGTATATTAGAAACAAAATTTCCTCCAATCAAATTATGAGATCAGACTCAAGGGGGATATCTTTGATCCAGTTAATCATAGGTATAGGTGGACTTTCACTCATTAAGAGCTATCAACTTACATTAAGTACGATATGCTTGAGAATCCATTAGCTATCTATATTTGCTTGGAGTCATTAGTGGAAGGCTTTGACGAAGATCCTGTTACCTTGAAGAAACTAATAGATACAGAAACATTAAAACTGAAGAAGAAAAAAAGAGCCGGAGAAGAAGGAGGTGGTGAGGACGATGAGCCAGAAGTTGTTAAAAAAGAGGAAGAGGAAGTGGTTCAATAAGCTGAAGTAGTCGCACAGAAGGAGGTTGTCGCAGAAGAAGGCGAAGTCGCGGCTTAAGTAGAGGGAGAAGAAGGCGCCATCAAAGAGGAGGCGCAAGAAGAAGAGACAAAAGCAGAGCAAGAGGGAGAGAAATAGGAAGAAAAAAAAGAAACCGTTGACAAAAAAAAGAAGAAGAAAAGAGTCGTAAACGTCGCAGGTCTAAACATCAACTACCCCCTCGAAAAGCTAAAACTCAAAGAATTGGACAAATACTCGATCACTAGCACCAAGATACTTTAACTTTCTTCAAGTCAGCGCTAGTGGATCGACCAACTCATGAACGCACTCATGGAGAGAGTCATTATTTGCTACGATCAAGCCAAAGCCTACTCCGAGAAGAACGAATAAATCGACGATAACTGTAAAGAGCAAAAGTTTATTTTGGGATTCTCCTTCATAATCAAGAGTCTGACTAGTTTGGTATAGAAGTATCCTCTTATCATTCCCTACATCCTTGAGAAGAAACTCACGTGTCCTAAGATTGGACTTCTTAAGACTGACAATTATGAACTCGGATTCATAGACTACATCCTCATCATCTCGGTCTTCACTCACCAGGAGCTCGATATATTTGTAGATATATTGACGGATGTCTCCTACTGCTTCTTTGAAGAATCTAAGAATAAATTCATTCTGTCTAGTTGGTACTACTCAAGGAATATCTTTGATAGATCTCTTATTTGGATGAAAAAACTTGCTGAGAGAGCCGATTTCTTAAGCAAAGAAACTAATATTGCTGTATTCTCGTCCCTTTCCCACATTGTGTAGTCGTTACTGAAACATAAGGTATAGCACCTAACCGAAGACAGAATCAAATAGGTATAAGCGTTCGCACTGTACCTCTTTAAGAAGGCCAACACTCTACAAGAACTGGATCTCCTCAACGCATTGAATATAACCGATATTCTTTCATTAAGTCTAAAAGAACTTATGAAGAAGAACTTCAGTAATCTTATCTCAAAAGACCAATGGAACGACAAACTCAATATTCACTACATACAATATTTCCTAAATAAAAATTTCATCCAATTCTTCGAAAAAGAGAGCAGAGAGGGGTTAGAGAAGTTGAGTGTCATTGACTTCCAAGCCCTATACTCCACAATATCAGTCAACTCTAAACAAAGCTTGACTAAAATTCTTCAATGCAAGTATGAAGGACTTAGTTTGATGTTAGATAGCCAACACAAATCTTCAGAGGAGACATTGGAGAATCAAAAATATATTGCTCATTTGTTCCAAGATGAAGCTATTTTGAAGAACGTTGATCATATAATGTACTCACGACAGAACAAACTACGATAAGTTGATAAGTAGTTCAGTTTAAAGGGATTTTTGGCAACCAAAAAATCGGAATAGTTGAAGAACATTGAGCATAACTCGACATTCTACAAATTTATTAGCCATTATTTCTCTGGAAATGACACTACTTTCAGATCAGGTTTCTATTAACACGAGATCGAGATCCTTTAGAACTAAATTAACAACAAGGATGGCAAGAAATATCATAGTGCGTACAAGAATCTGACTGACTTCCTTAGACATATCTACAGAAAGGATAGACCTGAGTACCCAAATAACGTAGATTCTCACTTATCATCAGCACACACAAACTCGATATATCATCTTGGACACCCAGTAGAGCACTACAGGAAGATTCAGAAAAAAGTCGCTTTTGATTACTTTGAAGGAACTGTTGGAAAGAAAGAGGCATTATTGGAAGATTCGGATCTAGAAGAAATTTTAGAAGAAGATTTTTGGAGAGTTTCATACACCAAGAAAGTCAAGAATGCTAGCAAACCCAAGGACAAACCTGTTACCACTGAGCAACACATCGATGACTCAGAGGCGGAGAAATATGGAATAGACGTAGAGAAGTTCAAAAACGCTAACACCCAGTAAAGGAAAGCTATGATAGCTGTAGCGAGATAAGAACTCATGAAAAAAGAGAAACTAGTCTTCCTCTTCCTAAACGAGAATTACCTCTTAGAGAAAAGTTTTGGGCAGAATCCTGACTTAATCTTTAGGAAAATTAAAGAATATGTGAATTCAGATAGAATTTAGAAGATTCTTATGCATATCAGCAAGCACTAAAAGGAGCTATTCTTGCTATAGCTTGAGGAGAGTATCATAGTATCTCTTCCCAGGGAGATTCAAGATTTGGTATTAAAGGCATAGAAGAGACAAGGAAGGTAGAAGAAAACTAGCTCTTACGATCATGACGATTGGGTGAGTGACGATGAGTATCAGTAAAACGTCGTCTAGCATTAAGATATGTCCAACTACGGGGACGTGGAGGATCCATTCTTCAGTGACGATGATTAAGGGAGAGAAGACAATGATTCTATCTATACTGATAACCTAACGGAGGACTATCTTACCAAACATTTGTTGAGGAACCCGGGACTTGAACAAAACTTAGACAAGGTTAGCAACTTAGCATAGCTAGTGCCCACCTTTGACGACGAATTTATAATAAAATTCGTTCTCTTGTCTCATTGCTTCAAGGTCAAAGAGTCTTCCTCATTAGAGTATAAAAACACCCCATTAAAGCATCTATTGGACATCTTGCTTCTTAATCCTTTCAATGCATATAAATTCATAGATTGCATACAATTCCTATTAGTGTCCAATATCCTTCCCAAAGTTGGTTTTGAAAGCGCCCTCATTGAGAAAGAAATCTTTGACACTTCCTACAGCAAAGGAGGACTAATTACCAATAAGAGAGACAATAAGCTTCTTAAAACAGCAGTTTTCTTCGATATTCTTGAATATTGCATGGATAAGCATTTCAACTTAACCCAATTGGTGTTATTCAACTACCCATTGGCCAAAGAGGATATAACCATCAATATAGATGAGAAAGAACGTAATAACGTGCCTGTCTCCTTCATGCAGTTGGCAATCTTCCAAGATTTCAAGTTTTCCCAAGTATTTAAAGGGTACAATGAGATCAGCATGATACAACTGCATTCTCTGTATTCCAAATATTTGAATCAGGAGAAAAAGAACGCTAACAATGAGGAATAGGATTACACTCCTTTCGCATTCTACAAACTCAATAAATGCATGAACCGATATTTCATACTTATCAGCTTCGAAGGGGACAAGAAGAAGTTCAATACTCGCACTTTCCCTGTAATAATTAAGCCTGAAAATGAAATGAGTTTCGAATTCCTTTCAGAGATCATAAGTTACGGAATGTAGGATTCAAAGAGCAGACTTCGGGAAAGTGAATACTGGTCCCTTGTGAAACAATTTAGCAAAAAATAAAATAATTTTGTAAACTTTTCAAAGGCTTTCCTTTCCAATACTTGTAGGTTCTTCCGGGAATAGATAAGGAAACATCTAGCTGAGTTAATTGCATTTAAAACAAAGATTAAACTGTAGAACAACCTTGATAACCTCAATTAAGTTAGCTAAAATGTGACAGAGCATTTCTATCAATATGAAGATTTGTTGTTCAAGACTGAAGGATTCTTTGAAGACGATATGTATTACTTCAGAAGAAGTCTAAAGGATCTTATTAAACTCTCTGATATAACTTACAATGAGGAGAAAAAAATCCTTTTATCAGAGTATAATAAAATCCTCAACTTGGAAGGAGAGGAAGGAGGAAAGGAGAACGCAAAGGCTTGGCTTAAAGAAGCTAAGAAAGAGAGAAGAAAGAAGTTCCTGGATAATCTTGCTAAAGCATGGCTTGTAGATGATAAGCAACTCTCCGGCTTCTTCAATGATATTTTAGAATACATCTACACAGCTGTAGCATTTGCCTGGAATACTTCATAAGGTACACCATACTCCTACAGGAACTTCAATTACCCACTCAAGTCATTCTTAGTTCTTTACAGTTTCCTCTACGAGTTAGATGATGAAAGCAAAGAGAGCTAAATCACTTAGACAATTACATCTCTCTCAAAACTAGCAAGCCAAGGCATGGATGAGGAGTACATGAAGAATTTGAGCGTAAACAAAAACTCCACTGTCCCGATGTTCGTCAAACTAAGGCAGAATGAAGACTTAACGTTTAAGGAACTATTTAACATACTCAGAGACAAAATGGTCAACCTCATTTCCTACTTCCTAAGCAATGAGTTTATCCCTTAGAAGAAGAGATGGATGCAATTCATGAAGCTAACTATCAAAGATCAAAAAAGTTTCAACTTACTCGACCTCGAGATGAAACAGAACTAGCTATCCGCGCATGCCAAATACGAAGCAAAACGCGCAGGTGTGCTTAATCAGATAGACATCCATATGAACATCAATAAAGGATATGAATGGAATGATACCCTTTAGACATTGATCAAGCTAAGCGGACCTAGAATCGTAAAGACTAACTTCGAAGTCACCATCTTAAGCAAGGATGTAAAACCTTTTCATTTAATTTATTAGGGTTTAGATGAAGGAAATGGACCAATTCTTGACTGGATCAATTTCACGATTAAGGATTTAATGGACATTGACAAAGGGCTTTTCTCTTACAGCGCGAACGGAGTCACCGTCCAACCTAGTATCAATAGTTGCCTTGTTCCAAACTATTTGATGAATTTCGAGTATGCAGGACGCCTCATCGCTAAGGGATTGGTTGACAAAATCAACATGAATGTGGATCTAACCAAAGGTCTCTTAAAATAACTATTAAGTATCTATTTATCTCTTAATTTTAAGAATAATAACTTGTGTTGAGTGATTTAGAAGACATCGATGCAGATGAATACAAGATTCTTAAAAATCTTTCTCCAGAGGGTGCAAACCTGACTTTCACAGTCGATAAGATTGTCTTAGATTAAGTTCAGACAGTAGAGCTTATTCCAGGGGGAAGGGACATTGAAGTCACTGATCTCAACGTTAAAAAATACGTGAAACTAAGAAGTATGTGGAAACTTAGAGATGGCATTCTTCCCTAAATAGATGCCTTCATCAAAGGTTTTTATGATGTAGTGCCATTCAGGGCGATTAAGTTCTTCGATGAGAAGGAATTCGGTCTTCTTCTTAGTGGACAGAAGAAGATAGACGTCGATGAGATGAGACTGTATGCTTGCTACAAAGAATACACCCACGAGAGTGACTAAATTAAGTGGCTCTTTGAGATCTTATCCGAATCGGATGAAAAAACAAGAAGTTTCTTCCTCTATTTCGTAACTGGTAAAATATTTAGCCATAATTTATCATAGGTACCTTCAGTCTCCCTGTTGGAGGATTCAAGAACTTTAGATTAACTATTGGGCGAAGCAGTAATATGGGTAGACTACCCACCGCTCACACTTGTATGCGACTATTTGAGTTGCCTGTTTATGAGAGCAGAGAGGAATTAAACGAAAAATTACAAATCTGTCTTCATGAAGGAGGAAGAGATTTGCAACAGTGAATAACATATATATATATATTAACATAACATAACACATTAATGACATATATCATATAATTATAGGGAAATTCAAGAATTGACAACCCGCTTCTATTATGCTTAGGATGTTATGGAACTCCTTCCATAGAGTTTCATTGTTCTCCTCGTTCTGTAGTCCCTCCTTGAACTACTTACAGTAGCTACGCAATTCCCGCAAGATACTAAAATGCTAAGCAAAGAGAGTGGAGGTAGCATCTATCTTGATAGAGGTCTTATTTCTCTTCTGGTTGTCCTCGGAGTCTGATTATTGGCCGAAGTGATGCTACAAGATTTTAAGATCTTCTTGCTTAAATTCAGGATCGTTCAGGAGATCTTTTATAAGAGAGGGGACATCCATCTTTGGGGCGTCATATATGTGCTAGACTAAGGGTTCTTGTACCTTATGAGACTACCTTTGATGTCCCCCGATACTGATGAAAGGGAAAGGGCAGTCAAGGCCATATTTGTGAATTGAGGAAGTGAATTCTTTCGCGACAATGTCAAATTTATTACGATTTTAAGTCAGACCATATAGGAAAGCCTTAGTGATAGTGATATCACTTGGGAAAGACAAGCCTTCAATCATTGGTGGCATAGTAGTGACTTCCTTACAGATATTGTGCAAGTCATCTATTGAGAACACACCATGATCTAACTCAAAGGATTTTTGGAAATTTTTTATAAGGGATTTATTGATCCTTTTTTTACTCTCAAAGTACTACTCAAGGAGGAAATCTAACAGTTTATCAATGTCTACACATTCTCCTTTCTCTTCAATAAATTTTGATAATTTCTCGATTTTCTACTGACTTTTCTGTTTACCGTAATCGCCAAAAATCTGGACTATATCCATTGTGAGGTCATGAACCATGTTCTTCATAAGGTAGGTGGTATCATCAACCTCTAGGAAGTGCTTAGAGTATCCTTTGAATTTGTCAAATACGTAAAAAAAGTAATTTTAGATATGTATGTCGAATTTATAGATTTAGGGGGTGTCTCCGGGAGGTACTGGGTAAACTGAGATGTTGCAGATGAGTGCGAAACTTGCAGCTCTTGCCCATGTCTTCATGTAATATCTGATTGAGACCAAAAATTCAAGAAGTTTGATCTCCGCAACTCTTCTCAGCTTGTGTAACTTCAGGAAATATATGATGACATACTCATCGAAGCTTAGTGATCCTCCTCCTCCTTAGATTTCCCACTCGTGGGTAAGTCTGTCGATGTAGATGTCATATATCATCTTTTTGCAGCTTGCCCAAGGCATCACCTTCACATTGTCGCTATTTTTTAAGACGTTTTCTAGAAAGATGACTATGGTCACTGGAACGTTCCAATTCTCACTACTGTTGACTGCCAAACTCCCGACTTTCTGCCTCACAGTCTGACTGATTTGACGATCCTTCACCTATATGAACTCTTTATTAGTCTGCATGGTGATTTGCTCCCCACCTAGGATTTTCTCATTTATACCCATATTCATATTCTCGAGGTCATCTAGGGTTATATTTTGAATCTTAGAGACTTCTACAACCATGTCCGCTGTCCAGCAAAGTTCTGATTCATTTACTTAAGTGCTTATTTCCTTCCTGATGCCTTTAGTCATGGCAGCTAGCAACATTCCCATATTCGTTATTGTTGATTATTTTTGATTATTTTGAATCTCTATGGATTTTATTGTTTAATTGAGATCTTTCAAGCCAAATACAAGATTATCGGAAGGATCTGAAGAGGTTATTTTAGCTCTTTCTTCCTCATCCCCCATGTTTCCTAGATGGGTTATCATGTTAGACACATCTTTTTTCAATAACTCATGGAGAAGGATTATCTCATTAGAGAGGCCGTCTGAGTTGATTTTGGTTATTTGGAAGAGACTGTCCTGGATAAGGTGCCTGGACTTGAGGTTCTAGTTATCTTTGTCGATAATTTTTAATTCTTTTTCTAGTTTTTCGATTTGGGCTATGCCGTCTTGGAGCTAATTTTAATATTTTCCTTTAGCGTCGGAGTATATTTTCAACCCGTATTCAAATAATTATTGCATTATTTTGCCGAAAGAGAGATTGACTTTCTCGAGGAGAGTTCCTAGTTCATAACGGTAACACTTAACTCTTTGATTGACTTCGCTCATGCAGAAATTGGCGGTGTCAAATTCATTCATTAATTTAAGGAAATCTGGTTTATTTTGGTAGAACTCTTTTACTTGTACTGGGAGGGAGTCGAATATGAAATTTTGGATTTTATTTTTCGAGTTTTTTTTTTCTTTTGCGGATTAGTTTTCTTGTATGAGTGACAGGAGGGTTGCGTTTTCTTCAATAAAACTGTCATTAGCTTTGGTACTTATTAACTTATTCTTGGTAGTTACTTGAAGGAGATCCTCTTGTAATTTATATTTATTGATTGTTTTGTTGTTGGCTGGGTTCAAAAATTGGTTTTTTTGATCTTTTAATTTATTTTCTATTTCTTTCAGGTTTGTTATTCTATATTTTAAACCGTCTAACATTTGGGTTTCTGATCTGGGACGTATTTATGGTAGTTTGTCTAATGATTGCATATGTTATAAATAGTTTTTTATCAGCAATATAATTTTTTATTTAATGAATTATTTTTTTAGTTATAAAAATTAATTGAAATTTTTTTTTTTATTTGTTTGTAAAATTTTATTTATATTTAATTAAATAAATTTTTTATTTATTTTATTTGTTTT
>JGI12421J11937_10000686_pt1 | contig 13418 bp, 20 predicted proteins | sample LakErihyJuly2011_2_FD_11937 | JGI IMG/M metagenome (IMG submission 11937)
GAAGTGCAATGTCCGAATTGAAGGATTTGCGCTACATTAAATCTGTCCGGGTAAATGTAAACGGCCAGTGGAGAACTAATTTAAAATTCACGGATGAAGCAATTAAGATGCTTTCTACCGACGACGGAATATCAGGCGTTCTATACATAGACAGCTATACAGCTAGTAGTTATATCACTAGTGCTAATATAGATAATAATCCTAACGGATTATTATCTATAGGGGCTGCGCCCCTTGAGGAGGAAAAGATGGCATGGAATCTTGACGGAGAAGAAAAACCTAAGCGCAAGCGTTTCGGTCTTGCCCCAGAAGAAGAAGCAGTTGGTTCTGTTGGTAAAGTTGATGATCGTCAGGCTAGGCTAAACGCAAAGTATAAGAAGCCAGTTAAGGCCCAACATGACAGCCGAGATAGAATCAATACACCAGAAGAACTTTGGTCAACCAATGATCTTGTTGCAGAGTTCTACGATCTAGTTCAGAAAGCAGCCCCAGGTGTGCCGTCTCAAGTTAACGGCAAGTACGTAGCGACTTGGGTTAACAAGCAAGTTGCAGAAGGTACGGGGCGTGTAGCAATTCTAAAGGCTATGCGAATGTTCTTTGGTGATCCGCGTTCTTTACATGACACCGGGATTGGAAAGCCACTATGGCAGCGGTTCTTTGCTTACTACCCAACAGTTCACGGAATTGTAACCAGACCAGTATCAGACGAAGCAGAAGTTGATTACGCAGCACACGAAGAAAAGATGTTGAGACTACTCGGAGGAGAATAAATGTACGATTTATCCGCAATTGCACCAAGTGTGCGCAGACAAATCCTACAAGCCGGTCTACCAATGAAAACCATAGGGTGGGAGTTTTCAGATCTCGAGCAAAGCCCAGCAGTTGAAAAAGTTCGTCAATGGGTTGAACGAGTGGTCAATGGTGAGATCATCCAAAAGGCAGGGGATCCATTTTGCGGACTCGGGATCATGCTGGTGGGTAATCCAGGTCACGGAAAGACTACTCTCGCCTCTACGGCCCTCCAGAGCCTTATTAGAGGTATTCCAGGAGAAGTCTTGGGTACCCCAGGAACGCTCCCAAACCGAATTGGGGCGTTTATGGACTATCCAAAGCTTTTGCGCCTACAGAAGTCTTTATGGTCTGAGGAAAACGAAGCTGACCAGTTGCTACTTGACAGCATATACGGTGACTCGGATAGAATGAATAACGTAAGAGTGTTTGTTTTGGATGATCTTGGCAAAGAGTACCGAACAACTTCTGGTTGGGCGGAGAATACATTTGACGCCTTACTTCGTTCAAGATTTAACGCAGGCCTACCAACTATTGTAACTACAAACGTTGAGTTAGAGAATTGGGGCGGAGTTTATGGAGAACCTATGGGAAGCTTTGCTCTTGAAGCATTTGTTCCTGTTAAGGTAAAAGCTTTGAAAGGGGATAGAAGAAAATGAAAGAGGATACGATGAGTGAATGGCAAGCAACACAGCTTTTTCTTTCCGAAACAGGTGTGCACGAAGTTGCTACTAATTTAGATAACGCAAAACTTCGTTGTGACTGTGCTGCGTTTAGAGAACGCAACATATGTAAACATACGCGTTTTGTTACTATTCGTAGAAGTCAAAACAACGGCGTTTACCCAGTAGAGGTTTCAAAAAAAGCTTCAGAACATGAAGCCAGCTTAGCTAGTTTAGATCCTAAACTCTTTAGGCCCTTCTTAGTTAAATATGGAAAAATAGAGATCGTTTAAAAATGCGTGGGGGCGATATATCAAATGAAATTCCTTTTCGTGTGTTGGTTACTCTTGACTGCATTTTGGATCGCAGGGCCAAGATTACTAAGGTACTTGGTATACCGGTCGCTTCGGAAGAAGTTACGTACAATCGGCAAGCTCTATCCCAATTTTGGCGATTTGCTGAAAAGTACAGTTTCAGGTTAGAATTAGTAGGGTTCGAGTATTCTCAAGAAGAGATGGATGGCGTCTTAGAAGATCTAGATAATCTAGGTACTAATCCATTTAATTATTCAAAGGCTTACAACGTAGTTGCGGACCTTGTTGCAGAGTTACCGTATCGTCCAGAGGTAAAGAACGTTATTGATATACCAGAGCGTGGGCTACGTTATGGACATTGGTATTTAGATTTAGGGGCATTAATAAATGGCAGCAGATAACGAAGAGCGTCTCATATCCCGGGTAGTTCGTACTCGGGAGCTCGTCCCTGCCCTAGAAGCCGGTGTAGAAGATAGTTGGTTCTTTGTTGAAGAGAACCGAACACTTTGGAAGTTTATTCGCACACACTGGACAAAGTATCAAGAGGTACCTAGCGCAGTTACTGTCAAGGATAACTTCCCTACATACAGGCTGTTAGCTGTAGAAGACTCGTTAGATTATTTAGTTGATCAACTAGTCGAATACCGCAGACGTCAAAAAGCAATTGAAGTCGTACAGAGCGCTGCAGAGTTTATTGCTTCCGGTAATCACGATGCCGCCATTGCTGAGATGAGTCATGGCGTAGCAACTATCTATGACGAAGGTACCGGACAAACTAGCGATGTTGATCTTACAAAAGATACCAACAATCGTTTTGAAGAGTACATGTCTATAAAGACCAGAGACGGTGGTTTGCTTGGCTACCGCACTGGGTTCCGCACTATTGACGAGGCAACGGCTGGACTACAACCAGGTCAGCTTATTACTATTATTGCGCCCCCTAAGACCGGTAAGTCAGTGCTTGCTATGCAGATTGCCGTTAACGTGCACGAAGATGGCTACGTACCGATGTTTCAATCTTTTGAGATGAGCAACATTGAGCAGCAACATCGTCACGATGCTATGCGCTCTAAGATTGCACACTCACGCCTTATTCGTGGAAAGTTACATCCGGATGAGGAGCGCCGTTACAAAGAGACATTAGAGCGCATGGAAGAGATGCACAAGTTTTATCTTACTGATTCAAGTTCAGCTATGACAGTTACTGGTCTTGCCGCAAAGATTGAAAAGATCAGACCAGATATTGTTTTTGTAGATGGTGTGTATCTTATGGTTGATGAGGCAAGTGGTGAGTCAAATACCCCACAGGCCTTGACTAGCATTACTCGTAACTTAAAGCGCTTAGCGCAAAAACAAAATATTCCAATCGTCATCTCAACACAGGTCCTACTGTGGAAGATGAAGAAGCGCCAAGTGTCTGCGGACTCTATTGGTTATTCTTCCTCTTTCTTTCAGGACTCAGATGTGATTCTTGGATTGCAAAAGCAAGATGAAGAAGACGACTCCTCCCGTGAACTTCGTATTGTTGCTAGCCGTAACTGCGGTCCAGCAACAAGCGATTTGCTTTGGGATTGGGAAGGAGGACGTTTTGAAGAATATGGATCTTTTGGCCAGCCAATTCAATCCTTTTAACGGAACTCAACTCTGCCTAGATGTGGATCCAGATTTATTTTTTCCACAGGATTATAAAGATCCGCTCATCATTGATGAGACTAAAAAAATATGCGGAGATTGTTGGATGAAAGACCCTTGCCTTAAGTACGCAATGCAATACCCAAGCCTAGACGGGATTTGGGCGGGAACAACCCCACATGATCGGAAGAGGTTACGAAAATTAAGCACATCACAGAATTAAAACCAGATTACAAAAACGCTATGGATCTTCGTGGTGAGCCTACGCACATTTGTGCTTGTGGATCACAAGTATGGAATGTAAAGTGTATGTTCCAAGACTATGAGGTCTCTATGTACTTCCTAGATATGGAATGTGCAGACTGTGGCTCTATGGCAACAGCTCCTACTTTGGTAGATATGCCAGAAGACTATGTAATGATGAATGATCGTCCTGTAGAAGAGGAATAATATGTACCGTGAGGGTGATGTAGAGATTGCTTTACTAAGGCTAGGCATAGAGGTCAACCAACGCAACAGTGAGTTGCTTGGTCTATGTCCTATGCACTTAGAAAGAACTGGGCGACCAGACTCGAACCCCTCATGGTCAATGAACTGCGAAACCGGTGTACACCACTGCTTCTCTTGTGGATACCGCGGAACTCTTATTACTCTTGTTGCAGAGATTAATGAGTTCCTTACCGAATGGGGACGCCTTGACTTTGACGCAGCTAAATCATGGCTGCGACAAAACATTGAGGTTAACTTTGAGTTATTGGCAAAGCAACTAGAAGAAGCCAAAAACTCTTACGTCCCCATTGAAAGACCAGTAGAGATGAGTGAGGCCCGGCTAGCGGTATTTGTAGAGCCACCACAGTGGGCGCTAGATGCCAGGTCACTAACTGCTGATGCGTGTGCAAAATACGGCGTTGTATGGGATGCAAAACAGCAAGGCTGGATTACTCCTATACGTAACCCAGAAACAAAGAAGTTAATGGGTTGGCAAGAAAAGGGTCAGGTCAACCGCTACTTTCGTAACAGACCTACCGGAGTACAAAAGTCTAAAACTTTATTTGGTTTAAACGTTTGGTCCGGTGGAACTATGATCATAGTAGAGTCTCCTTTAGATGTTATAAGACTCTCATCTTTGGGAATAGATGGTGGGGTTTCAACTTTTGGTGCGTCGATTAGCCAAGATCAGGTTGATCTTATGCGACGTGCAGACAAGTTAATCATTGCCTTTGATAATCCAAAGATTGACCAGGCGGGTAAGAAAGCATCTAAAGATATGCTTGAGCGTACAAAAAAAGAAGGGCTGGAGTGTTTCTTCTTTAAGTATGACGGGGATGTAAAAGACATTGGCGATATGACCGAAGAACAGGCTCTAATAGGTATAGAGAAGGCAAAACATTCAGTGTTTGGGGAGGCAGCTTACTTATGATTATTGGGCTAACAGGATACGCTAGATCAGGAAAAGACACCGTAGCTAATATTCTTGTAGAAAACTATGGGTTTAAACGTGTAGCGTTTGCAGACCCTATTCGCAAACTTCTTTATGAGACAAACCCTGCAGTTAAAGATGGTGATTATAGGCTTCAAGGAGTTGTTGATGCTTACGGTTGGGATGTTGCAAAGACAGCGTTTCCAGAAGTACGCCGTTTGTTGCAGGACCTTGGTGTAGGTGCCCGTAAAGTATTTGGTGAAGACTTTTGGGTTAATCGATCATTAGCTTCAATTCTTGAACATGAGAAGACTGTTATAACTGATGTTCGTTTTATAAATGAAGCAGATATAGTTAGGCACCAAGCTGGTCAAGTATGGCGCATTAAACGTATGGGCGTTAATGCAGTCAACGGGCACATTTCAGAACAAGAACTAGACGGATACAAAGTAGACCAGATCTTTGCTAACAACGGTACCCTAGAAAATTTAGAATTAATGATTAAGACAAGGATGAATGGTCTAGTATGATGTGGTCATATGTATTAGCAGCAATAGGCGTTACAGGCATCTACTTTGTAGGTCGTAAAAATAGATGGGCATGGTTATGGCTCATATTCAACGAATGCTTGTGGATTATTTACGCAGTGACCACTGAGCAATACGGCTTTATATTTGCCGCTGTTGCATATACCGCCGTTTACATCAAATCTTTTTTACATTGGAGACCAGCCGCGTGAGTTTTACAGGAACACTTTTACCGTATCAAGTTGAGGCCGTAGAGGCCATGGTAGACCGCAAGAAGATGCTTGTGGCCTACGACCTTGGCTTGGGTAAAACTGTTCTGACTATTGCTGCACTTGAAGAACTTAAAGACCTTGGAAAGATAACCGAACCTGGTATTATTGTTTGCCTATCCTCATTGAAGTATCAGTGGGCCGAACAGATTAGGAAGTTTACAGATGACGCTGCAAACGTTGTGGTCATTGATGGAACGCCAAAACAACGGGCGCTCCAATACGGCGAAGCAGTCGATTGGGGTCACTCGCTCACTGATTATGTTATCCTCAACTATGAGCAGGTTGTTAACGACTGGGACTACGTCCAACACCTTGCAAGAGGATTCGTTGTCTGCGATGAAGCAACAGCCATCAAAAGTTTTAGATCAAAACGATCAAAGCAAGTAAAAAAACTTACTAGCCCAGTTAAATTTGCTTTGACAGGCACGCCTATTGAAAACGGTAAGCCTGAAGAGCTGTATAGCATTATGCAATTTATAGATCCTAAAGTCTTAGGACGATTTGATTTATTTGATAAAACTTTTATTGTACGTAATCATTTTGGTGGAGTAGAAAAGTATAGAAACCTGCCCACATTAAGTAAGACTTTAGCAACCGCATCTGTACGCAAACGTCAACAAGATCCAGATGTTGCCCCCTACTTACCTGATACAATTTTTGCAGAACCTATCTTAGTAGAGTTTGATCGTGCCGGAGCAATTTTGTATCGGCAGATCGTTAGAGAGATACTAGAAGATTTAGATAATGCTATAGATGATTTTGGTAGCTCATTTGATTTGTTTTCCCACTACTCTGGAGAAAACCAAAATGATGCTGCAAATGCTATGAAGGGCAAGATTATGTCCAAGTTAACTGCGCTTCGCATGCTTTGTGATAGCCCAGCACTATTACTTAACTCTGCCGGTAAGTACAGGAAAGATAACGATAACGGCTCTAAATACATAAATGATTTAGAAGAAGCCGGCAAGTTTACTAGTTTAAAATCAAGCCCTAAAGCAAATGCACTTGAGCAATATGTATCTGAGTTTTTAGATAGCTATGAAGGAAACAAAGTTGTTATCTTTACTAGCTATGTTCATATGGTTAAGTTACTTGAAAGAAGTTTAGAAAAATATCAACCACAAATTTATACAGGAGAACTTGATGCTAAAGCTAAAGAGGTTGCTAAGGTTATTTTCCAAACTGAGCCAAGTTGTCGTATACTTATTAGTTCTGACGCCGGTGGGTATGGCGTGGATCTTCCTCAGGCTAACCTACTTATTAATTACGACCTTCCGTGGAACGCAGGTTTGGCGCTACAACGTAATGGGCGTATACGAAGGGCCTCTAGTACTTGGCCTTCAATTGTTATTCAAGACTTCCTAATGGAAGGATCTATCGAAGAACGTCAGCACGCAATGTTGGTGCAGAAGATGGCCGTAGCTAATGCAATCATTGACGGTGAAGGCATAAATACAGAGGGTGGAGTTAATTTAACTGTGGGGACACTTAGGGCATTTTTAGAAGAAGTTTCGGTATAGACTATTTCTATGCCTAATGCACCTAAGACCCCAACACGTACCATACGTGTCTCTAGCGACCTCTGGGGGGCCGTTAAAGCCAAAGCCTTCTCTGAGGGCCGTACCGTCACAGATGTCATTATTAAGGCCTTAGAAGAGTATATTAACGATTTGCGTTCTGTCGAATAATCGGCTAAAATATATAACGGAGGGAAAAACATATGCCTAAAGTTATAGAAAAAGAAGATCCACAGAACAATACTTTTATGAATAAGGTTGCGAGCTTTGTAGCATTAAAGCGTCGTATTGCCGACATGGATAAAGAACGGTCATCAATTCAGGCTGAGCTTTCAGACATTGTTGACGAAGAGGGTGAGCCAGACGAAAAAGGCCATATTTGGCTTACGCTACCTTTTGAGGTAGACGGGGTTACATCTCTACAACGTCAGCGCAAAGTATCTCAATCTCTAAACGAAGACTCAGCAAGCACAATTCTTAGTGAAAAAGGTTTGTCAGAGCGTTGCTATAAGATGATACCTATGTTAGATGAGGCAGAAGTAATGGCGTGCCTATACGAAGGTCTTTTAGCAGAAGATGATATTGATGCTATGTTTACTAAGAAAGTTTCATACGCGTTCTATACAAAATAAGGGATGACATGACGGATCCGGTAGATAACTTATTTAAGAGTTTGGATGATTACTATCCAGGTTCTAAGAAAAAGCGTCGTGCCGTAAATCCAAATGCTAAACCTAAAAAAGTTACACAACAAGGTTCCTGGGATGAGAATCCTCAGGTAAAAACTCTACCTAATGGAAACGTGGTAGAATTATATAGTGCAGGGTCATTGTGCCTTGCATTAGGCAGACCGATAGTTACTTTGAGACTTTGGGAACGAAAAGGTTATATACCACGTGCACCCTATCGCTTAAAGTCAATAGTTGTTAAAGGTGTAAAGAAGCCCGGATGGCGGATGTACAGCAAAACAATTATCGAAGCAACTATCAAAAGCTTTGAGTCTCGGGGACTGATTGATGTTCCCAGGATTGATTGGAATAAGCACCATGATCTATCAATTGAACTGATGGAAACATGGAAGAAAATCCATGAGCAAGAAACCCACCTAGCGTAAAGATTCAACCGAATCTTAGCTATCAGCCAACTACCGAAAGGATGCGCCATGAGCACATCGTTAAAAATATCAAAGCCAGTTCCAAACGTAGATTCATACGCTGCACCAGCAGATGAAGATCTATTTGTCCAAGAAGATGAGAATGAAGTTCCAGAACGCTCATCTGTCATTCAAACAGGCTGGAAGGCAGCAAAGACTGCCGTAGCCAAGTCTACAAAGGCATTCGCAACGGATTTCCGTTTTGACGAAGATGTACAACTTATTAAATTTATCTCCGATGAACCAATGGCATTTATGCAGCATTGGGTAAATCGTCCTGGTAAAAAGTCATTTATTAGTATTGGTGAAGATGATCCACTAATTGCTGTAGGTAGCAAGCCGGATCCAAAGTTTGCCTTTACCGTCCTTAATCTTTCTGATGAGGATCCACAACTCCAGTTAATGGTTGTCGGGGTTCGCTTATGCGGTCAGCTTGAAAAGCTTGCTTCAAATACGAAGACAGGCCCACTTAATCGCGCTGACCTATATTGGGCAGTAAGTAAGTCTGGTCAGGGGACAAAGACTTCTTACTCTATCGTTCCTGTGAAGGAACGTGACCTTGCTGAGGAATGGGAAATTGATCCTGTTGCTGCTGCTGAGTTAATCAAGACCATGAAGCCACTTGGACCAGACGCTCTCCATACGTCCACCAAGGCTGAATTGGCTGAGATTGCTCGTGAAATTGCATCAGCTAACTAGATAACCCATCAAGTGAGGGGCCCGGTTTTTAACCTCCTTTCTACGGGCCCCTTACATTAATTTTAGGAGAGCAATGAATATAGTTACTACGCTTGACCAATTAGCAGAGCTAATTGCTGCCTACGATAAAGTAGACTCATTTGTATATGATGTTGAAACAGTAGGCGATCACCGCGGAGACCCACGCCAAAATATTGTTATGTGGATTGCTTTAGCTACCTATGATCGCGTAGATGTTATTCCCATGGGTCACCCAAATGGTGAGTACGTAACAACAGAATATCCTTTGCTACCTTCTGCACAAGACCGTATGATTAAGGGCCTTCCTATACGTCCCTCAGACTACAGTAAAGATGAGCGTAAAGCTAAGAAGATCTTTACAGAGGGCCCTGAACAGTTAACACGTGGAGAAGTGTTTAAAGCACTTCGCCCACTATTTGCAAGCGACAAAGTTAAGATTGGTCACAATCTAAAGTTTGATCTACAGAGCGTAACTAAGTATCTTGGCGCACTTCCCGCACAGCCGTACGCATGTACCCTTAATGCTGCGTTTATTCTTAACACACAAAACCGTAACAACCTTGGGTTAGATGACTGCCTTAAGCGTGAGTTTGGGTACGAGATGGTTAAGGGTGTCGGTAAAGAAGTAGAGGTATACAGTTTTGAAGAGGTTGCAACATACGCTGCGTTAGATGCAGAGTGGACTTGGAAGCTTTGGATCAAGTACTCTAAGCAACTAGATACTGATAAGCTTCGTGGAGTATTTAACTTAGAGATGGATGTACTAGACGTCATTTGTAACATGGAGCTTCGTGGCGCAGATATTGATGTTTCTGAATTAGAAAAGTTAAAAGATAATTTAGAGGTTCAGTTAGAAACAACCAAGGGCGAGATCTATAAACTTGCCGGTAAAGCTTTTAATATTAATAGTATTCCAGAAAAACAAAAGCTTTTGTTTTCTAGTAAGAAAGACGGCGGACGTGGATTACGCCCTAAAGTTTTAACACCAGCCGGCGAGAAGCGCATGGATTCCGGCACCCCATCAACGGTATCTGACTATTCGGTATCAGAACCTGCACTAAGAATGTTTGCAGGAAAAGATGCTCTTGTAGATGCGTTTCTCAACTATTCTGATCTAAATAAGTTGTTAACAACTTATGTTATCCCATACTTAGGTGGGGATATTACACGCACTCTTCTTGGTAAATCAAAGATTGTAGCAAAGAAGAGCTTGCTTCTTGATGGGCGTATTCACACAGACTTCATTCAATATGGCGCAGAGACGGGAAGATTTTCTAGTCGCAATCCAAACTTACAGAACGTGCCGGCTCCGCACACTGTAAATGGAAAAGCGATTAGAAATCTTTTCGTTGCACCAGAAGGTCACTCATTGGTTGTAGCTGACTACTCTCAGATTGAGCCACGTGTTATTGCGTCCTTTAGTGAGGACCGCATTATGTGTGGTGCCTATCTAAATGGTGAAGATATTTATACAACAGTTGGTAAAACTATGGGGGTAGACCGTAAAGCTGGCAAGCAATTAGTTCTATCTTTAGCCTACGGTGTAGGTCCTGATAAGATTGCTGATTCTATTGGTTGTTCTGTAAACGAGGCACGAGAGCTCCTAGACGGGTTTATTACTAAGTTTCCTTCTGTGGCTAGATATAAGAAGCGGGTTATACAGGAGAGCCGCAATCGTGGCCCAGTACCCTATGCGCTGACCTACATGAACCGTCGCAGGTATTTGCCAGATCTTAGGTCATCTGTGGTCTGGGAGCGTGCTAGGGCAGAACGACAGGCTTTTAACACGGTTATCCAGGGGTCTTCGGCAGATCTCATAAAGCTTGCTATGATTAGGGCACATAAAATGATTCCTGACGGGTCAAATCTAATTCTTACAATCCATGACGAATTAGTTACTGTCACTCCCAATGATCTTATTGGGGAAACAGAGGCAGCAATTCGTGAGGCTATGGAAGGAATCAACGCTCTTAATATTCCGCTGTTAGCAGATATTACGACGGTTACTCGATGGGGAGACGCCAAATAATGTTTGGACGTAAAAAGAAAAACAAAATGAAAGTATCAATTAGTAATTCAGATAAGGTGCTGAGTGTTTCTTTACCAATTTTGATGCGTCAAGTAATCTATGATACTATGCTTATGCCTACAGAAGATATAGCTAATGCTATGGGGTTACCTCCAATATCTGATGAAGTAGCTGACATGGAAGAACAAGCAAGTGAGCAACGTTTACAGCGATTTTCTAGGTTGCTTCCCCTTATAGACTCACATGCAGACATAGCATCTAAAATTGCAGTTGCTGCATATTTGTTAGAAGACAATGAAATAGAAGAAAGATTTATGGAAGACGCAGAAACGCTTCAAAGATTGTTTAGGTTAGTTGCATTATCCTCTTCACTTTCTTGCGTATCTACTTTATTTAACTTAGAGTTAATCGAACTAAATGGAGCAAACAATGGCAAATAATGACTGGTGGGCAAAAAAATTAAGTACTAATCCTGCCCCAAGTTCTACCCCCGCTACAGGGCCAGCACCTGGTAACGTGTATAGGGCAACAGTTAATCAACCAACTGTACGTGTTGACTATGACGCTGTGCAAGATCAATTAATAAGCAAAGCTGCTAGCTCTAGAAGTACTGAGACATGTCCAGGTTGTTACTCAGGAAACTATATGTCGGCTCCAGGAAGCAATACTGCAAAACGTTGCTACGACTGCGGATACCCACTCGTACAATCTGGTACTGGAACAGGACTTCCAAGTCAAAGTTCAGGACCAACAGTTGCAGCAAAACAAGTAGGAACATCAGGTTTTAACCCCAACATAATCGTAGATAGGATCGGATAATGGCAGTTATTAATTCAGACGCACTAAAGGTAGTCGCCCAACTAAATAAAAAGTACGGGGCAAACACAGTAGTTGCTGCCAATAACGTTGTTGCTACACAACGTGTCACATCAGGTTCTCTAACACTAGATGTTGTTCTAGGTGGTGGGTGGCCTATGAATCGTTGGGTAGAACTAGTAGGCGAGGCATCACATGGTAAGACAGCTATTGCTCTAAGAACTATTGCTGCTAACCAAAAAGTAAACCCAGATTTTACCGCAGTGTGGATTGCTGCAGAAGATTTTGACGCTAAGTACGCCGAGCTCTGTGGCGTTATAACTGAGCGAGTTATTCTTGTAGAAACTAACAGTATGGAGAATGCATATGAAGCAGTTATTAAATTCATGGAAAGTAAGGCTGTTGATATGGTTGTTATTGACAGTCTACCTGCCCTCGTACCTGGAGCAGAGGATGAGAAAGAAATGGATGAGTTTACTGTTGGACGAGGAGCACTCATCACCAACAAATTCTTCCGAAAAGTAGCATCAGCAACTAAAAGAGATTTGATTGAATCAGAGCGCCCTGTATTGGGCATGATGATTAATCAATACCGTATGAAGATTGGCGTCATGCACGGCGATCCTCGTACTACACCAGGTGGTCTTGGTAAAGATTATGCGTATAGCGTTCGTTGCGAAATAAAGCGCGATGAGTGGCTAGAGGTGGGCACTGGACAGGATAAACGCCGTGTGGGGCAAACAATCCGCGTTCGCTGGGGCAAACAATCCGCGTTCGCACAATTAAGAACAAGACTTATCCGCCACAGCAGACAGCCTACCTCGACTTCTACTTCTCTGATGGAGGACCAGTCGANGCTGGGGGTTACGATTCTGGTAAAGAAATCGTTGCCCTATCCATCCTTAACGGAATTGTAGATCGTCGTGGTGGCTGGATGTACTATAACGACCGTAAATGGCAAGGTTCTCAAGCACTTATTGATTCACTTCGTGAAGAGATTGAGTTAAGAACTGAACTTACTACAGCAGTAATGGATACGTTAAAGTCTGCTCCGGTGTTAATGCTAAGTACAGATGAAGAGTGAGGGACAAAAACAATCGTTAAAGCATGAAAAACGATTGCAAAAGATTACGGGTGGCCAGCGCAGCGCTGCCTCCGGAGCTTTTTGGTCACGTAAGGGTGACGTTAGAGATGACGAACTCCTTATTGAGCATAAGTGGACCGGTAAAAAATCTGTGACTATTAAGTCAGAGGTTTTAAAAAAGATTACAACCGAAGCAATACTAGACAGTCGTATGCCTGTTCTAGGATTGCACCTTGATGGTGAGAATTACGTCGTTCTATTAGAGGAGGATTTCTTTGAGTTACGTAATTTAATAAAAGGTGAGTAATGCGATATAGTGATGATCCAGCATGGACCTGGAGATATGAAGCCAAGTGTCGTGGAGAAGATACAGAGATATTTTTCCCCCCACGTGATAAGGCTTTATATAAGCCTATAGCTGACAAAGCTAAAGCAATTTGTCTAGGTAAAGATGGTAGACCAGCTTGCCCGGTTAGACAAGAG
>JGI12421J11937_10000689_pt1 | contig 13368 bp, 12 predicted proteins | sample LakErihyJuly2011_2_FD_11937 | JGI IMG/M metagenome (IMG submission 11937)
TCGGCATTGCTAAGATACGAGTTTGAGAGCATACTTCAATTTTTCTGCAAAGTTACTCATTTTTACAGAATTGTAGAATAATCAAATTCAAAATATTTCAAAAAATAAAATATGAATTTGTTTATTGATTTTTAGCTGTTTAGGGGTTTTTTAGTGTCGGCCTTGAACGATTTTATTTCCTGCGTTCAATTACAAAATCCAATAATTCAAGCAAGCTCTGTCTTGAAGCATTGTCGGGCATGGTTAACAATATTTCTGAAGCTTTTTGTTGATACACTTTCATGCATTTTTGAGCATATTCAAATCCTCCCTTAGAAATAACAAAGTTAATGACCTCGTGAACTGATTTCTTTTTATCGCTCTTGTTTTTAATGAGCGTAATGATATGTTGCTTTTCTTTTTTGCTCGAATTGTTTAGTGCATAAATTAAAGGCAAAGTCATCTTTTTTTCTTTTATGTCCAAGCCTGTAGGTTTTCCTACGTTGTTGTCGCCATAGTCAAACAAATCGTCTTTTATCTGGAAAGCAATGCCCGTGTATTCGCCAAACTGCCGCATTTGCTCTATTACCTCCTTGCTGCCATGGGCTGCCGCAGCGCCAAGCGCGCAACAACTTGCAATTAGAGAGGCTGTTTTTTTTGTGATGATGTCGTAATATACTTCTTCAGTAATGTCTAAGCGCCTAGCCTTTTCGAGTTGTAGAAGTTCGCCCTCGCTCATTTTTTTTACACTTTCACTAACGATTTTCAACATATCGAAATCATCATTGTCTATTGAAAGCAGTAGTCCTTTAGCCAGTAAAAAATCGCCAACCAATACGGCTATCTTGTTTTTCCATAAGGCATTAATGCTGAAGAATCCTCTACGCATGTCACTGCCATCAACCACATCATCATGCACCAATGTTGCCGTATGCAATAGTTCGATCAAACTCGCACCTCGGTAGGTCCTTTCGTTTATTTCTCCATGCAATTTAGAGCAAAACAGAACAAACATGGGTCTGATTTGCTTGCCTTTGCGCTTTACAATGTAGGTCATTATCGTGTTTAACAGAGGAACATTGGTTTTCATGCTGCTGCTAAAAGTTTTTTCAAAAGCTTCTAGTTCTTTGTTAATCGGTAGTTTGATATGGTCTATTGATGCGCCCAATGAATGGAAATTAAGAATTGCAAATTAAAGAATAATATTTTGACTTATTTTTGCTGACTCAAAATTTAATTCAATAAAATGTTAACCGTAGACAATTTCAATTTTAAAGCCGAAAAAGTTCTTATCCGTGTCGATTTCAATGTTCCCTTAGATTCTAATTTTAATATCACCGATGATTCTAGAATTACTGCAGCCATTCCTACCATTAAAAAAATATTGAATGATGGAGGTTCTTGCATTTTAATGAGCCATTTAGGAAGACCAAAGGAAGGGCCTGCCGATAAATACTCTTTAAGGCACATTGTTGCTAGAATTGAACAACTCAGTGGTTCTAAAGTTTTATTTGCCGACGATTGCATAGGCGCAACAGCAACAGAATTGTCTGCTAACCTTCAAGCAGGTGAAATTTTGTTGCTTGAAAATTTACGTTTCTATCAAAACGAAGAAAAAGGGGATTTGGAGTTTGCCGAGAAATTGTCAAAATATGGTAGTTTTTACGTTAACGATGCTTTTGGTACTGCTCATAGAGCGCATGCATCAACCGCTGTTATCGCTCAATTCTTTTCTGGTAAAAAATGCTTCGGATATGTAATGGCCAACGAAATTGCCAACGCTGAAAAAGTAGTCAAACATCCTGAAAGACCATTTACCGCAATTGTTGGGGGGGCTAAGGTGTCTGATAAATTGTTAATTATAGAAAATTTAATGGACATCGCCGACAATATTATTATTGGTGGCGGTATGGCTTATACTTTTGCAAAAGCCCAAGGCGGCAAAATAGGCAAATCACTTTGCGAGGATGACCGAATGCCACTTGCGCTCGAATTAATTGAAAAGGCAAAGTCTAAGGGGGTAAATTTGTATCTACCCGCAGACAGTGTTGTGGCTGATAATTTTGCCAACGACGCCAATACCAATGTGTCTAATAACGACAGTATTGCTGATGATTATATGGGCCTTGATATTGGACCTGTGGCCAGTAAATTGTTTTGTGAGGTGATATCAAATTCAAAAACCGTATTGTGGAATGGACCAATGGGCGTATTTGAAATGAGCAGTTTTGAAGCTGGTACCAAAGCCGTTGCCCTTGCGCTTGCTGAACAAACCAAGAATGGGGGATTCAGTTTAATTGGCGGCGGTGACAGTGCTGCAGCCATTCACAAATTTCACTTGGCTGATCAAGTGTCTTACGTTTCGACTGGTGGAGGTGCTTTGCTTGAATATTTTGAGGGCAAAGAGCTTCCTGGTGTAAAAGCAATTTTGGATTAGTTTTTTACTCGAATTTCTTGTAGGTTTGAAACCGCATATGAGCCAATCTTCAGATATTATACTAAACCATAAGCAAATCAGTCATAAATTGACGAGATTGGCTTGGCAGGTATTTGAAAACAATATGGATGAAGCCGTTATTTGGATAGCGGGTATCGACCAAAGAGGAATGTATATTGCCAATATAATTGCAAGCGAATTGGCGAAAATTAGTGAACAGAAAATTCAAATCATACGAATTGAATTGGATGCTGATACCTTAGAAGCAAGGTATTATTCTGAGTTTTCAATGGATAACTTGCATCAAGAGACAATTGTTTTGGTTGACGATGTGCTCAATACGGGCAAGACATTGATGATGGCAATGATGCCTTTGGTTTCGAAAAAAGTACGCAAGATTCAAGTTGCAGTGCTGGCTTCAAGAAGCCATAGATTGTATCCAATACGCGCNGATTTTGTTGGCACCAGCATGGCTACAACCTTACAAGAACATCTTAATTTTGACAACAGCAACGAAGCTGATTTGAAATTAATCCTAAACTAAATCTTTAGAATCTATTTTCTATTATTTCCATCAAGGCATTATGTATGCCTTGGTTATCTGCAACAATAGAACTGCCGAACAGATAATCGTTTTTGCCTTCAAAGTCGCATAATGTGCCACCGGCTTCTTTTACCAATAAGCAACCTGCAGCAACATCCCAAGCNTGAAGTCCATATTCAAAGAAACCTTCAAAGCGTCCACAAGCCACATACGCCAAATCTACTGCCGCTGAACCCATTCTTCTCAATCCATGGGTTCTTTGCATTAAGTCCTTTAAAGTATGTATGTAAGCCTCCATTTGTTCAAAATCATAGTAGGGGAATCCTGTAGCCATTAAACTGTTTTTCAACTCATTTTCTTTAGAAACGTAAATTTGCTGACCGTTGCACCATGCACCACCGTTTTTCCAGGCACTAAAAAGCTCTTTACGCCCAATTTCGTATACTGATCCTACCAATACTTCTTGGCCCTCAGCCAAGGCAACACTAACTGAATAGACTGGTAATCCATGTATGAAATTGGTGGTTCCATCCAAAGGGTCAATTATCCAATTCAATGTTTTACGACCTACATCGCTGGTATTTTCTTCGGTTATATATCCAGCTTCAGGAACCAATTTACTCAATGCATTCACCAAAAGTGTTTCAGCTTCAAGGTCAACGTAGCTCACCAACTGGTTTAAGCCCTTATCACTGACAGCTTCCAAAGAAAATGTTTTCCGTTGCTCGGCAATAAAATGGCCTGTTTCGGTAACAATAGAATTAAGCGAAGCACTAATCTGTTGAAGTTCCATGATGCAAATATAGATAATCTAAGACTTGATGTATATCCCGATTTTATATGATGCTCCGCATTGTTCTGATTCACTCATTTTATTTACCTTTGCTCCATGCAAAATCAAAACAAGGTGTTCTTATTGATATTGGATGGTTGGGGAATTGGTAAGCGCGATTTTACAGATGGTATTTTCAATGCAAAAACACCTTTTGTAGATTCTTTGTTTGATTCCGTACCCAATACAACTCTTACTACTTTTGGTCATGCAGTTGGTTTGCCTGAAGGGCAAATGGGCAATAGCGAAGTTGGTCACATGAATATTGGTGCAGGTAGGGTAGTGTGGCAGCAATTGGCTTTAATCAATAAAAAATTCGAGGATGGAACGGCTGCAGAAGAGCTTGAATTGAACAATCTAGTCAATTATTGTAAAGAAAATGATAAGCCCTTGCATTTAACAGGTCTTGTCAGTGATGGAGGGGTTCATAGCAGTCTTGAACATTTAATTTCACTATGTAAAATATTTACAAATAAGGGTGTAAAACACATTTTTATCCATGCTTTCACCGATGGAAGAGATACGGATCCGAACAGCGGAATAGGGTTTATTCAATATTTAGAAAGGGAAATCGAAAATACAAATGCAAAAGTAGCCACCGTGATTGGACGCTATTATGCCATGGATAGAGACAAACGTTGGGAAAGAATTCACCTTGCTTACGATTTAATGGTGAACGGAAAAGGTACTTCGTTTCATTCTTCAACTGAAGCCATTCAAGCTGCTTACAGTAAAAGTGTTACGGATGAATTTATTCAGCCATCGCTTATTGTAGATGCAGAAAATGCTCCGATAGCGTGCATGCAAAATGGCGATGCGGTCTTGTGTTTTAATTTTAGAACCGATAGAGGGCGACAACTTACCCAAGCCCTTACCCAAACAGATTACCCTGATTTTGGTATGCATAAATTGAAATTGTACTATGCAACAATGACAGAATACGATGCCACCTACCAAGGCGTGCATGTGGTTTTTCATTCATCTAACGTAAACAATACTTTAGGCGAAGTTTTAAGCGCTCATGGCAAAACACAACTGAGAAGTGCAGAAACCGAAAAATATCCCCATGTTACTTTCTTCTTTTCTGGTGGACGGGAAGAACCTTTTGAAGGTGAATCAAGGATTATGGAACCATCACCTAAGGTTGCAACATACGATTTACAGCCAGAAATGAGCGCTTTGTTGTTGACCGATAAAGTAGAACTTGCCATTGCTTCAGGACAATTTGATTTCATTTGCTTGAATTTTGCTAATACCGATATGGTAGGCCATACTGGTGTCTGGGAGGCGATTATTAAAGCGGCAGAAACGGTAGACGCTTGTGTTAAACGCCTGGTAGACTTAGCGGTTTCAAAAGGGTATCAAATGGTAATAATAGCCGATCATGGAAATTCAGATGAAGCCCGCAATACCGATGGCACGCCTAATACAGCACACAGCACGAATCCTGTGCCTTGCTTTATCATCAGCGATAAATGCACAGCACTAAGCCACAAAGGCAAGTTGGCCGATGTCGCCCCTAGCATTCTTAAAATGATGGACATACAAATACCCGCCGAAATGGATGGTATTCCTCTGTTTTAATTGTTGATTAAGTGCTCGCTTAATTCAGTTTCTTCTTGATCGTCATCGTTGCTATAGCGGAAGTATAAAGCACTACTTCCAGTAAATACAAAGGTGCTAACCACCACGCCCATTATGGTTCCAAAAATTTGGTTAACCACATAATAAGTCATAGGGTCTGAATGCTCTCGGCTAACCAATGCATGAACAAGCATGCCGCCAATTCCGCCTGCAATACCCATAACCACTAGCGTTACGATGCCCATTAAAAAAAGTATAGCCGCTCTTTTAAATGTTATTTTTGTAAAACTAAAACCAAAAGCTTCGTTTATGCTCATTTTGCCATGCACGATTGCAGCAAATCCGAGTGAAAAACGGAGAATGAAAAACATCAAGAAAAAGATTCCAATAAAGCCAATTAAAATGCCTAGTATTTTACTGATTTGCATAAGCATAACAACAGTAAACATAAAAATTGCAAATGATGCGATGCACAAAAGGTAATATAAAACCATAAATCCAAGAATTGTGAACAGTTGAGGAGAGATAGAATTCTTAAGTGCATTTAAAATACGTCTATTCTTGTTTCTTATTTCTGAATCGTTCAATTGGTAATAAAGATTTAATGTCCAGATAGTTATAAATAGCGCAAAAAGAAGAAGTGGTAACATGTAAAGATAATTCGGTGTTCCAAATAGACCTTCTAGAGCCTCAGAAGGGTCGCCGCCTTTTTGAATGGTTTCTCCCATTTCTTGCATGCTGGTTTGTAAATTGATTAAATCAGAAAAACCCCAATTAAATAAGTTTAAAATTAAGGGGGTATATACCAGCAATGAAATGATGCCAATAAGAATGTTTAACAATAAAAACTGAAAAAAAACGCGTTTGTAAAGAGACAGAGACCCATTAAAAACTTGATCTCTGAATTGTGTTAAATAGTATTTCATGTTTCAAGATTATGATATGTTTTGTGTTTAATCAAGTATTTAATATTAATTTTATAAATAATCGATTATTTTTGCGACCTTTATGATTAAAGGGAAAAAAATTGCAGTTGTGTTACCAGCGTATAACGCGGCGGCAACTTTGGAAAAAACCTATAACGAAATTCCATTTGAAATCGTTGATGAAGTGGTCTTGGTAGACGATAATAGCCGTGACGAAACCATTGCGAAGGCAAAGGAACTAGGCATTAAACACATCATCAAGCATGAGGTAAATAGAGGTTATGGTGGAAATCAGAAATCATGTTACACCAAAGCTTTGGACATCGGCGCTGACATTATCGTCATGTTGCACCCTGATTACCAATACACCCCGAAATTAATAGAGAGTATGTCTTACATGATTGCCAATGAGGTTTATCCTGTTGCATTTGGTAGCCGGATTTTGGGGAAAGGTGCTTTAAAAGGCGGTATGCCAATGTATAAGTATATTGCTAATCGGCTTTTAACACTATTTCAAAATATTATGATGGGGCAGAAGTTGTCTGAGTACCACACGGGGTACAGAGCTTTTGATAAAAAGATTTTCGATAAAATTAATATTGAAGCCAATTCAGACGATTTTATATTTGACAATGAAATGATTGCTCAAATATTTTATGCCGGATTTGATATTGGCGAGCTAACATGTCCGACCAAATATTTCGATGAGGCCAGCAGCATTAACTTTAAAAGAAGTAGTATCTATGGACTAGGTGTGTTGAAGGTGTCAATACTTTACCGCCTTAATAAATGGGGTGTTTTAACGAGTAAAATCTTTAAAGTCTAAATTATTTACAAAATTCAGTGCGGTACTTTTGGGCTTCTTTGTAACCAAATTCTACCGATTTTTGCCAATCAGAGCAAGCCTCTCCCTGCAATTCAAGGTTGTTGTATGCTACGCCTCTTAGCATTAACAATAAGCCTAAGTTTGAATAATCTGTATCTAATGCTTTGCCAAAACTTAAAATAGATTCTTGGTTTTTGCCCAACTGCAAAAAGCAAAAACCTAAATTAAAATAGTATTCAGAATTGTATTTGTCGGCAGCCGATAACAATTGATAATCTCTGATTGCCTCCTCATAGCGTTTAAGTGAAGTGTATGCATCAGCTCTATTATAAAGAGCCGCTTTGTTGTTGGGATGCAAAAGCAAAATAACATTATACGCATCAATGGCTTCAGCAAATCGCTGAGCATCATAATAAATATTGCCTTTGCACATCCAAATGGCCGTGTCGTTGGCATCAGGACGCAAACAAATGTCGAGGTCAGCGATCGCTAAGTCGATTGAATGCACTTCCGCATTCAGCATAGCTCTCGATTTTAAAGATTCAAAATCATTGGGATGTAAGAGCAAGTATTCAGTATGATAGGAAATCGCGAGACGGTATTCTTGCATGTCTTCCATTAAGAGGGCAAGATTTTTTGTTACCCGATCGTCCTTGGGTACTCTGTTTTTGTAGAGTAAAAAATCGGCCTCCGCAAAGGTGAAGTTCTTAATTGCATGTTCGGCCAACGCACGGTTGTAATATGCTTCGTAAAGGCTGGAGTCTAATCTTAAGGCTTGGTTAAAATCAACCAAGGCAATATTGTGTTTGTTTAGCAAGAGGTAACAAGTACCCCTTTGGAAATAGGCCGCCGCATAATTGGATTTTTGGTTGATGCAATTGTCGAATTCTAAAATAGCGTTTTTGTATTCTTTTTCTTGTAAAAGGGAAATGCCTTTAAGCATAAAAGAATCGATTGTAGTTATTGCAGCTGACTCGCTAATAAATGTCAATAAAAGGATTAGAGCAAAGGGTCTAAATTGCATAAAGTAACAAAATTAAAGTTTTAAAATTTGAAAATTAAAAATAGATATCTACTATTGTGGAATGATGAATATTGAAGTGGTATTGAGTCCAGCTTTATTGCACTTGTCGGATATAAGCAGCAAAAATGTTGTGGTAATCGATATTTTAAGAGCAACTTCAACCATTTGCACAGCCATTCATGAAGGTGCAGAGGCAGTAAAGGCAGTAAAAGACGTTGAGCAGGCTAAGGCACTTGGCGTTCAGGGATATATAACTGCAGCAGAAAGAAATGGCCAAAAAATAGATGGTTTTGATATGGGAAATTCTCCTTTTGAATGCATGAATGGTGCCGTATTGGGTAAAAAAATAGCATTGACAACAACGAATGGAACCAAATGTATTGAAGCTGCAGCCAATGCTGGTGCCGCAAATGTTTTAAGTGGAAGTTTTTTGAATTTAGATGCTACTGTCGACTGGTTGGTTAAGGATGGCCGCGATGTGGTCTTGTTTTGCGCAGGGTGGAAAGACAGTTTTAACTTGGAGGATACTCTTTTTGCCGGTTCAATGGCAAGTATGTTGTCGGATAAAACGGCTTGTTTGATTGATTGTGATGCCGCCCTAATGTCAATTGATTTATACAATTTAGCCAAGGGGAATCTGATGGATTATTTGAAAAAGTCGTCCCATTACAAAAGGCTTTCCCATTTGCACCACGATGAAGACATGGTGTATTGTTTGCAAGGCTCTATTTTTCAGACAGTTGTAGGGGTTGTTGATACTGAGATGAAAAAAATGTAATCTTTTTGTCAATTCAATTACTCTTATTCTTTACATTTGACCAATTAAAAATATTTATTTTATGAAGAAACTCATACTATCACTAGTAACCGTGTTGTTTTTTACAGCCTTGTCCGCACAGTATTATTATGTGCCTTACATGAATGCTGGTCAAAATCCTCGCGGTCTGAACAAAGACGCAGAATATCCAGTAGGTGGAGGAATTGCGGCTGGTTGGGCAACCTTATTGGCCGGAAACCAAGCGACTCCAGTTTGGTCAACCAGAACCAAATTGCCTTTTACATTTAACTTTAATGGCACCAATTATGATTCGATTTATGTTTCATCATCAGGTGTATTAACCTTCTCGCGTGTCGTTGGTGCTGCGCCCGCTTATGCCAGTGCAGCCTTGCCAGATGCCACTATCCCAAACAATTCTGCCTGTGTAAGAGGTGTTTTGACTGCAGGTACAAACAGCACTTATGCCAACATCGTAACCAAAACATTTGGAACTGCAGGAAGCCGTCAGTTTTATGTTACTTTCAGTGCCTACAATGAATTGAGCCTTGGAAGTTCTGCTTATTTGTGGGTTTCTATTATGTTGGAAGAAGGTTCTAACAGCATTTATTTTATTGACCAACGTAAATATCCAACCACTGCAACCAAGCTTGCTATAGGCATCCAAGTTAATTCAACTACTGCGTACAGTGTAGCTGGTTCTCCAAATGTAAACTTAACCTCAACAAGCGCTTCAAGTGAGGCAGACAACTCATACTACAAATTTACAAAAGGTGTTCAACCCACTTACAATGCTGAAGGTGTTTTGAATAACACGCCTGATTACTTAGCCATGACGCAAGTGCCTTTTAACCTCAAATCGTTATTCAAAAATAATGGCACAGCTGCAATCACTAGTTGCAACATCAACTATTCAATCAACAATGGTCCAACGGTTTCTGCTCCAGCAACGGTTAATATCGCAAGTTTTGCAACTGCAACAGTAACGTCAAGTGCAACTTGGACACCATCTGCAAACGGTACCTACAAAATAAATGTTTGGTTAAGTAACATCAATGGTAATCCAGATCAACAAGGTAGTGATGACAGTGCAATCAAAAATGTTATTGTTGTTCCTGATTTTGTTCAAAGAGTGGCTCTGCATGAAGTGTTTACCTCGTCAACTTGTGGACCTTGTGCACCTGGTAATGTTAACCTCGATGACAATATTTTCCCTAAATATTCTCCAAGCCAATACGCGGTAATTAAATACCAAATGAGCTGGCCTGGAACTGGTGATCCTTACACCACGGCAGAGGGCAATGTTAGAAGAACCTTTTATGGGGTTAATTCAATACCTAATATGCAAGTTGATGGTGGATGGAACTTGAATGCTGGTTCATACACCACCGGCCTTTTTGATCAATTTACCGGAAAGCCAGCTTTTATTAAAATTGAGTCTAAGCACACCATAAACTTTAAAAAAATAACAGTAGATGTTAAAGTAACTCCTTTGTCTAATTTCAACAACCCAAACATGAAAGTGTTTGTGGCTATACTTGAAAAGAAAACAGTTAAAAACGTCAAATCTAATGGTGAAACTGAATTCCACCACGTATTAAAGAAAATGCTTCCAGATGCCAGTGGAACTGCTTTAGGCACTGTGACCAAAGGAACTGCAAAAGTATTCCCGACTATGAACTTCATCGTTCCTGGTGTTGTAAGATTGCCAATAGATGGTCAAACGGCTAATATTATCAACCTAGCAACCGAAAACAGCTTTGAAGAATTGCAAGACTGCGAAGTGGTTGTGTTTATTCAAGACTTAACGACTAAGGAAGTATTCCAAGCAGCCAATTCTGTTGGAACAATTTTGTCAGTTGACGATGTAAACAACGAAACTTCTGGTATCCGCGTGTATCCTAACCCAAGTGCTGCTGGTTCTACCAATTTGAGTTTCAACCTAAACAGCACTGAGCAGGTAAAAGTAAATGTTTACAACACTTTAGGTCAAGTGGTATTAAGCATTAATCCTAGCGATTTAATAGAAGGTACTAACAGCATTACTCTAAATACTGAGTCTTTTGCTAAAGGTGTTTACACCGTTAAAATTGAAGGCAATGGTTTCTCTTCAATGGAGAAATTCATCATCCAATAAGTTTTTTGAACTTGCTAAAAGCCCGAAATTTATTTCGGGCTTTTTTTATCTCTCAATTTTCTTATATTTGCTCAATATATCAATTAATCATTATGAGAAAAATTACTTATTTAATCTCAGGCTTTCTTGCTTTAAGCATGATGTTCACAGCCTGTAAAAAGGAAGAAACTAAAACAGATGATGCAAATACTGAGTTTCTTGCATCAACAACTCCACAAAACAGGGTTGCAATCCTTGAAGATTTTACCGGCGTTAGATGCGGCTATTGCCCAGATGGTCACGTAAGGGCAAAGGCTGTAGCAGATGCTAATCCTGGAAAATTTATTATTATGGCTGTGCATGCAGGTTCTTATGCAACACCGGCTACCGGATGGGCTGATTTTACAACTGCTTTTGGCAATGCTTTGGTNACNCAAGCAAAAGTATCAGGTTTTCCAGCAGGTACAGTTAGTAGAATGTTGTGCTCTGACCTTGCTGTAACACCGCAAATTACAGGTGGTTATGCAATGAGTCGTGGATCTTGGGCCGCTGCAGCCAATAAAGTTATAGCAATGCCTGCCCCAGTTAACATTGGTGCTAAAGCAACTTTTGATGCAGGTAGTAGAGTTTTAACTGTTAAAGTTGATTTATACTACACGTCTGAAGAAACAGCTCAAAACAATATAAACGTTGTTTTGTTNCAAGACGGCCTATTCTCTAAACAATCAGGTGGAACCCCAGACGCAAACAATTATGAGCAAAACCATGTTGTTAGAGATTTTATCACTGGTCAGTGGGGCGAAGTTATAGCAGGTTCAAGGTCTGTTGGAACCAAAGTGAGTAAAATATATAAATATACTGTGCCTGCCGATTACCACGGAACTACTGTTGAAGGTGGTGGTGCTGTGATCATAGATAATTTAAAGGTAGTTGCATTTGTCGCTCAGGGACAAACCAATGTTTTGAATGCTATTGAAATTGATGTTCAATAACTTATACATTTAATTGTAAAATTTTTGTAAAAGTCCCGAATTTTAATTCGGGACTTTTTTGTTTTTAAAGATTATTTCCTACATTTGCTTCAATAAAAAATTTAAAATGAAAAAATTAGCCATCTTATTTACAGCTTTTGCATTTGCATCGGTTGTATTTGTATCCTGCAAAAAGACTACTGAAGGACCTGCAGCTGCTCAAGGTATCGTTGTAGAACAAAAAAACACATCAATTATCAATAAATTTACTGGTACAAACTGTTACTATTGTGGTGACTGGGGTTGGCCAATGTTTACTGGTTTAATCGACGCCCACCACGGTGTTGATGCAGTATGTATCGGTTCATACAGCCAAAACTCTTTTGCTCAATTGTTGATCAACTCTTTTGCAACTGCAATGGACAAACGTTTACCAGTTAAAGCAGGTTACCCAACTTTCTCTGCTAACTTCTACGATGCTTGGACCAACGCTTCAACATTACAAGCGATGACTGCCAATATTGAAACCAAAATCAGCGAGCACAAAGCTGCTGCAGTAGTTGCAAACAGTGGTTTGACTTATACAGTAGAAGGCAACAACATTGTTGTTAATACCAGAACCAAATTCTTCCAAGCAGCTACAGGTGAATACAACATCTCTGTAATTGTTTTAGAAGATAAAGTTATCGCCAACCAATCAGGTCCTAACGGTGGAGCAAACGCTTCTCACCACAAAGTATTGCGTTCTTCAAACGGAGACTGGGGTACCATGGTAAGCAGCGGTTCTGTAGCTTCTGGAACTCAATTTGACAAAACCATCACCATCACAAAAGATGCTGCATGGAATATGGCTAATGTTGAGATCGCTACTTTGCTTTGGAAAAAGAACGGAACCCAATGGGATTTCGTAAATGCGCACTTGCACAAAAACTAATTAAAAGTTTTACAACTTTAAAAAGTCCTGAATTTATTCAGGACTTTTTTTTTTGCTTTTTTTTGGGTATTATTGTTTTCAAATGAGGGTATTAAGTTTAAAACTTATCGTATTGATTTGCGCTGTCCCTGGTTTTGGTCAGTCTTATTTTGCTCTTAGAAATGACGGTGCGCTTCCTCAAGGTTATTTCTTAGATAAAATTTATGACGCAGATAAAACCATTTTGCTCAACCAACCGTCCAACCAAGTACTTTCTTTGCAAGACCAAATTCCTTTTGATTTTTATTTCTACAATACACCCGTAAGCTATTACAAAGCCTCTGATAATGGTTATATCACATTTAACACAAATGCTTTGAATTCGCTTGTTCCAGATACAGCCCTGCCTGAAAATAGTATTGTCGTATTTGGCAAAGATTT
>JGI12421J11937_10000691_pt1 | contig 13363 bp, 15 predicted proteins | sample LakErihyJuly2011_2_FD_11937 | JGI IMG/M metagenome (IMG submission 11937)
ACTAACTCACACTACCCTCTTCCTTACTACTTTCCCATCTCGTAATATTCCTTCTATTCCTAACTCCTTATTTATTATTACATTCTCACACGTCTTGTAGTGAAAAATTTGAAAAATTTGAAAAAATAGAAAAATAGAAAAATAAAAAACTATATAAAAAATATATAATAATATTTTTTTATATAGTTATAATAGTTAAACCCAGAATTCCATGAACTCTATTGATACTACAGAATGCGTAATATGTTTAAATAATATATCTGTCAATGAACTACTTACATTAACTTGTTGTAAAAACAACGTTCATATTTATTGTCTCAATGATTGGATAAGTAAAAATATTACAAACAAAAATATATCAAAATGTTTTATATGTAGTCAAGAAAATAACATGATAGAAACAATTGTATCATATAACAAGTATATTCCTGTTAATACTAATAGTAGTAATGCTATAATTCATAATCATACTAACGACAACAATGATAATAGTATTATTATTCGTAATAATAATATTAACAACGAATTAATTCTAACTAATGATACAAATATGATGGACATAGCGTATACCACAGATAGAAGACTTTATTATATATATATTTCAATTAAATTAACTTTTTTAATTTTAGTTTCAATGCTCCTCATGTTTGTATTGTATTTTATTATTTAATAAGAATATTTATTGTGTTCTACCATGCTTATATGGTGGTTTTACATTGCCTGGTGTATTATAAGATTTAATAACTAACGACTCCGAATTTTTAGATAAATCGCGGTTTTTATGGCGCGTTTCACACATTAAATCGTTTTGATGAATTCCTTTAATATTCATTGCTTGATATTCGTGATTTCCAGACTCCATTTTTTGAACACCAAATTCAACATATTCTCCTTGGACTAAATATTTGTAAATCTCATCCTTTACATTTAGAGAAGAATGGTGAGCAAAAATATCTTTCCCTTTAAAATCACTCGAATCAATAAAAGTAACAAAGCCATAACCTGACTTGTTATTGAACCACTTTACTTTTCCTACGTATTGGTTGGTGGCAGTATCAGCCATAGACATTTTATATATTAATAATATATAAAACCTTTATATTATTTTATTATATAATTATGTTTTGTATAATTTGTAAAAAATACAAATATCCTATTTTTTTATTATGTAAAAATTTTTATTGTAGCAATCATTCTAAAATACACTTTAATGAACAAATTGTAATAATTCAAAAAATATATAGAGGGCATAAGGTGAGAAGAATTTTAAACAATATTTATTTTAAATTACCGAGAGATTTACAAGCACACATATTAAGTTTTAATACTATAAAAACAAATAACACCAAAGAAAATGATTATTTAAAAATTAAAAATATTATTAAAGAAGCAACACATAAAATAAGCGATTTTCATAATCTCTCTAATAATAAAATAACATTACAAGAACTTAGTAATATGTTAGTAATTCTTATTAAATATAAGGCATATATTACTAGTAAATGGTTTAATTACTATAAATATTATTTTAATAATATTTATTCTATTATATTAATATTATGTGAAGTTCAAGATTTACCATTTACTTTTGCGCACTTGGTTTCAATTATAAATAATGATATTTATGAATCATTAGATTTAATAACCAATTTATCAAACAACGATTTTAAAGTAAAAGCAAAAGAAATAATGTATAATATAACATTATTTTTAAAAAAATAAAAAAATAATATAATAATATCATTTTAGTAATTTAGAAAGTAGTTGAACTATGTAATCATATTTGGGTTCTTGATTATATTTTAATCTTCTAATATAAGTAAACAACTTATTTAATAAAGTATAATCTATGTTTTGTATATTTAATGTATGTTTCATTAAGTATATAATAGATGTTATGTTTTTTTTTTTAAGCGTATTAAGACCATCATAGCATTTATAATGTTCGTTACTCAATAATAAATACAATAAATTATAAAATAATGCCTCTACATCATCTCTTCTTGAAGGTTCAATTAAATTTATAACATTTAAACTAGAAAAGTTAACTGAACCTATTAGTCCTTTTATTTTTGATTCACTATTATGAACGTTAGTGTGTTTATATATTTTGGCAATACCAAAATCTATAATATATAATTTATTATTGGAATCCAAACATATATTTGTCGGTTTTAAATCTCTATGAAGTATATTGTTTTCGTGAATAGTTTTAATAATAATTATTAACGACTTAATAATAATAATGCATCTCTCAAAATAATTTTCATGCTCATAATTTCTCAATTTATAATCTACCAATGTCATAGTATATAAATCTAACACCATATACATACTATTATTGTATTCAAATACATCGTATATTGATGATATATTGCCGCAAGATTTTAGTTGTTTATATATTAATAATTCATATTTAATTAACTCTTTTGCACCATATTTTACAGCATAAAACTTATCGTTATAGGCTGCTTTTAATACTTCTCCAAATTCACCATTAGATATTTTAGATATTATTTCATATTTATTTAGTAACATATATGAAGTGCTAATAAAGTATTAGCGTTATATGTTTTTATGTTTTTCTAAAAATAAATATTTTAGTTTGTATTAGGAATTTCACTTCTATTTGTATTTATATTTGTATTTATATTTGTATTTATATTTGTATTTATATGTTGAATTTCAACACTTTCAACACTTTCATTTTTAGTATATAATTCTTTTATTATATTTAATTTCAAATTATTTTCTTGTAATAGTTGTATAAATAATTCAGGCACTATTGCTATGCTACTTGTGTAGGTTCTATAACTATTAAAAAAAACTATTGTATTTTCTCAAGAAATTTTATACTATAAAACCAATAAGGTGGTATTATTAGAACCTGAGTAGTATTTAATAATACTCTTAAAAATTTTACTTTATGATAATCATTTTTGTAATTACTTTGAACATTGTTAATATCAATAGCCGAATAAAAATCCAATAATTCGTAATTTTTTTGAACATGTAAATTTTTATAATATTTAGGAGGGCACATAGTCACTTCTATTTTCCCACTTGATAAATATAATATATTTCGCGAATTAATACTATATTTTAATTGAGTAGTATTATTTTTTTTACCCATTATAATATCATAGTTTTTATTACATACGTTATATGGTCTAAAAAAAGTATCGTTTGAAGACAATACTTTTTCTAGCGTTGTTTCTTCCAAAAATTCTTTATTATTATAAGTTATATAATTATTTGAAGTATCACCAGTTATTATAGCATCAAAATCTTCCATCTTTGTTTTTAAAAATATTCCATTTTGTTTATTATATAAATTCAAATCAAAAGTTGGATAATTAGAAATTAAATAATTCGCTTCAATATTGTCTATTAATGAACTATTATTTAATAATAATGGTTGTTTGAAATTTATTATATCCTCAAATTTATCTTTTGAGAGATTTTCTATTTCATATACTTCCAAATAATTACTTGTTTTAATGTGATTATATATGTGAATGTATATAAATAATACAATACAGAAAATCATAAAATTAATTACTAACTCCATTAATTAATAGTTTAATACATATTATTTATTTTATTTAAACATAAATAATAAAATAAATATTACTCTTATTAATATTAATATTAATAACTAATATTAATAACTAATATTAATTACTAATATTAATAACTAATATTAATTAATCACTTACTTGGGATTAAGTGGTAGTTTCTAAACTACTTTCTTTATCATTCAAAGAAATATTTTTAATTTCATCAAGCATATCTTGTTTTAACGAAGTACTATTTAAATTAATTTCTTCCATAGAAACTGACTCTAATATTTCTTTTAATTGATTTTCATCTATAATTAACTCATCTGTCTCCATAACAACTTTGTCATCATCCGAAATTATTTCTTCTTCATCCAAAACTATTTCTTCATTGGTTAAATCAATATGTAATTTTTTAGTATTATCTGAACTATTATTCTCATCCTCGCCCTCGCCCTCGCCTTCGTATTCATAATCCATATTAGCATCCATATTCATTTTATTTGTTCCACTAAATAACTTAGTTCTCATAAAAGATTGTAAAAACATTTGTGCTGGATCACATTGCTCTTCGTTACAGCACATATTATTCATAGAACTAGCTCGAACTTTATCAATAGTTTGCGCAATTTTTTCATTATTTAATGTAATATTATCTTTNATACTAATTAGCGAAGAGCATGTTTCCAATGCCAGAGTTTGATTTTTAATCACTAATAACTTTAATTCATTTACTTCTTTTGTTAGTAATTCTAATTTTTCAACATTCATAGTTGATTCGCCAGGCATTGAAACATTGGTGTGTGAAATATTAGTTTCCTTGGCATTTAATAACTCTATCATTTTAATAGTATTTTCTTTAAAAGTATTAAAGTTGTCTTGAATTCCATTTTTAAATTCATCAAGTCTAACATTTTGAATAGTTAAATTGGTTTGGATAGTGGTTTCAAGCATTTGTAATTTAGTTTCAATAGAACCATAATTAGAGTTAGATGGTTTAACTTTATCTAAGTCATCGGAAAAAGTAGCCAGTTTTGAATGCATCAATTCAGTTATTTTTTCCTCTACAACATTTGTTATATATTCTTCACTATTTAATTCAATTAATAATGTCTCTAAATCTTTCAATTTATTATCATGAAGTTGTAGTATTTGTAAAGGTGTTAAAGATTGAGGTGGCGGTGATGCCTGTTTAGCCGAATTTGGTGATTCTTGCGGTGACGATTTGTTTGAAGCATTTTGAGATGATGCTACCGGTTCATTTGTTGTTCGTCTTCTTCGTGCAGAAGCTAAAGCTGCCGTAGACATATTTACAATATTATAATATCTCTTTTTTAAACCATAATAATATTAATATTATTATTATTATTATTATTATTATTATTATTATTATTATTAAAAATCTAATAAAACTTTTTACGGAACCATCACATATTTTATAGGGTCGTGATGTTTATAATTATGTATAATAAAATCCTCTTCACAATAATCCTCAATATTTTCTCTCTTGTTAATAATTTCCAAAGTAGGAAATTCATATGGTTCTCGCTGTAATTGTATTTTTATGTTTTCAACATGTTCCTTATAAATATGGCAATTTCCTTTAAAATAAAGAAATTCGTATGGTTCTAAATCACAATGTTTTGCCAATAAATGTGTTAAAAAACAATACGACGCAATATTAAAACATGTTCCGCACGCCTCATCATTAGAACGTTGATACATTGAACAACTTAATTTTGTATTATTTGTTACATTAAACTGCATCATTATGTGACAAGGGGGTAGTGCCATAATATCTAATTGACAAGGGTTCCATGCTGTAATAATCATTCGCCTAGAATTTCTTTGTTTAGGATCTTTTAAAAACTCAATTACTTGTTTTAATTGGTCAATGCCTTTATTAGTATAGTTACTATTACAATTAACATATTTAGCATTATAATGACGCCATTGAAACCCATATATTGGACCTAAATCATCTTCATTATTGTTATATAATCCACGTTCGTCTAAGAAATTACGCGACCCATTTTCATCCCATATATGAACATTTTTTTCTTTTAAATGTTTATTGTTTGTATCTCCTTTAATAAACCATAATAATTCTCGTAAACAAGTTTTCCAAGCCACTTTTTTTGTAGTAATTAGAGGAATTTTATTATTTTCAAGAGAAAAATGCATTGCTGAACCATAAATAGATAATGTGTTTCCATTTCTTCCAATAAATTCCGCATTATTAGTCAATATGTCTTCTAGTAAATTTAAATATTGATTTTCTTCGTGATACTTATTATTTCTATATTTTATTGATTCACAAGATTTTTTTAACATTTTAATAATATTAGCAATAAATATTTAATATTTATTAAAATATTATTTATTGAAATATTATTTGTCTAGATTAATTAAAATAATAATTCTTTTATTTAGGTAAAATAATTTATAATAATAATTTTTTTAATTTATATATATAATAGTATTTATGACCATAGAAGAATCTTTAGACACTGGTTCTTTTGGAGGAAGTAGTAAATTAAGTCCTTCTGGATTTTTCAATTACGTTTTCAATTTTGATAGTGATAATAAAGCAATATTATTGAATATGTTTCAATATATTATAATTGCTTTAATACCTGTTATAGTATTATTAAAAATGATAAAAGAATATATACCTGAAGATGATGATAGAAAAGAAAGTATTGAATTAGTAATAGAAATAGTAATTCAACTAGGTGTATTATTTATTGCTATGTATTTCATTGATAAAATTATTAGGTATTTTCCCACATATAGCAACGTTCCATATACTAAATTTAATGAAATAAGTTTCATTATTCCTACATTAGTTTTAATAATGACCATGCAAACCAAATTAGGTGCAAAAATAAACATATTATACGATAGAATACTTGAAATGTGGAATGGAAAACCCCAAACAAAAGGAGGAAACAATCAGGGAAATATTAGAGTAAGTCAACCAGGTATTCATCAAGCAAGTAGAGCAGATAGTCTTGATAATACTATTATAGCACCACGAGTAAATCAATTACCAGCACAAAATAATATTTCATTAATAGATTCCCTTCCTAATATGATGAATAGTGGAGGAGGAGGAGGCGGTGGAGGAGGTGGCGGAGGAGGAGGAAACAATTTCCAAAATCAAGCAATGCAAAATGCTTTTATGGATTCAATGGAACCAATGGCTGCCAATGGAGCATTAGGAGGTGCTTTTGGGTCTTCTTTTTAAATCTTTTTAAATATAATATTTTTTATAACTTTTGATTATAAAATATATTATCTAGAAATAGGTAAATATTCAATTAATTATTTTTCTGGTTAAGGAGGCGGAGGTGGAGGTGGAGGTGGAGGTGGAGGTGGAGGTGGAGCTTCAGGTCGAGGAGGTGGAGGTGGAGGTGGTGGTGGAGGTGGTGGTGGAGCTTCAGGTGGAGGTGGTGGTCGAGGTGGAGCTTCAGGTCGAGGTGGTTCAGGAGAAGGCGGTACTTCGGGTTTAAGAGGAAGAGAAGTACGCAAGGACTTAGGATTTACGTTACTTCTTTGACTTCTTTGACTTCTTTGACTTATTTGACTTCTTAGCCTTTCTTCTATTTTTTCTCTTTCATCTCCTTCTATTTTCAATCTTTCTGCTCCTCTGTTTTTACTCTTTGTTATTGGGCTGGTAATGCTAAAAGTTTCTTGTGTGTCACCTATCCCTTCAAGCATAGAAGTAATTTGAGTAATATCAAAATCTTTACTACTATCTAGTTTAGATAATAGTTTAAATACTTTATTTTCTATCTCTGGAACATTTATTTTTCCTCTGGAAATCTTAGAAATTGTTTTTTTCATTGAGTTCCATTCTAATGGAACAGATAATGTTGCGGCAGCAGGAATATAAAATTTGGGACCTTGAATGAGAACTTGGCGAATAACACTAGAGAACATAATATTAATATATAATAATGCCAATGTAATTACAAGTAATAGTATAAATAGTAATATATTACAAAATAATATGAATCCTCTTTCCATTTTTGTTTTTGATTCTTTATTTGGTTCATCGCTACATTCGGTTTCTCTTTTTTTCCAACTAGAAAGTAAAACAATATTATTAGAAATAATATCTTCAAACCACCTTAAAAACAATTGTATTATATAATATGATAATGTTATAACAAATATTGCTCTCACTACTGGCCATTCTTGCAAAGCATAACTAAGTTCAATAATTGCTTGCCGAGCATCAGGGTGCGGTATAGTATCTGCTAGATTACTAACAGCTGCTGGAATAGTCAGCGGTTTAACATAACCAGATTTTAAACCAAAACCCGAACCTATAGCACTAAATCCATCTTTCACCATTTTTAAAATAAAGTAAAATATTACAAAAATAGATGATATAACTAAAAATAAATGCATAAAAAAATCTACTAATTTTCCCCACCAAGGAATATTAAAAACTTGATTGCTGTCAGTACAATGCATTTCATAACCTGCCTTAGATATACCACTAAATATAGCAGACATTAAAGTAGAAATTATTACAATTATACTTGTAGATAATACTTGCGCAATAATAAATGGAACACTATTATTTTCAAGTAAATTATTTATAAAGTCAAAAACTTTTTGAATCATTTGTAATATATTATCTTTAATATTATCCCCCCCCTCCTGTTGTGAACCTCCAATAGTATGTTTTGTAGATTTGCGTATAGGAGAACTATTGTTCAATTCACTCGCAGCTTTATTCACATCTACAGAATTACTTGGAATAACTAGTGAACAATATGTAAGATTAAATATTATTAGCATACTAATAAAAGTTGTTATTAAGTGAACAAAACCATAAACATTGCGCGCAACATTTTTAAATTTATATCCTAAACCAAATGCTATTACACCAGTAATTCCTAATATTATAAATATTATTGTTGTAACACTATATATAAGAGGTAAAAGTGAGTAAATAGAGTTAGTGGTTTTATTTATGCCACAAATAAAGTCAAGTGCCAATTTAAAACCCATTATAAACTAATATAAATATATATAATTATTTTTGCCAATTAATCCCAATTAATATTTTCTAATTGTTTTAAATTGTCTTTTAAATTGTTACAAGCACATATTTTTTTTATAATTTTGTCATCAATTGTCTTTAAACTAACAGAGCAAGTTTTCAACAAATAAGCAAAATAGTCTTGCTTAGCATCATTTTCTTTAAAATCAGGATTTTCAACTATCCAATCTTGAATCAATTTAAAATGTGCTTTATTTAGATTATGTAAAGCCCCTTTTATTTTTGTTTTATCACTATCTTTTTCCCATAAATCATTATCTTTAATATACAATGTTTCGCGTTTTGGGTCTGTACAATGTAAAGGTCTTTCAAATAGCGACATTTTATTAATAGTTTGAATAATAGCATTGCTCAATCCAATTTCTAACCCCTTATTTTTTGTTAAATCTAAATCTTCCAGTGTTAATTTTATTTGCTTTATAAAATCNTTCATATTTATCGCATTTTTACATTGCTCATTTAGAAAAACATTAATATTAAAATTTTGTTTTATATGTGCCGTGTTATTTGTTATATTACCTATTTTAGGCACTATTTCAACCAATTGCCTATGTTGTTCTCCAATTTGTTTTTGTTGCTCTAATAATTGTTGTTGTTGTATTAGCAATAAATTTTTTATATCATTGTTTTCGGATATTAACTTCATTATTATGTTTTGGTCAATATTATTTGGCAAAATAACTTGGCAATTCGGTTCCTCATTTTTATTGCTTACAACCTTAAAATCGCATTTTTTTTTATGATTGTATAAACTCTGATTATGGTTATATTTTTTTCCACATTCACAAGTAAAACTTTTATTTGTTGTGGGCGCGCCATTTATAAGTATTTCATTATTTTTATGTTTTTGCGTTTGTAAATGTCTAAAGTAATCTCCTTTTTTACACGTATTATAATGACATAAATTACATTCATAAAAAACGGAGTTTTTTGCGCTTTTTTTATAAGTCATTTATAAGTATTATATACTTATAATAAATTCTTAAATCATTTTTTAAAAATTTCCGCGCAAATATAAGTATTTTAAAAATACCGGTTGTAATAATTAGTAGTAAAATAATATTTTAAATACATATATCATAACAAATAAAAATAATATTGAAGATATGCGCGAAATTTCGCGAAATTTATAAGTATTTTATAAGTATTTTATACTTATAAAAAACGCGCAAAAATTTGAAAAATCTTGAAAAATATTTATGGTAAGGTAATTTAAGGCATCTTCTTAAACATTTTTATATCTTAATGCTGACAAATACTTTTTTACAAATACAATTTATCAGAAATTCTATAAAGGTTCTTAAAAATCAAAAATGGACATTTATAAATGTCCAAAACCCAAAAAAATTATCAAATTATATTTTACAAAAAAGTGAACTTTAAGCTTTAACTAATACTTTTATGGGGGGTCTTGGACAACTTTCAAAGTTCACATAATACGTTTCTATAAAATCTCTGGTAATTACAAGATAATTTATAAGTTATAGTTTATAAGTTATAGTTTATAAGTTATAGTTTATAGCTTATAATTTTTATTATTTATAGTTTATAAGTTATAGTTTATAGCTTATAATTTTTATTATTTATACATATTAATAAATAACTATAAAATGTATAAAATCACGAAAGTGAATGAAATATTTTTCTTATATTCCTTAAGAGCAAGTTTCATATTGTATATTATCGTTTTATTAGGTGTTGGTGGTTTTGCTCCACAATATTTAGAATACTTGAAGTCATTTTTGCGTATATATATAGGTTCTTTATTAGTTATATATTATAATCCTATTACATATAACGAACGCAAATTTGGAGAATATGATAGACAATTAGTATTTTCTTCTGGTGTATTTTTATTATTATCGAGCACAATTATAGGTTCTATTGAAACTTATTTACAAAGCAATGCTAAATATATTATAAGCAATAGTATAAATGGACTAGGTACCAATGTAAATAATGATGTTGTAAAAATGTTCAATTAAAAAATTTAATCATTGTAATTATGTTTTTTTATTTTTCTTTGTAAATTTTCTTGATTTAGAATTAAAAAATGCGTCTATTTTTTTTATTAATACATTACCGAAAACTTGTTCAATATTATATTCTACTTTTGATTTATTTAAATATTCTAGTTTGTAATTTTGTGTCTTGCTAGCAATAAAATCTAGGAAATCCTCTTTTGATTTATTATTAGGAAAATAAGTATACATTTTATCATAAGTTCTAGATGCCATAGTTAAAAAATTAATATTATGACTATATGGTTTCAAGTTTATATATAATACATTTTCATTATACATTTCATTATGTATTTGGTCATCTATAAAACATATTTGACTATTTGATGGTAATTTTGTGCAATTTATTAAATCTTTCATTGACTTTCCATGCGAAGTTCTACAAACTTCTATAATTTGTCCGTTTACTTTAAATGCTCCAATTATTCTATCAAATAATTGATATTTTAATTTATAGTGAAAATAATTTTGAATCATAATAGCCCAAGATTTTGGACCATTATTATTAGTGTATATCATCGCATAATTACATAATCCTTTTTCCTTTTTTTGCTTAATATTTTTCAATATATTTAATATATTGGGGCGCAAAAATTTAGGAAAATAATCTAATAGTTTAAAAAACAGCATTTCATTACTATTATTAATATAGTTTGTAAGTAATGACCAAAATACATATAATTGTGAAAAGTGGCCGAGTGTTTCGTCTAAATCAAACACGATTACATAATTAATACTATTTGGAATAGCATTTTCTATCAACATAGCACTTGTGTAATTCTAATATAACATTATAAAATAATTTTGCCATATAAAATATTTATTAGCATTTTATTATAGCTTATACTATAAATGATGCTTAATATTTAAACCAAAAAGTATATGTTTAATAGTTTCCAGTATAAATTATATAGGCTAAAAATAGACCAAAGAAATTCTTAGCAAAAAGATCTAATATATTATATAGTATATTTTTTGTGTAATAAGGTAAGGCAGCAACAAATCCATATAAAGACCAAAAAAATAGAAAATAGAAGAAAAAAATATAACCATNATTAGTTTTTTGAACAAAATTGCTATAAATCATAGTATAATATATGACAAAAGGTATAAATCCAAGAATTATAGAATATAGCACAGGAATAACTTTTATTTCTCCCAAATAACCAAACAGCAACATTGCCCAATTTAAAAGCAATATTGGTATAATAACATTAGAATTAGTAGTTAAAATAGAATATAAAGTTAGACCTTGCGTTTGATTTGTTTCTTTGGCATTAAGAAATATTAAGTAAGCAATTAATGTAATAAGCATAGTGGGAGTTGTTAGTGCCCAATCAAAATATCTTTTAGGAGTTATATTAATAAGTTTTAAAAAATTAAATGCTAACCATATGTAAAATGCTCCTTCAATTAATTGAACAAATAATTCCAATAAAAATAAGTCTTTTATTAAATAATATACTGCTGGAATTTCAGCAAAAATACCATGAATACTTATTACAAATGTAAATATTTGGACTATTATTGAAAGTATTAATGTATAATTAAATATTTTTTTAGCATTCATAGTAATTATATATATAATCTTATAAAAAATATATGTAATTTTATAAAAAATATATGTAATTTTATAAAAAATATATATAATCTTATAAAAAATATATGTTATTTTATAAAAAATATATGTAAATTATAATATAATAGTTAATGAATTTAACAAAAGAGGATTATATTAATATTTTAAATTATTATAATATTAAAATAAATTCAAACACATCTTTAAGTTCTATAAAAAAAATGGTTGAAAAAATAATAGCGCAGAAATTATGTAGTTGTATTAAAAAAGTTCCTAATCCAAGTAACAAAGAAAGTCGAGCTATTGGAATATGTAATCATAGCGTAGTACAACGTAAAAATTTAAAAATAAATGGATTCTCGTGTAAAAAAAGAATGATGTTAAAAACAAGCAAAACAAATAAAAATAAATTGACTAAAACAATAAGTGGCAAATTACTTTTAAATAAAAAACAAACACTAAAGCAAAAAAATAACATTAAAGCACTACACTAAGCACTAGACAAAACAAATAAGCATTTAATGCCCTCATAGAAGGCACTCTCTATAAGATGGCTCATAATAACCATTTAAAAGACGCACCTGTCTCTCAACTAATGGAGCATACCAATTTCTAGCACAATCATACCAAGTTGAGGGTTGTGTTGTGTTAAAGGTTACAACTACTTGCTGCATTCCATAACAATAATTTCCGTAATGTTGCGCAACATTTTTGTTGTTTCCTACTAAAACATGTCTTTTAAAGCATTCACAACAATAAGGAGAGCGAAACCAGAATTTTTTCTTATTAATTACCATTAAATTTGTGTTTTGTGCATCTTGTTTTCTGTGTAAATAACCAAGTCCATCGTGAGCCTCCCATATGTATTCACACGCGTTATGGGTTTCCTCTTTACAATGCTCATTCACACATCTTGACATATACTTACGATGTGGATTATATTTCTGTAACTCATATGGATTAAATCTGCTAAACAACACGGCAAACATCTCCTTTGTTAAGGCAAATTTTGAAATCAACTTAGACAACGACTTACAAGTAATGTTTAGACCAATTGCATATTCGTAATTGCCAAGTTGTTTAATAATCAATAAAATAATGTCGCTTGGTAAGTCGCAGATGT
>JGI12421J11937_10000699_pt1 | contig 13332 bp, 9 predicted proteins | sample LakErihyJuly2011_2_FD_11937 | JGI IMG/M metagenome (IMG submission 11937)
AAAAACATTTATGTAGATTCTGAAGATTATATCGTTATGATTGTGGCAGGTCCTAATGCAAGAAAGGATTATCATTTCAACGAAACAGAAGAGTTGTTTTACCAACTTGAGGGTTCTATTAAGGTCCTTATTCAAGAAGAAGGACTGTGTAAGGAAATGGAGCTTTATGCTGGTGATATGTACTTAAATCCGGCTAAAATCCCACATTCACCAATACGTTCTGAGGGGTCGATTGGATTAGTAATAGAACGGAAAAGAGCTGGAAAAGGATTTACAGATGGATTACTTTGGTTTTGCGAAAAATGCAATCATAAACTGCATGAGGTATTCTTTGAATTGCACGATATAGAAAAAGATTTTTTACCTCATTATCAAAAATTTTATACTTCTGAAAAACTAAGAACGTGTGCCAATTGCGGGACAATAATGGAAACTGATTCTAGGTATTTATAAAGTGATATGAAATTTCATCTTATAATTTCACAAAAAATGCCCAAAATTTCTATTGGGCATTTTTTTTATAAATAAGTTTATTGCGATTTATTTCACAATTAAGAATTCTGAACGTCTATTTTGCGCATATTCTTCTTCAGTACAAATTTCTTTACAGTCCACTTTTGGCTCTGTTTCTCCATATCCATTTCCAGAAATTCTAGAAGCTTGAATACCTTTAGAAATTATATATTGAACTGTTGCTTTAGCACGTTTGTCTGATAAAATCAAATTGAACTTGTCACTTCCTCTGTTATCGGTATGTGACTTGGTAAATATGATTAGTTTGTCGTTGCTATTCATTACTTGAACTAATTTATCCAACTCAAAAGCACCTTCTTGAGTAATATTACTTTTATTAAATTCAAAGAAAATTGGGTTTAAAACAATCTCAGTAGGTTTAATGATTATTTCTATTGGATTTAAAGGAGCTGGAACATTTAGTTTCCCGCCTTTGTTTTTTGCTATAACAAATACCCCACTTTCAAAACCATCTTTAGTAACTTGAAGACTATAGTCTTTGTTGCATTCTAAAACATATTCAACATTTCCATTTGCATCAGAATTTTTCGTTTCAATGATGTTTTTCTTATCATCTAATATTGCTACACTTGCGTCTGCAAGTATTTGACCAGATACTGCATTTGTTACCACAATTGTCGATTCAACACTACAAACAGGCGCTGCAATATAAATGTCGTCTGAACCAGCTCTATTGCTTGAAAAGAAACCAATATTATGCTTAGTATTAAATGAAAAAGAAAAGTCGTCTTTCTCACTATTTATAGGTTTTCCCAGATTTTGAGCCTCTTCTGATTTATTCAAATTGATTGAATAAACATCTAAACCACCAAGTCCTTGTTTTGCGCTTGATGAAAAATAAAGTACATTATCATCTGTAATTGAAGGGAATTGTTCGTTGCCTTCTGTATTAACTTTTGATCCTAAATTTTCTGGTGTTCCATAAACATCGCCTTCTTTAATTTCAACTTTCCAAATATCATTCCCTCCAATTCCTCCTGGCATATTTGAATTAAAGTACAATGTTTTACCATCTTTACTGATACTTGGGTTGCTTACAGAATAAGCCTTGCTATTAAATGGTAATTGGGCAATATTGCTCCATTTATCATTAGCTTTTGTAGCTTTATAAAGATACATCTGACTAAATTTGGTGTTAATCCCTTTGTCATTTTCATAATCTTTAAGCACGCGACTATCCCTAGAAAAATAAATAGTTTTCCCATCGCTACTAACTGCCGCAGGGCCATCATGCCAAACGGTATTTATATCTTGAACCTCTGTTGCTGGGCTAAATGCTCCGTCTTCATTGTAAATAGATTGGTATAAATCCAAGTATGATTCGTCATTCCATCCAGCAGTTTTTCTTGATTTTCTTCTTGCACTAGAAAAGTAAAATACATTATCATTGCTCAGCATTGGGCCAAATTCTGACTTGTCGCTATTTATTGAAATTGATTTTACATCGAATGATTTTTTCTTGCTAAGCAATTTTGGGATGTAATTTGGATTTTCATTAAAAGAAATTGCCCTTAAATCTTTTGGTTTTTTATTTGCAAAAATAGCCATTTGTGCATTTGACTCTTCATATTTGCCACTTGCCTTAAGCATTTGAGCATATTTAAAATAGGTTTCTGCATCTTGAGGTTGCGTTACGGAAAGGGCGTACCACTTAATGGCTTCTTTTGTGTTAAACATATTATAATAACTTTCTGCAAGTTGATTATAAATATAGTTTTCTTTTTTACCTATACCAACGAGTTTTAAGTATTCGGTACTTGCATCTAGATATTCAAATTGCTTAAATAATTTATCTGCCTTTTCGGTTTCTTTTGTTTGTGCTTTTAAAGTTATTGTGGTAACTATCACAAAACTTAATAATAGATATATATTTTTCATTATTGATGTTTTTTTATTTTAGAAATATCTAGGTGAACGAGAAACTTTTTTCGGGAAATTCAAATCAAATAACAAAATGATTTCGTGAGATGATGGTGTAGTAACTTTCAAATCGGAAACAATATGGTCATAAGCATAGCCAATTCTCAAGGAAGGCGAAATAGCATAATTTACCATTGCTCCAAATGAATCTTGCAGTCTAAAAGTAGCGCCCATTTCAAATTTTTCAAGATACAAGAAATTGGTAGAAATATCCAAAGATGTTGGCGCGTTAAATGCCGATTTAACCATTGCAAAAGGCTTAAATTTTAAATTTGGATTCAAATCAAATACATATCCTCCAGTTAAAAAATAATGCTGAATTTCTGTTCCGTATTTGATCCCATTATAATCTAAATGTGCTGATTTTAACATGTTGGGAATCGAAAGTGCAAAGTAATATTTGTTGGTATAGTAAAACAACCCTGTTCCAATATTTAATTTTGTGTTGTTAGTGTCTTCAGAGAATGCACCATCATTTGGATCAGGAAGCGTTGGTTGTATAATGCTTCTTAAACCAATTTTTTGAAAAGTAACTCCCGCTTTTAAACCCAATGCCAAACGGTGTTCTCCTCCTAAGTTTAAGGTATATGAGAAATCTCCATAAACATTGTTTTCTTCAACAGGGCCTATTTTATCTGAAATTATAGACAATCCCAATCCAACATTTTTACCTACAGGAGCCGAACCCGAAAGGGAAAAAGTTGTTGGAGCATCCTCAATTTCAATCCATTGTTTTCTATATAATAATCCAAAAGATAAATTTTCTTTAGATCCTGCATAAGCGGGATTAATTATGTTCATATTATACATATATTGTGTATAATGTGGGTCTTGTTGCGCGTTAGCGTTCCAAAAGGTTAACAAAAGTAAAAGCGCTGGTAAAAGTATTTTTTTCATAAGGGTTTTTTTGAGGATTTATAGCTCTGCTGATTTTATATGTTTTCAGCAGAGTTAAAATCTTATTTTTCTATTTATTGATATAAATCCATCCAGTAATTGTCTCGCCCGAAGTTCTTGTAATTACATAATAATAAGTCCCGTCTGGAAGTGCGTCACCAGCATTTGTTTGACCATGCCATTGATTGGTATAATTAAGTCCATGGTTATAGACTTTAGAACCGTACCTGTTGAATATACTTAGTGATTTTACATCTGCTAATAAAAAATTTTCATTGTCACCGTCTCCATTTGGAGAAATTCCTTTTTGCATTGTACAGGTAGTGCTGTTTACAAGATGAGTATTTACATGTGTACAGCCATCATAAGTAACCGTTGAAGTGTATGTTCCTGGTTCCGTTACAACTATTGAAGGAGAAGGAGTTGGTCCAAAAGTATACCCGTTTGGCCCGCTCCACTCGTAAGTAGCTGTTAAAGGATCGAACGATCCGGCAACTGGTAATGCTGTTATCGTAAAATTAGAAGCAAGACATTCTTCTCTTAATTCTACATTTACTTCTGGAATAATTGTTACAGTTGCTGTTGTAACTAATTGAGAACATCCTCCTGAAGCTGCAATTGTATAAGTAATGGTATAAACTCCTGCTTGGCTTGTGCCAGCATTAATTGCTCCAGAAGTTGAACTTAAAGTTAATCCTGACGGCGTTACACTATACGCTCCTCCGCTTGTACCAATTAAAATTACTGGTTGCAATCCTACATTATCATAACAGTAGAATGAGTTGCCATAGGATATTGTTGCTGAAGGCACTGCGGTAATTGTAACTTGAGCTGTTGCAACAACGGCAGCACACCCTCCTGTTGCTGCAATAGTATTCGTAACAGTATATGTTCCTGCTGTACTTGAAGCTAAATTTATTTCGCCTGTGGCAGTATTAATACTTAATCCAGAAGTTGATGTAAATACTCCTGAAACTCCACCTGCTGAAAATGTTGGAGACGGATTTGAAGAAGTGCTACAATAAGGAGAACCAGTATAACTAAATGTCGCTATAGATGGTGTTGTAATTGTGATTGAAAAAGTAGCCGTCACAACACCACATCCGCCAGAAGCAGCAATGGTATTTGTAATAACATAACTTCCTGGTGTGCTAGTAGCTAAATTAATCGCCCCCGTGGTTGAGTCTAAAGTTAGACCCGCTGTTGAACTATAAACTCCTGCAACACCGCCTCCTGTATAACTAAGAACTGGATTAGTTCCTGTTTTACAATATGTAGCTGAATCGTAAATAAAGGCCGCTACTGGCACTGCGGTAATTGTAACTTGAGCTGTTGCAACAACGGCAGCACACCCTCCTGTTGCTGCAATAGTATTCGTAACAGTATATGTTCCTGCTGTACTTGAAGCTAAATTTATTTCGCCTGTGGCAGTATTAATACTTAATCCAGAAGTTGATGTAAATACTCCTGAAACTCCACCTGCTGAAAATGTTGGAGACGGATTTGAAGAAGTGCTACAATAAGGAGAACCAGTATAACTAAATGTCGCTATAGATGGTGTTGTAATTGTGATTGAAAAAGTAGCCGTCACAACACCACATCCGCCAGAAGCAGCAATGGTATTTGTAATAACATAACTTCCTGGTGTGCTAGTAGCTAAATTAATCGCCCCCGTGGTTGAGTCTAAAGTTAGACCCGCTGTTGAACTATAAACTCCTGCAACACCGCCTCCTGTATAACTAAGAACTGGATTAGTTCCTGTTTGACAATATGTAGCTGAATTGTAAATAAAGGCCGCTACTGGCACTGCGGTAATTGTAACTTGAGTTGTACTAATTGCACCGGGACATCCGCCCATTTGTGGAAGGTTATAACTTACTAAATAGGTTCCTGCTGTACTTGTACTTGGAGTAAAAGTTCCGGTTGTTGTATTTAAAGATAATCCAACAGCTGGAGCGACAGTATAATTTCCTCCTGTACTTCCTGTTTGAGAAATATTTTGCAACGTTGAGTTTAATTTACAAAATGATGGTGCGCTGTAAGTGATACCAATACTTGTTGGCGGTGCTGTAATTGTTATTGTCCAAGTGTCATCATCGGATGGACAAGTTCCAGAAGGCGCAACAGTATTGTGAATTATATAGGTTCCAGGCGTACTTGCAGCAAGATTAACTAATCCTGTTGTTGGATTTAAAGATAACCCCGCTGTAGAACTATAAATCCCTGCAACTGCATTACTAATTAATGTTGGACTTGGATTGGCTTCGTTTTGACAATAAAAAGTTTTTGGGTATGTAAAGTTTCCAAAAGGACAACAAAACAAAGGAATAGGCCCTTGTGTTTGGGTTATTCTAACAAATCCTTTTCTACCATTAAAGTTTGTAATCATAATCACATATACTTCACCGGCAATAGCGTTATTTATGCCAAAATTTTCAGTAGCCGCTGCTGAGTAACTACATCCTAAACTTGGTCCAGTAGGTGGTGCATTTGTAGTAGATATACCAGCACAAGCTGCAGCGTTAGTGGCAAATGGCCCCCAAGCAACAAAATCCACATCAATTCCTGTACCGTTAAAAGTACTGCTTGTATTTTGCTCTAAGAAAAAGTTGTAATTCCCACTTGTTGGTATTTGTAAATAATAAAATGTTGGAGAAGGTGCTGTAAATAAACACCCTACTACTGTGCTTGTTGTTGAATAAGGACTCACTGGATTGGGAAGTGTTGGAACACCTACATTATTTGGAATAATAATTGGAGTAATTGCACACAATGGTAATGCCGTTGCGCAGGTTCCTACATTTGTTCCTACACAAAGTTCAAAAGTAGTGGTTACTGCTGTTGTTCCCTCTGAATAAACTCTAACATAATAGGTTCTACCAACAGTTAACCCGGTAGCCGAATTGTCATTGTTAACAATACATCCTCCAAATTGAGTTAAAACTCCACAAGTTCCCGTATAAAGCGCGTAATTAATATTGAATGGCTCGGTAGTATAATTAGGCCCTAGTATTGTTATGTAATGACTTGTTGAAGTTGCTGTAAATTTAAACCAAACATCATCATTATCATCCGCTGATGCCGTTGTTCCACATGAATTGGTTACTAGTGATGCTGTTGCAAATGTTAAGCTTCCAAATGCTGTTTGCAAGCAATTTGTATTTTGATTTACTGGAATTTCAATTGCTCCAGCACATTCATCGTTTGCTATTAATGTGTTGAAACTTTTTGGGCCTACAATAAAACTAGAATCTGTTGGAGAACAAACCGCTCTAACATAATACTCATAACAAGTAGCAGAATTTAATCCGGTTATATAAAAAGGATTTGAATTTGCATTCAACCAACCTATTGATGCTGCTGTTGGGGCAGGTGAGCCACAAGGCAGAGCCAATACTTGCCATGCCGAAGCCGAACTTCCATCAGGATTGGCTAATTGTGTCCATCCTAATAATGCAGTGGATTGGGTTATTTGCGTAACCGTTAGTGTTTTTGGTTTTGTACAAGTTGGAGCTGGTAAACAGGTAATATTAGATTCCCAACCAGTTGAATTAGTAGTTGCATTTGATGTAAAAACGAATGTTAAGCACCCCGTTGGACCAGATGCGGTTATTGGCCCTGGAATAGTTGTCCCTGAAAAAGTTCCTAAAAGTGTTCCGGTAGCAACACTATTACCATCATAAATTTTTAATAAATCGGTATTTAATTGTGTAGAAAAAGAAGTAAAAGTAACTGTAACTTGGTCTCCTGTATTAATTGGACAAATTGTATTTGTTATGTTTGAGCTATTAGCATAATTTGCAATGGTACCCCCTGCATCAGTAAAAAATCCTCCACAACCAGGTAATGTTGAAGCTGATTTAGGTAAAGACCATGCGCTTGTATCCGTTGAAGAACAAGATGCTCTTACGTAAAAATCATAACACTTTCCAGGAATTAATCCTGTTGCTATAAATGGGTTTGTCGGTGCGGATAGCCATCCTACTGTACTAGCTGTTGGAGCAGCGGTCCCACAGGGTAAGGCAAGATATTGCCATGCAGTAGCTCGCGTGCCGTTTGGATTTAGCGGCTGTGTCCACGCCAATGAAACTGAATTAATTGTTGCCGTTGAAGTTGTTAAAGCAGATGGTCTTGTACAAGTAGGTACAGGGGCACAAGTTACATTAGCTAGCCAACCTGCAGCAACAGTAGAGTCGTCAGAAGTAAATACAAAAGTTAAACATCCATTAGAAGCAGAAGATGTAAAAGGTCCAGGCAATGCATTTCCTGTGAGAGTTCCCGAATAAGTTCCTAATAGATTTGCTGGAGAAACAGTATTTCCATTATAAACCTTTAAAATATCAAAATCAAGCTCTGTCGCAAATTGCGAAAAAGTAACTGTAACTAAATCCCCTGTTGTAACTGGGCAAATTCTGACAGTTGAATTGGCAAAATTTCCATAGTTACTTAACCCCCCAGGATCAACAAAATTGCCGCCACAAACTGGAAGTCCTGGAGCTGTAGTAAACGTAAATGGCCCAGCCCATATACTTCCAGAAAACAAACAAATAGACCGAACATAATATTTATATTGTGTTAATGGTTGTAATGGTGCAAATGGAGCAGCAGTTAATGTTGTTGCTGTATATGGATTTGTATTTACAAGTATTCCAGCACCTGTTGGGGCTAATTGAGTTGTTGGAATAATTTCAATTTCCCATTGATTACAAGTGTTAAGTCCAGCACCTATTAAAGGGTTTGGGTTTGTCCAACTCAATACTGCGCTTGTGGCTGTGAATGTACCTGCTGCTAATGTTGTTGGCTCTAAACATCTTGAAACTACCAATACATCGTCCAAATAAAAATCATCTCCTTGAAATTGAGATGCTTGAGTAACTTCAGAAACAAAAGCAATGTATACTTGAGTACCTGCTGGATATGAAGCAACTGGAAAATTTATTACTTGCTCCTCATAAACTATGGGAGCCGGAGCAACATTGGTACTTAGTTGAGATTCTGTATAGGTTTGTAATGTTGTATAGGCTGTTTCATTAGTTTGATTTGAAGTCAAGGCTGCAGAGGCGACTTTTACTTTAAAAACACCCCCCTGATTTCCTTGCAATGAAGTTTTTACCCAAAAACGCAATTGTCCGTTTACAGGAATTGTAACCAATGGGGTTGCTATATAATATTTTGCTGATACTCCAACTCCTATGTTTTCTCCATAAAGCAATGCTGACTTGGTTCCCGTGTGAGGTGCTGAAGTATCTGTAAACCATGATTCTGAAGCCGCTCCGCTCTCAAAATTAACCCAATTCAAAGGAAGTCCAGAAGGGGTTGTAGGTGTTTCAAAACCTTGAATTAAGGCCTGTGAAAAACCGGAAACTGAGAATAAAATTGTTAATAATAAAAAAATAATTTTTTTCATAAAATGAAAATTTAAGGTTTTTTAGGGGATACACTAATAAATAACTTTCAAATTTAACAATTTTTTTTAAAAAAATGCACATAAACTATTTTTTAACTATTTAAAACGAATAAATGTTTTATTTGTGTTACTATATCTTAAAGTTTGAGTCAAATAAAGTAGCTTTGCAAAAGAAATTTTACTATGCTAGAAAAAGACGCTAAAAAGATAGAAAAAACAGTAATCGTTGGGATTGTAACTCAAAAACAAGACGAAGAAAAGCTAAAGGAATACCTTGACGAGTTAGAGTTTTTGACCTTTACGGCAGGCGGTGAGGTTGTCAAAAGATTTTCTCAAAAAATGGAACGTCCCAACCCAAAAACATTTGTTGGAACTGGAAAAATTGAAGAAATAAATCAATATGTTATAGAAAATGGCATTTCAACTGTTATTTTTGATGATGAATTATCGCCATCTCAACAAAAAAACATCTCCAAAATTATAGATTGTAAAATTCTTGATAGAACACACCTCATCTTAGACATATTTGCCCAAAGAGCAGAAACTTCTTATGCAAGAACACAAGTAGAATTAGCGCAATGTCAATATTTACTTCCAAGATTATCTGGAATGTGGACGCACTTGGAACGTCAAAAAGGAGGTATTGGGATGCGTGGTCCTGGAGAAACTGAAATTGAAACGGATCGACGAATTGTTCGAGATAGAATCGCTCTATTAAAAGAAAAAATAAAAACTATCGACAAACAAATGGGCGTGCAACGAGGAAATCGAGGCGCAATGGTTCGTGTAGCTTTAGTTGGTTATACCAATGTTGGAAAGTCAACTTTAATGAATGCCGTTGGGAAAAGCGATGTATTTGTAGAAAATAAATTGTTTGCAACATTAGATACCACCGTTAGAAAAGTAGTGATAAAAAACTTACCGTTTTTGCTTTCGGACACCGTTGGATTCATCAGAAAATTACCAACTCAATTAATAGATTCTTTCAAAAGTACGCTTGATGAAGTTCGGGAAGCCGATTTATTATTGCACGTGGTTGATATTTCTCATCCTGAATTTGAAGACCATATAGAATCTGTAAATCAAACATTGGCAGACATCAAAAGCAAAAACAAACCTATAATAATGGTTTTTAATAAAATTGATACCTATAAACATTTGACAATTGAAGAGGATGATTTAATTACAGAAAAAACGAAAAAGCATTACACTTTAGAAGAATGGAAAACGACTTGGATGCATAATGTAGGTCAAGAAAACGCATTGTTTATTTCGGCAACTAACAAAGAAAATTTTGAGGAATTTCGGGAACGAGTTTATGAAACAGTTCGAGAAATTCACATCACGAGATTTCCATACAACAAGTTTTTATATCCCGATTATAAAGATGCAATTGAGAAAGAAGACGAATAAAAGGTTATTTTTTCTTAAAAAGAGGAACCGCAGAACAGGCTTCCCCATACATAATGCTTTTTGCAAATGGTTGCAAATATTGAGCTACTAATACATAAGCACTCATTGGAACTGGTTTTTTTGAACATCCTTTTATAATAACAGGCTTGTTTTCATAAATGGCATAATCAAGTGTGAGTAGGATTTCTTGGTATAATGAGGTGTCTAAATCTTCTAAATTCCCATTCACAATTTTCTTAGCAAAAGGAGCTAATTGTAATGCAACTAAAATGGAAGCCCAAGCAGGAACTATGGCATCGGTACTACAAGAAACTGCAACATACTTATCTTGATATTGCGACCAATTGTGTTGTTTCAAATGCTCCCGAAACTCTTTTTCTTTCAAAATAAATCCTTCTAAAAGCCATTGTGAAATGTCAATTTGAACACGAATTCCCATTGGATAATACTCTTCCAAATCGAAAACTTCAAGCGAACTATTGGCAACTTTATTTATGATTTCATCCATAATTTTGTCTTTTAGTGGAATGTCAAATGTCTAAAGTCAGCTCCCTTTCGACTTTAAGACTTTTGACGTTATGACAATGTTTTTACAACATCCCCAATTCTAATTTTGCTTCTTCACTCATCAAATCTTTGCTCCAAGGTGGGTCAAAAGTAATTTCAACTTCGCAAGATTTTACTTCATCAATTGATTGTACTTTTTCCTCCACTTCACGAGGCAAAGATTCTGCAACGGGACAGTTCGGAGAAGTTAAAGTCATAAGGATTTTGACTTCGTTATCTTCATTAATCATAACGTCATAAATGAGTCCTAATTCGTATATATCAACAGGAATTTCTGGATCGTAAATCCCTTTTAATTTTTTTACTACGTTATCTCCTAAGTTGATTGTGTCTGTATATTCTTCCATTTTTAATTTTATTTTTTACCATATAAGGCATATAAGTTTTTAATCTTTTTTTATTCGTCTTCTAATCTGCTGAAAATGTCATTTACTATTGTTTTTTGTCCTTCATAATAAATATTTCTTACATTAAAATTAATCAATAACCCTATTGGAGCATTTAATAAGTTCATATAAGTAAGCAATTGTGCATCAAAAACAGCATTCATTTCGGTAACCGCTTTTAGTTCAACTACAAGTGTATTTTCTATAAATAAATCACATCTAAGTTTTGATTCTAACTCGAGTCCTTTATAATTTAGCGGAATCGAAAACTCTGATAAATAGTTTATTTCACGTAACTCTAATTCCTTTTTTAGACATTGGTGATAGACACTTTCTAAAAGACCCGGACCAATATTCTTATGTACTTCAATTGCTGCTCCATTAACTTGATAAACTAAATTCTTCAAATAAGATTTTGTCATGTTTTTGTTTGTTACACTAATTACAAATCATTAGTTATGGCTTATATTTCTTCTTTTTTATGCTTTTTAAATTTATATGAACTTATATGACTTATATGGTAAAAAACATTTAATTTTTTGCATCAAATGCCAAAGCATACATTTTTATATTTTTTATCATCGATAACAATCCATTGGCGCGTGTTGGTGACAAATGTTCTTTTAATCCGATTTCATCTATAAAATTCAAATCGGCAGCTAAAATATCGGCAGCTTTTTGATTGGAAAAAGTACGAATTAAAATCGCAATAATTCCTTTCGTTAAAATGGCATCGCTATCGGCTGTAAATACAACGATGTCACTATTTTGTTCTCCTTTTAGCCATACTTTCGATTGGCAACCCTTGATAATATTGTCTTCCGTTTTAAATTCTTCTTTTATTAAAGGCAACTTTTTTCCTAATTCGATGATGTATTCGTAGCGCTCCATCCAATCATCAAACATTGAAAACTCTTCTACAATTTCGTCTTGTATCGCTTTTATTTTCATTGTTCTGCTTTAAATAATAAGGTAACTATTTCCACCACTTTTTGAATTTCCATCGGTGGAAATCCGTGGTCAAAGTTGGTTGTTTCAAATGTTTTTCCTTTAAAAGTAATTTTTAAACCTGCAATTGCAGCTCCGTCATAAAATCGTTTTTCTGTTGGTGCTTTTAAATTTGGCAAACCCTCCAAATCAACTTTATTAAATTCAAAAATTAACGCATTCCAATCGGCATCTGAAATTTTCTGAACAATTGGAGTTTTTCCACCATTTCTATCATTAGTTGAAGAAATAGTATGGTTTTGAACAACCAATTTTTGATAAAAACCTCTGGTATTTGCTTCGTATTGAATTACCAAAGTTTCATACTTTTTGTTAGTTGATGCTACTGTAGGTTTCTTGCAATTACAACTCGTGCAAGCAAACAATAATGCCGCTAAAAGTGAGATTATTTTCATATATTCTGTTTTTTATGATAACATTAATTGCGCTCTTTTAACTCCTTCTACAAAGATATCAATTTCTTCTTTAGTATTATAAAACGCAAAGGAAGCCCGAATCGTACCCGGAATTTTGAAAAAATCCATGATAGGTTGCGCACAATGATGTCCCGTTCGAACTGCAATTCCTAATTTGTCAATTATTGTTCCAATATCATACGGATGAATTCCTTCGATATTAAACGAAATTACAGACGTTTTCTCTTTGGCAGTGCCATAAATTTTTAATCCTTCAATTTCTAATAAACGCTTGGTTCCGTAATCTAGCAATTCATTTTCTTGAATTTGGATGTTTTCAAAACCAATTTCATTCATATAATCAACGGCGGTTCCAAGTACAATTCCTCCAGCTATGTTTGGTGTTCCGGCTTCAAATTTATGAGGCAATTCGGCATACGTAGTTTTCTCGAAAGTCACTTCTTTTATCATTTCGCCGCCACCTTGATACGGCGGTAATTTGTTCAGCCACGCTTCTTTTCCATATAAAATCCCCGTTCCTGTTGGTCCACATATTTTGTGTCCCGAAAAAACATAAAAATCACAATCTAATTCTTGTACATCTGGTTTCAAATGCGGTACCGCTTGTGCGCCATCAATCAAAATTGCAGCTCCAAATTCATGCGCTTTATCAATCATATATTGAATAGGATTGATCGTTCCTAAAGCGTTCGAAATATGGTTTACAGTTACAATTTTGGTTTTATCGGATAGTAATTTATCATATTCAGTCAGTATCAATTCGCCGTTTTCATCCATTGGAATC
>JGI12421J11937_10000703_pt1 | contig 13308 bp, 10 predicted proteins | sample LakErihyJuly2011_2_FD_11937 | JGI IMG/M metagenome (IMG submission 11937)
AGCTCCGAAGTATCGGGAGAGATAGTTGAATTATTGGTGAAAGAAGGCGATGTGGTAAAGAAAGGCCAATTGCTTTGTAAAGTGCGCCCAGATATTTTAAAATCGGGTTATGATCGTGCAGTGGCTTCATTAAACAGTCAAAAAGCAAGTTTAGCATCCGTAAAACAACAGTTAAAGCAGGCAGAAGCGAATTTTAAAAACAACGAAGCTCGTTTTAAACGCAACCAAGAATTGTTTCAGAAAAAAGTAATTTCTGCATCTGAATTCGATGCAGCCAATGCCGAGTACGAAAGTGCACGTGCTAACTTAGAATCTTCCCGTCAAAATGTAGTAGGCTCGGGTTATGGTGTGCAACAATCATCAGCCATCGTAAAAGAAGCTGGCGATAACTTGGCTAGAACTACAATTTATGCTCCGGTAGATGGCGTAGTATCTAAACTATCGGTAGAGCTGGGCGAACGTGTAGTAGGAACCGCTCAAATGGCTGGTACCGAAATTATGCGTATTTCTAACCTAACCTCTATGGAAGTTAGTGTAGATGTAAACGAAAGTGATATCAACCGAGTAAGCCTAAACGATCAGGCTGATATTGAAGTAGATGCCTTTCAAGGTCAAAAATTTAAAGGAGTAGTAACCGAGATTGCTAGTTCGGCCAATGTATTGGGCGGAAGTGCAGATCAGGTAACCAATTTTACTGTAAAGGTGCGTATCCTACCCGAATCCTATGCTAGCCTTGCTGCCGGCAATCAAAAAGCATCTCCATTTCGTCCAGGTTTATCGGCAACAGTTGACATTAAAACCAATGAAGTAAAAGGACTAACGGTTCCTATACAATCGGTTACCACCCGCGAAGAGGATAAGAAAAAAGCGAATGCCGAAAGTAGCAGTACTAGTGATACCGAGGAGAAAAAAGCAACTTTTGATGCACCTATTAAAGAATATGTATTTGTGTACAAAGATGGTAAGGTAAAACAAGTAGAAGTGAAAACCGGTATTCAAGACGATACTAATATTCAAGTATTGAGTGGATTAAAAGCGGGCGACGAGATTGTTTCTCGTCCGTTTACAGCCATTTCTAAAACATTAAAAGATAAAATGACCGTTAAGAAAGTAGATAAAGAAAAACTACTAACCGGCACTAAGAAAGAGTAATTTTTAAAAATTACGTAACTTGTCCCCCTTTACAGAGCATATCTCCTAAAGGGGGATTTTTATTTATACAAATACATGAAACCTAAAATTGCGGTCGTAGGCGGAGGAAGTTGGGCAACAGCTATTATTAAAATGCTGTCGGATAATCCCGTGCCGAAAGAAATTTTTTGGTGGATGCGTTGTCCCGATTCTGTAGCACACGTACAAAAGTATAAGCACAACCCACGCTATTTAAGTTCCGTGGTCATTCAGTTGCCCGAAGCTAATGTAAGTACCGATTTAAAAGCGACTATAGCACAAGCAGATTTTGTAGTACTCTGTGTACCAGCTGCTTTTTTAAAAGAGGCTCTAAGCGATATCAATCCTGAGGATTTTAAAGGCAAAAAAGTCATCTCGGCCATTAAAGGTATTGTGCCAGAGGAGAACCAAATTATTGCAGAATTTTTGAACCAACACTATCATGTACATTTACAAGATATTTTGGTCATTAGTGGTCCATGCCATGCCGAAGAGGTGGCGCTAGAAAAGTTATCCTACCTTACCATCGCTTCTCCTAACATCACATTAGCTGAACAATTTGCGGCTATGTTGGCTACACGTTCTATTAAAACCAATGTATCGGAAGATATTTATGGTACCGAATATGCCGCAGTATTAAAAAATATTTATGCCATAGCCAGTGGCATTTGTCATGGTTTGGGATATGGAGATAACTTTCAAGCGGTATTAATTGCCAATGCTATTCGAGAAATTAGTCGCTTTGTAGATGTGGTACATCCCATCGATCGCGATATTAATGAATCAGCTTATTTAGGCGATTTACTGGTAACAGCCTATTCGCAATTTAGCCGTAACCGCACTTTTGGTACCATGATAGGGAAGGGTTATACCGTAAAATCGGCCCAACTAGAAATGAATATGATTGCCGAAGGCTATTATGCAGTGAGTTGCTTGCATCAAATTAATAAACAATACAAAGTAAATATGCCTATTTGCCGTGCCGTATATGCTATTTTATACGAAGGACATTCTGCCTTTTTAGAAATGCGCTTACTTACCGAGGAATTAACTTAAATTTACTTAAAAATTAACCTAAACTTATGAGATATATTTTCACACTATTCTTTTTTGCCGCAGCTTTATCGCTACAAGCACAAGAAAAAAAGTCTAACCCTAAGCCAATAATTGTAGAAGCCTCTTGTGGCGAATGTAATTTTGGCCTAAAAGGGAAAAGCTGCGATTTAGCAGTACGAATTAATGGAAAGGCCTATTTTGTAGATGGTACTTCTATTGATGAACATGGCGATTCCCATTCAAAAGATGGGTTTTGCCAAGCTATACGCAAAGCAGAAGTAAAAGGAAAAATTGTAAAAGGGCGATTTAAAGCCACTTATTTTAAATTGCTACCCAACTAAACATAAAAAATCCCCTCGAATTTCGAGGGGATTTTTTATTAGCGTCTTTTTCTGCTAGAGCGTTCTTCTCGGGTTTTACCAGAGAAATCGCGGAAACCACCGCCGCTACCGCCTTCGCGATTGCTACCGCTGTTGCTGCTGCCTTCGCGATTGCCACCACTGTAGCTGCTGCCTCCCTCACGTCTTCCACCACCACCGCCGCTGTTTCCACGATAACCGCCACCGCCACTGCCGCCGCTGTTTCCACGATAGCCGCCACCGCCACCGCTGTTTCCACGGTAACCGCCACCGCCGCCATCACGTTTGCCGCCATAGCCGCCACCGCCACGAGGACGATTGCCACCACCACCGCCACCTTCTAGGCCACGATCTCCGGCTAGTTCTATACGTACAGGACGGCCTTGGAATTCTATATTTTTGCTAAATTCTTGCTGCACTTTATCGGCAAATTCGTTTTCAACTTCAAAGAAGGTATAAACACCCTTCAAATCAATTTTACCAATTGTTTTGCCACTAATTTTAGCTTGGTTGCAAATAAATCCGAGCATATCGCCACGGCTAAAATCATCTACCGAACCTAAGTTGATAAACAATCTAGTGAAATCACTCTTAAATGCGGTTTTGCCAAATTTGTCGCCACGTTCGCCTCTACCACTATCTTCAGCTGAAGCATTTAAATCTGGAGCGTTTTTATAATAGTCTAAGAAACGATTGAATTCTAAAGATGCGAAGCGTTTAATAATTTCTTCTTTATCTAAATCTTTAAACTCCTCCATAATACGAGGTAAGTATTGTTCTATTTGATCTTCACTTACCGCTACATTATGCACTTTGTGTACCAAGCCAAACAATTGTTTTTCGCATACATCAAAACCACTAGGAATTTCAGCTTTGGTAAATTGTTTACCAATTACACGTTCAATCTGACGAATTTTACCTGATTCTTTCGAATTGATAATGGCAATTGAAATACCTGATTTACCAGCACGGGCCGTACGGCCACTTCGGTGGGTATAGTTTTCAATCTCATCAGGTAAAGAGTAATTAATTACGTGAGTTACGTCGTTTACATCGATACCACGAGCCGCTACGTCGGTTGCAATTAATAACTGCAAACTACGGTCGCGGTAGCGTTTCATTACTCGGTCGCGTTGTTGTTGGGATAAATCGCCATGCAATGAATCGGCATTATAGCCATCTTTCATTAAAGCCTCGGCAATTTCTTGTGTTTCTATTTTGGTACGGCAAAATACGATACCAAAAATTTCGGGGTTAAAATCTACAATACGTTTAAAGGCCGCATATTTATCGCGGGCTTTCACCACATAATATTCGTGTTCAATATTTACGTTACCGGTATTTTTCGTTCCCATCGTTAATTCGAAAGGGTCGGTCATATACTTTTTTGCTATACGACGTACTTCGCCCGGCATGGTAGCAGAAAATAACCAGGTTTTTTTATCTTCTGGTGTGGTAAATAAAATCTGGTCGATGTCTTCCTGAAAGCCCATATTAAGCATTTCATCAGCCTCATCTAACACTACATATTTTACTTTGGTAAAATCAACCGCTTTGCGGTTAATAATATCTAACATACGGCCCGGTGTAGCCACTACAATTTGTACACCACGTTTAATTTGGCGTAATTGATCGGATATGGCGGCGCCACCGTAAACGGCAACTACGTGTACATCGGGTACGTTTTTAGAGTAATTTTTTAAATCGTTGGTAATTTGTAAACAAAGCTCCCTAGTTGGGCATAATATTAATGCCTGAGGGTAGTTTTGAGAAAAGTCCAGTAATTCTAACAAAGGAAGACCAAATGCTGCGGTCTTTCCGGTTCCGGTTTGAGCTAATCCGACAAAATCGTTGCTGCCTGAAAGTAATACCGGGATAGCTTGTTCCTGGATCGGTGTAGGGTTTTCAAACCCTAGTTCAGTAATGGCATTAACAATATCATGACGGATACCCAAGGTACTAAATGGGTTCATGATAATATATAAGTTCCGGCCTCATTGCCGGAATTGCTGCAAAGATATGGTTAATTATTGGATTTTTAAGCACTTAGCGCAAACGGTCGGCCGAGCGGATGAGGTTTTCATCTTTTCGGATACCCCGAATGGCCAAAATAAACAGCAATACAGCGATGGATGGAAGCATGGCGCCAATGCCGTAATTATCGCTCGTAAAGCTAGGTGTATCGGCTACTTGTTGAATGGTTTTAGCCAACCAAAAGCTGAAGCCCAAAACAGCTACAATACCCAAATAACATAACTTAATTTGCAAGGGACGGTTTTGGTAGAAAAATATAATTACAAAAGGAAATACGGCCAATAGTACACAGAAAATAGTTAATAAGGTAAAGGGTTGGGTTTGTACCACTTGCTGTTGCAGCCCTTCGTATACTCCGGTTACTTTGGCGGCATGTGCCTTGCCATCTACGCCCAACCATTGTACAGTAGGAAATAAGAAAAGCGCAAACAATGCAGTGCTTGCTAAAAAAAGCCAAATGGTTTGAATACGTTGGAGCATCTTAGTAGTATTTTATCAAATATACGGCTTTGTTTCAAAATATGCTTTCAGTAAACGACTTAGCTCCATCCTATTGGTGATTTGATATTGACTTGTGTAAAAGAATATTAAATCCATCTAATGAGATTTAAAACACCTTAAAAATAATGATTTCACTAAGTCTGAATAACACCCACATTGTACCGTTCTGTAATAGGAGCATGATTAGCAGCTTCTATTCCCATGCTAACTATTTTACGAGTTTCAGTGGGATCAATAACACCATCTACCCAAAGTCTGGCAGCTGCATAATAAGGACTTAATTGTTCGTTATATTGCTTCAAAATTTTATCTAAAAGCTCTTTCTTCTCTTCCGCACCGATTGCGAATCCTTTAGATTTTAATGCGGCTTCTTGTATTTGCAGTAAGGTATTACCCGCCGCAGCACCACTCATCACGGCCATTTGAGCGGTTGGCCAAGCATAGATAAGGCGTGGGTCATAAGCTTTTCCGCACATAGCATAGTTGCCGGCTCCATAGCTATTGCCAACAATAAAAGTAAACTTTGGCACCACTGAATTGGCCATGGCGTTTACCAATTTAGCCCCGTCTTTTATAATTCCGCCTTGTTCTGATCTACTTCCAACCATAAAGCCCGTTACATCTTGAAAAAACACCAAAGGGATTTTCTGTTGGTTACAATTCATAATAAATCGAGCCGTTTTATCGGCCGAATCACTATAAATAACACCTCCCATTTGTAGTTCTGGCTTGCCACCCGGCTTTTTGGCTTTTACCATTTCTCTTTGGTTGGCAATAATTCCCACAGCCCAACCGTCTATTCGAGCCAGCCCACATATAATGCTTTTACCATACTCTTTTTTATATTCTTCTAGGCTGCCTTCGTCAACAATAGTTTCTAATACCGAAAGCATATTATATGGTTTTGTTCTATCCAAGGGTACAATACTGTATACTTCTTCAGGGTTTAATTTGGGCAAAATCGCTTCTTTTCTATCAAAACCGGCCTTTAAATTATGCCCAATTTTATCCATTACACTTTTTATTGCATCTAAACATGCTTTATCGTTTGGATATTTGTTGTCTGTAACTCCAGATATTTCAGAATGGGTAGATGCTCCCCCTAAAGTTTCAGCATCCACGTCTTCGCCAATGGATGATTTTACCAAATAGGGGCCTGCTAAATAAACTGAGCCAGTTCTTTCCACAATAAACGCATAATCTGACATAATCGGCAAATAAGCTCCTCCAGCAACACAACTTCCCATTATTGCTGCCAATTGGGGAATTCCCATGGAAGACATTCGAGCATTATTCCTGAATATGCGTCCAAAGTGCTCTTTGTCAGGGAAAATTTCATCCTGCATGGGTAAATAAACTCCTGCTGAATCAACTAAATAAATTATTGGAAGCCTATTTTCCATTGCTATTTCTTGGGCTCTTAGATTTTTCTTTCCTGAAATTGGAAACCATGCCCCAGCCTTTACTGTGGCATCGTTAGAAACAATGACACACAGCCTACCTTTTACATACCCAAGAACGCAAATCGCTCCTCCATTTGGACAGCCACCTTCGGCTTCATAAAGGCCATCGCCTGCAAACTTGCCTATTTCTACATATTCTGTATTTAAATCCAAAAGATAAAATATGCGTTCCCAAGCAGTTAATTTCCCTTTTTCCTTATGTTTTTTTATTTTTTCAATACCCCCGCCAAGCTTTAATGCTTCAGTTTTCTTTTGTAGAAGTTCTAATAACTCATTCATGTAATTTGTTTTTTCAAATGTGAAACCGTTGGTACTATAATCCTCATTCTAGAATAGATTGGTAAGGATTTTTTTTATTTTACAAACTATAATTATTAAAAGTATTTGATTTAATCTAATTATTCCTCAAGTATGGTTAAAATTGTAAATAGTATAAAATTATAAGTGATATTTATTTACATTATAACTAGTACAACATTTAATAATAATAAGAATGGAACAGGATATGAATTTAATAAGACAGAGTGCTAAAGACTTCGCTGAAACTCACATAAGGCCTATGGTAATGGTTTGGGATGAGGATCAAACGTTTCCATTAGATCTTTTTAAGAAATTAGGAGAGCAAGGTTTCATGGGGATTTTAGTGCCAGAGCGGTACCAAGGATCTGGATTGGGCTATCAAGAATATATAACCATTTTAGACGAAATATCTAAAGTTTGCGGCTCTATTGGTTTGTCGGTTGCAGCTCATAACTCACTTTGCACCAATCACATTCTGAGTTTTGCAAACGAATCGCAAAAGCAGAAATATCTTCCTAAATTGGCTACAGGTGAATGGATAGGTGCTTGGGGACTTACTGAAACAGGTTCGGGCTCTGACGCAGGAGGCTTGGCAACTGTGGCTCAAAAAGAAGGAGATTATTATATTTTAAACGGGTCCAAAAATTTTATTACCCATGCCATAAGTTCACAAGTGGCCGTAGTAATAGCAAGAACCGGAGAAAAAGGAGATAGTCACGGGATGACTACTTTTATTATTGAAAAAGGAACTGCTGGTTTTTCTTCTGGGAAAAAAGAAAATAAATTGGGTATGAGAGCATCTGAAACCGCTTGTTTGTTTTTTGATAATTGTAGAATACATAAAGACCAAGTAATTGGTGAAGAGGGCGATGGATTTATTCAAGCTTTAAAATTATTGGATGGTGGAAGGATTTCAATTGCCGCTTTGTCATTGGGAATTGCAAAAGGAGCTTACGAATGTGCATTAAAATATGCCAATGAAAGAGAACAATTTAATCAAAAAATATTTGATTTTCAATCAGTTGGTTTTAAACTGGCAGAAATGGCCACTGATATTGAAGCGGCAGAGCTTTTAACCAGAAAAGCAGGAATGTTGAAAGACAAAGGGGAAAAAGTTACAAAGATGGGTGCTATGGCCAAACTTTTTGCTTCTGAAACCGCAGTGGAGGTTTCTAATGAAAGTGTCCAAATTTTTGGTGGTTATGGTTTTACAAAAGACTTTCCTGCCGAAAAATATTTTAGAGATGCTAAGTTGTGTACGATTGGGGAAGGAACATCAAGCATTCAAAAAATGGTGATTTCTAGAGAAATTAAGAAAGATGTTAAATAGAGAGGAAATAGTTGTAGTGGATTGTCCAAGAGATGCAATTCAAGGCATGAAAGAAATGATTTCGGCTGAAAAAAAAGCTATGCATATTAATAATCTTTTAAAAAGTAATCTTTTTGATTGGATAGATTTTGGAAGTTTTGTTTCGCCACTAGCGGTTCCTCAAATGGCCGACACAAAGGAAGTATTGGATAGAATAGTACTTAATAGCACAAAGCTTTTGGCTATTGTAGTAAACGAAAGAGGGGCATTAGAAGCTTGCAATTTTGACAAAATTACGTATTTGGGGTATCCATTTTCTATTTCTGAAGTATTTCAAAAACGAAACACCCATAGCACCATTGAAGAGTCGTTTAAACAATTGAAAAACATAGTTGAAATTGCAAAAAAGCATGCTAAGATTCCAGTGGTGTATATTTCGATGGCTTTTGGTAATCCTTATGGGGAAATATGGAACAAAGAATTGGTTTTTGAATGGATAAAAAAAATATCCGCCTTGGATATTGTTGAATTTTCTTTGGCTGACACTACAGGAGAAGCAAATAAGGTGCAAATTAAAGAACTCTTTGAGGCCTGTATTCAAAAATTTCCTAGCATTCGAATTGGAGCTCATTTTCATTCCGAAAAAACTAGTAGTTTGGATAAAATCAAAACTGCTTTTGAAGCGGGTTGTAGAAAGTTTGATGGTGCTATTTTAGGCTTTGGAGGTTGCCCTTTTGCAAACAATGATTTGGTAGGTAATATTCCAACGGAAGATTTGCTACGCTATTTTAAAAGAGGAAGTGATCAGCAAATTTTAGAATTACAAACTAGTTTTCAAAATATGATAGCATGAAATACAATTTTATCAAAACAAGTATAGACCACCATATTTTTAAATTGACTTTAGCAAGGCCTGAAAAAAGGAATGCCTTTACCCCAACAATGGTAAATGAAATAAATCATGCTATTAACGAAGCTAACGTTAACAAAATGGTGCGTTTGGTTCTGATAAATGCGGAAGGGCCAGTGTTTTGTGCTGGGATGGATATGAAAACTTTTGAAAATCCTGAATTTGATACCTTAAATCCAGAAATTCAGAATCAGAATATTTCTTTAGCAACAGCCATTAGTCAATTAAATAAACCCAGTATTGCAATTGTAGAGGGTGATGTGATAGCTGGTGGGTTCTTAATTGTTTTAGAATGTACATATATTTTTGCAAATAAAGAAGCAAAGTTTTCTTTGCCGGAAGTAAAAAGAGGTATTTTTCCATTTCAGGTATTGGCTTCATTAATAAAGTATTTACCTCAAAATAAAGCTCTTGATTTATGTATAACTGCCAAAGTTATCTCGGCCTGCGAAGCAAAGGATTTGGGAATAGTTTATGATTTTTTAGAAGAAAGTAATATTAGTGAATTAATAAGCAGTATCATCGAAAATGCCCCAAAAGCAATTTATTCAGGCTTTGAAGCTATTAAAAAACTTGCAGAGTTGTCAGAAATAGAAAAAATTCCTTTTTTACTACAATCTTTAGAAAACTTAAAACAAACAAAGGATGCCAAAGAAGGGATGTCCGCATTTTTTGAAAAAAGAATTCCTAAATGGTTAAATGAGTAATTATCCAAATTATAATCTCTTTTAACACCATGTCGTTGAGCTTACACCCATTTTTTTTAAGCCAAAAATGGCATCTTGATCAAATAATTTAAAAAAACAGAAACTTTTTTTGTAAGCGGGATGCCGTTGGTCTTTCCATCGGCATAGCGTACCTTTGCCCCCATATGGCACAACGGTATTTTTTAGAAATAGCTTATAAGGGCACCGCTTACCACGGTTGGCAAGTACAAGAAAATGCCCTAACCGTACAAGCCGTACTCAACCAAGCCTTAGAAACTATTTTGCGCCATCCGGTAGAAACGGTAGGCTGTGGCCGTACAGATACGGGCGTACACGCCAGCCAGCATTTCGTGCATCTGGATACCGATTTAGAACTCTCCGAGCGCCACATCCATAGCCTAAACTCTATTTTACCTGACGATATTTCCGTAAAACGGTGCCTGCAGGTAGCTCCCGAGGCCCATGCCCGTTTTGATGCTACTCTACGAGCATATGAATATCATATTCATTCAGAAAAAAATCCATTTCGAACCGATTTTTCGTGGTTGGTGAAAGAGCCATTAGATGTAGCCAAGATGAATGAAGCAGCGGCATTTTTATTGAATCATACTGATTTTTCTTGCTTTAGTAAATCCAATACCCAAACCTTTACCAATAATTGTAAAATAAAGTCTGCCTATTGGGAAAAAACGGAATTTGGCTTGGTGTTTCGCATTGCCGCCGACCGTTTTTTGCGCAACATGGTACGGGCTATTGTGGGCACTTTAATAGACATTGGTCAAGGGAAACTACCTCCATCGGCTATTCGCGACATTATTGAGAGTAAAAACAGATCGAATGCTGGTGTCTCGGTGCCAGCTTGTGGCCTAGTGTTAACAGAAGTTCATTATCCATATATATAACATGGCCGCCATTACCGGAAAAGCAGTTGATATTAAGCTCTTAAGCAGAGTATTTGCCTATGTAAAGCCCTATAAGAAAAGGCTGTTTTGGGCCATAGTATGCACCATTTTACTGGCTGTTTTAGCTCCCCTGCGTCCTTTACTAATTGAAAGAACTATAGATAAATACATTGTGTTAAACGATGCGCAAGGTTTATTAGATATGACCCTGCTGATGATTGGGCTTTTATTGACGCAAACAGGCATACAATATTACCATACCTTTATTACCAATGCGCTCGGCCAATCAGTTATTCACGATTTGCGTATGGATATTTTTACCCACATTACTAACTTACGCTTGCGTTATTTCGATCGAACGCCCATTGGCCAACTGATTACCCGAACGGTATCCGATTTAGAAACCATTGCCGATATTTTTTCGGAAGGATTGATTTCTATTGTAGGCGATGTGCTGCAAATCGTGACCATTATTACCTGCATGCTTATTTATAGCTGGCAATTAACACTCGTGGTATTGGCGCCCATGCCCATACTTTTACTGGCTACTTATGTCTTTAAAGAAGCAATTAAAACAGCTTTTCAGGAAGTTAGAAAACAAGTATCGCAATTAAATACCTTTTTGCAGGAGCATATTACGGGTATGTCTATCATTCAGTTTTTTGGCCGAGAAAGTCAAGAGTTTGAAAAGTTTAAAACCATTAATGCCAAGCATCGCGATGCGCATATCAGTTCCAATTGGTCATACTCAGTCTTTTTTCCGGTTGTAGAAATTATATCGGCGCTATCCATGGGTTTATTGGTATGGTATGGTGCCAAGCTTATTTTGGGAGAAGCAGAGGTGACTAATTTATTGCAGTTCTTTAAGGTAGAAAAAGCAGGTCCGGGTTTAATAGTAGCTTTTTTGCTGTTTATTAATATGTTGTTTAGGCCTATTAGAGAGCTAGCAGATAAGTTTAACACCCTACAAATGGGTATGGTAGGAGCCGAACGTATTTTCTCGGTTTTAGATACTCAAGAAAGTACCGATAATTCTGGAACCCACATGCCGACGGTATTTACCGGAAAAATTGAATTTAAAGAAGTTTGGTTTGCCTACCAAGACGAAGATTGGGTGCTTAAGAATATTTCGTTTAGCATAGAACCCGGGCAAACCTTGGCTTTGGTAGGGGCAACTGGTGCAGGTAAATCATCCATCATTAATTTATTAAATCGCTTTTACGAAATTAATAAAGGCAGTATTTTGGTAGATGGCATAGATATCCGAAGATACGACTTGGGCTATTTGCGTGCCAAAGTGGCTACGGTTTTGCAAGATGTGTTCTTGTTTTCCGATACTATTGCCAATAATATCAGCTTATACCATCCAAACATTACTAAAGAGCAAATGTTGCATGCGGCAGAGCAAGTAGGTGCCAAAGCTTTTATTGATAAACTACCTGGAGGCTTTGATTATGAGGTGATGGAACGTGGCGCTACCTTATCAACCGGACAAGCTCAATTGCTATCTTTTATACGAGCCATGGTATACAATCCGGCTATTTTAGTATTAGATGAGGCCACTTCTTCGGTAGATACGGCCACTGAAACCTTAATACAAGATGCGGTGTTAAAGCTTATGAAAGGTAGAACCTGTGTAGTAATTGCACACCGTTTATCTACCATACAACACGCCGATATCATTGTAGTACTAGATGCAGGGGAAATTAAAGAATCGGGTACCCACCAGGAATTATTAAAGCTGAATGGCTATTATAAAACCCTATATCAATTGCAATTTTCCGATTTAAAAAAAGGGTAACTGCTTTGCATAATGCCAGAAATAAAAACGCATAAAAAAATCGTCTTATTTCTGAACTTACTTTGATTCTCACTTGCTTTCTAGTAGCTTTGCGCTACAATTAAAAACACAAAATGAGCGTACTCGTAAATAAAAATTCTAAAGTTATTGTTCAAGGTTTTACCGGTAACGAAGGAACCTACCATGCTACCCAAATGATTGCCTACGGAACCAATGTAGTGGGCGGTGTAACTCCAGGCAAAGGTGGTCAGCAACATTTAGAAAAACCCGTTTTTAATACCGTAAAAGATGCGGTAGATAAAACCGGTGCCGATGTATCGATTATTTTTGTGCCCCCAGCTTTTGCTGCAGATGCCATTATGGAAGCTGCCGAAGCAGGAATTAGCGTAATTGTTTGTATTACCGAGGGTATACCAACGAAAGACATGATTCAGGTAAAAGAATATATTTCAGATAGAGATTGCCGTTTAATTGGCCCCAATTGCCCCGGTATTATTACTGCCGATGAAGCAAAAATTGGTATCATGCCGGGCTTTATCTTTAAAAAAGGAAAAGTGGGTGTGGTATCTAAATCGGGTACCTTAACCTACGAAGCTGTAGACCAAGTAGTAAAAGCAGGTATGGGCATTTCTACTGCCATTGGTATTGGTGGCGACCCGATTATTGGTACCCCAACCAAAGAAGCCGTTGAATTGTTAATGAACGATCCGGAAACTGAAGGCATTATTATGATTGGTGAAATTGGTGGCGGTATGGAAGCAGAGGCTGCTCGTTGGATTAAAGCTAATGGTACCAA
>JGI12421J11937_10000708_pt1 | contig 13266 bp, 19 predicted proteins | sample LakErihyJuly2011_2_FD_11937 | JGI IMG/M metagenome (IMG submission 11937)
TTCACTGCGGCTGCAATGATATTAGCAACTTCCGAGTGCTCAACTAACTCTGCTTCTACTTGTGCTGTAACAACGTCAGCAACGATGTCAGCGGCTTCTGCATAACTAGCACTCGGAGATAGTGCTACTACATCTTCAACTTCAACTGGCGCATCGCCTGCTGGTGCAGAAACGATAGCATCAATGTGCTCTTGAGTTTTTACAGCGATCAATTGATCAACTTGAACTTCAACAATAGATAATCTTGCGTCTAATTCTTCAATGCTTGTAGCACCGTATGTGTTAACTGTTGTACCAGTTAGGGTTGCTAACTTGGCTTCTACGGCTACTAATCTTGTGGCTAGGTCTTCAAATCTCATGTGTTGCTCCTTAAGGTTTTATGAGTGTGTACCATTGTAGTACACTATTATTTAAGTTATGACCGATTACAGCAAGATTACATCAACTCCAATATTTGTTATTATCCAGACTATCCCAATATGCTTTATTGTTGCGATTAACAAAGTTCTTGACTAGATACTTGGCCATGCCCATATAGCCCATTTTTTTAAATCTACGGCTATCTTGTCCAAAGTGATGTCTAATGATTCTAAACTTTCGTGGACTATACATTCTTGATAAGAAGTAATCTTCTGATGTTACAAAGTTTTCTGGGAAGCCACCAAATTCTTCAAAACGGTCTCTACGAGTTAGCATGAATGCTCCAACTGCGAAAGGTGAGAAATATTTCATGGCATGGTTTATAGTATTAAAAATAATGAATCCGAGCTTGGCTCTTGGATCATTATCATAGCATTTAATTTTTAATCCTATAAGATCTAAGTTCTTTGATTCAATTGTGTTAACAGCATCATGAATCACAGTATTCTTAAAGAAACGAACATCGGCATCAATGAACAAGATATAAGGTGTAGTAACTAGTCGTGCGCCATTGTTCTTAGCAAGTGAAACAGGACCGCCATCAATAATTTCCACATTTAACCCAGTACTATTATTCCAGATGACTTGTCTAGTGGTGTCTGTGGAACAATCTGCAATGATAACTCTAGTATTACCTATGTCTTGTCCCCGCAATGAGTCTAACAAATGATGTATGTACGTTTCCTCATTCTTACAGGGTACTACAATAGTAATCTTGTCACTGAGTTTCATCGTCTTTCTCCTTGGTCCAAGTAACTATTTCCCAACGGCCGTCGTGATGTTCTACCAGTGCTGTACATGATTCAACCCAATCACCGTCATTCATGTATACAACGCCGTTGATCTCTTTGATCTCTGCGTGATGTATGTGGCCACAGATGACCCCATCAAATCCACGTTTCTTGCAATAGGTTGCTAAGTTTTCTTCAAACTTGAACACAAAGTCTACTGCTTTTTTAACTCGGTACTTAAGAAAACGGCTAAGGCTCCAGTAACCGAAACCCATACGATGACGTAGCCAATTGTACTTAGAATTGACAGCAAGTATAAAATCATATGCTCGATCTCCTAAAAATGCTATCCACGGCGCTAGACTAGTAATTCCATCAAACAAGTCGCCGTGTATAACTAGATAATGGTTGCCGTCTACGCCTATGTGTTCTATTTGATTGTGTATTTCTACTAGACCAAAACTGAATCCATATGGAAGCATGGGTCTTAGAAATTCATCGTGATTTCCTGCTATATAGATTACACGGGTTCCACGTTTAGCATGTCCTAGCACACGACGTACCACATTGGTATGACTCTGTTTCCATCGCCAGTTGTTTTGTTGAATCTTCCAAGCATCAATAATATCGCCCACAAGGTATAAAGTGTCACAGGTGTTGTGTTTGAGAAAGTTGTTGAGCTTATCTGCTTGACAATCTTTAGTTCCGAGATGCACATCACTGATAAAGATTGAGCGGTATGTTTTCATATTGTTATATTTACCAGCTAATCAATTGCAATTTTATTACACAATCGTAAAAATAGGAACCTAAGTTCCTACTACTGGTTACGCGAATCCAGCGACACGCTATCTTGTGCCCGATTTAAAATAGTCCCAATCGCTTCCAATCTGCACGAATCTTAGATTTAACTGCCGCAGGTAATGCAACATAATCTAAATCATCGGCCATTTTGTCACCGTTGGTAAAACACCAATCAAAAAATGTCAATGCACTTTTTGTATCTGCTGGTTTATCAGATTTTAGAGGCACCAATATAAATGTAGCACCACTGATGGGCCATGTCTCGCGGCCTGCTTGATTGGTTAGAATATGATAGTATGATCGGTTCCAATCTGCACCATCGGCAGCAGCCTTAAAAGAATCCTCTGAAGGTGTTACCCAAGTTCCGGCAGCATTTTGGACATTAACCCAATTCATTTTGGTTTGTTTTACATAGGCAAATTCAACATATCCAATGGATCCAGGCAGTTGTCTAACCATAGCAGCTACTCCTTCGTTGCCCTTGCCGCCAGCACCAACTCGCCAGTTAACTGCGGTGCCCTCGCCAATGGTATCTTTAAACTCCCGGCTTATTTTGCTTAGATAGTTAGTCCATATAAATGTTGTGCCTGATCCATCTGCNCGNCGAACCACTGTGATTGCTTGGTCGGTCAACGCTAACTTAGGGTTTAACGTAGTAATAGCAGGATCATTCCATTTGGTAATTTTACCCAAGTAAATATCAGCAAGAACATTACCTGTTAATCTCATTGATCCAGTATCAATCCCCTTGACATTAATAACTGGAATCACACCGCCTATAACTGAAGGGAATTGAAATAATCCCAATGCTGCCAACCGGTCGTCTGGCAGCGGCATGTCACTAGCACCAAATGCAACGGTACGAGATTCAATTTGTTTAAGTCCGGCCCCTGATCCTATGCTTTGATAGTTAACCTGTATACTGGTGGCTTTATGATAGGCCTCGGCCCATTTTGAATATAGCGGTGCAGGAAATGTTGCACCTGCTCCGTTGATGTTTTGTGCTTGTGCGGCAAATGTTATAGCCGCTAATAAAATAGTAAATAGTTTTTTCACTGTAATCTCCTTGTGTTTGTGATATTAATATTTAAACACATTTGTGTTACAGTTTTATTACAAAATCAATTGTTTCATGTGCCCGGTTGCCAATTAAACCAACAGTGTTTTTGTAGCTCTTTTATTATGTCTACTTCACTTTCGTTGCATTCTCTTGCAGCTAATGCAACAAATTCCACCCAGGCATGTGGCCAATCATCCCTACCTTGAGTCCACTGTTGATACATTGTTTCCAGTTGGCGAGCATTTATCATATCACGGGTCCTGTAAATATTTGTCGACTGCTCACACCTGACCCTAGAATACAGGCCATGTCTTTGTCAAATTGTACTATAGTCCATGTCTTTGTTGTTTCGTTAGCAAATATAGTAGTACTACTAGTATCCGCACCATTGCCTCGACCAAGCCATATGGGTTTTTCACCAGCCTGGTCAGACAATGCTTGAAATACCAACGGGGTAGACTCACACATAACGGGTTTTTTTATCTGCGTTGGTTCAGCCATAACTTTAGGTATAAGAAAGAGCATGACAACAAATAGTAATCGCATTAATTATTTAGTAGGAGGTTCGGTTTCTTCAAGTTGCTTTTTTTTAGTTTCTTCTTTAACACGGTTAGTGAGAAGACTATATTGCCGTTTAATTGGAATTTTTGGTGGTGATGATTTAGTATGTGGAGTCCGTTTAAACCAACTCATAAGATCTCTCCCTGTAGTTGTACACTATTTACTAGAAAAACACACAAATTATAGTGGTTGTTTAACCAGCAGGTATTGTTGTTGGTTCTCCCATTGGTATTTTATTACCAAGTGTTCTATTTTGATTTTGTATGCTTGCAGGAACTGGTGCAGATTGTACTGGCGCAGCAGGGGTTGCGACTGGTTGAGTCTCGGGTGATTGAAGTTGTGCAGCTTCTCTTGATTCAATGTGTTTCTCTAAATCTGCAATATCTTTTAGCAAATTACCCATACCAATCCTGTTACGCATTACGCCATTCTTAGGATTATATGTAGACCATAATTCTACCAGTTTATGTTTAGCAGTACCGATGGAGTTTTTAGAGAAAGCCGTTGCCGGGAATCCATAAACAAATAACCAATGTGCTTTATCTGTGAAATTAACCTCAACTGTAAAGTGAAGTTGATTAATGGCCTTTTCAAATTCATCACCGAAACTTAATTCCTGGAATGCTTTCTTAGAATTCGGACTCAAAATAACCATCTCTACNTTAGGTTCGTTCCTGGTCAAATGGAACATCAAACCTTTATAAACATTTTTAACTANTGTATCCTGGTCACTGGCCGACATTGCTTTTAATTGTTTATAAATTTCTTTATAACCGGCAACAAACCCTACATCAAAATTACGTTGTTTTATATCGCCGGTACCTCTTGTACCGGGCACGATCTCTTTAAATTTAGCCTGTACCATTTCAGATAAGCCAACACCCACCGATGATGTAAAAAACTCATTTAGATTTACAAAGTTAGAACCACCAACCTGACTAAATTGTTTAACATTACCTGCTTTCAAACTTAGTAAATTATGTGAACTTGCTGCTTTGCCATCAACTAGAATTTTTAAGTCAACTTTTGTAGTGCTTTGATTTTCTTTTTCACCACCGTCACTGATAACAGCAACTTGGTTTTCACTAGGGTCTTTTAGAGCAAGATCAAGTGCTTGTTGAACTCGCTTAGATTGATTAGCATAGGTCACTGCACTATTAAAGGCAGTCTCTAAATCTTGTATTTTCTCATCGGACATGCTAAAAGATTTTAATGTTTTGCCTGGATACTTACCTACGTAAATATAGAACGTCTTCTTGTCCAGGAACGGGATTGTCTTGACTTCGAATGTCAGTATGTCTTTGCCTGCTTGAGCATTTACAAGTCCGTTACCGTTGGCAAGTCTTAATCCCATATCAATTACATCATTGGCATCGATAAGTTGACCTAATTTTTCAAATTTAGCAGTGACCGCACATCCTAAAATAATTTCAGATACATTACCCATATTAGGCTTTAATGTCCCTTTAATTTTTTCATCTTTGTAAATTTGATTTAGATGAACATTTTCTACAATTTCACCAGTAGGTGTGCCTTCTTCGTCGAGCATTTTTACATTGAAAATAATGTCTTTGAACTCAATTATCCCTTTAAGGGCCTTGAGCATTTGTGTTTTTACCACTTTGGGGTTTTGAATAATACCGTTGAAATTTTCATCATTTACATGAAAAGCATAAATCTGTCCAGTATTGATACCTTCGATAAATGGTTCAAAATAATAATAACCTTTTTTATCATCATGTTTTTCCCAATTAGGGTAGGTCATCATACCCTCATTTAGGATTGAAAAAAATTCTCTTGCTCTCATAACAAGTATTTAGTAAGTNTCGGGGAACAGTACTTCCTTAATAAAACGCTTTATTGTGTCTTCAGGAATACCCATACTTACCATACTACGAATAACTTGTGGATTTTGTTTTTGATAATGACAATAACGATTTTGTGCCATGTGAAAATCTGCTGTATCTTGCTGAGTATTTCCAACATTTTTTAAGTAATAATCCAAACTATCCAGTGCTAACTGGCATAAATCATCAAGTTCTTTACCTTCTCGTATATTACCCGCAGCAACTATACTGGGGCTGAATATACTCCTCGCCCATTCTGGCAAGTCTCTGGGCTTGAGCCATCCGTATTTGTTGGCCTCGTTAGCAAACCATTGCATCATATAATGCGAAGAATTACCAGCAGAACTAAAATCATGAAATGCTCCGGTGATTTTATTTGCGCCACATATTGCATCAAACCCCCAAATTGGGCTCGGATCGTTGAACTGTGGGAAGACGGTGCAATGTAAAATGAAGATTTTATGAGTTTCTCTATTGTCTACAATTTCTATATGTGCTCTACGATATCTTGGGGCCGACCATAATTGATTATGCCATTCATATTCGGTACTTATANAATTTAATATCGGTTCTCCAGAGGAGTTAAACCTATCTTCAAATTGTTTTGCTAATTCTTCAATTTTATTCCATATTAATGTCATATAGTTTCCAATTTAGGAAATAGACAATTTTGTATAAACACTTGTACATCTTCCTCACTTAACCCTAGACTAACCATAACTTTTGGAGTATGCGGGTTTTGCTTTTGATTATCGCAATAATAATTCTGTGAGATTGCAGTGTTATTGGCTGTTTTATTAGTTTCACCCACTGTTTCTAAGTAATGATTGATTAGAATATGTGCTAAACTTGTAATTTGCTTTAATTCAGATTCGTCGCTTACATTGCCAGCTGCAACCATATGTTCACTGAAAATACGCTCTGCCCACTCTGGCAACTTACGTTTTTTGTTCCAATTATATTGAGAAATTTCTTCGCCGAAATATTCGATCATAGGGTGCTCCGAATCACCAGCTGGACTGTAGTCAATAAAACAGCCGGTAATCTTATTTTTACCAGCAATTACATCAAAACCAAAGATCGGTGCAGGGTTGTGTGTATACGGAAAGATACAGCAATGCATCATCCAAAGCCCTTTTGTTTCACGGGCATCTACTACATCAATGTGTGCCCTACGATATAGACTACTTTGCCAAACTTTGTTTACCCAACCTGGTTGATTGAAACGATCCATTCCGGGCTCGTTAATAATGCTGCCAGTTGCGTAAAACTGCTGTTCGAAGTATTCTTCAATTTTAATTAACGTATCCCAAACATCACTCTTCATGGTAGAGATCTCGCATCATCTTTATAGCATATTCAAACGCTACACGAGCTTCGTCTCCGAGGTCGTCTGTAAGTTCTGCACGGATAGCAGTTTTCATAGCATCTGCATTTTCAAATTCATAAAACTTGCCACTACTAATATGTGCCACTTGTTTCTTAATAATCTGTCCGCCAAATAAATCACCCATGTGGCGGCAATACAAATGTGCTTTAATAAGATGTTTGTGATTAGGACAGTTACCTATTTCGTGTAAGTATGCTTGATACTCAAGAGTAGCAGGAGTTAGATAGCAATAACTGCCATCATCTAATTCTAAAAAATCTGCAAGGATGCCTTTTAATCTTGGCAAGTTTGGTATTGTAACAAGGAAGCCCTGACGATGGCAATACCATTCAATTGGATCGTATATTGCTAATAGGTTATACAGATAGTTTCTATAGTCTTTCTTTTCAATTTTACCGCTAAGTAGTATCTTAGCAAATTTAGTTGTTTCCGCTTCGTGATGCAGATCTTTTGTAATTTCTCGTAGACTCATAGTAGTACCTTATTCCGGTTCTATTTTAATTATCAACGGAAAGCTGTTAGACCGAGCAAGATTGGTTGCATCCAATGATTTTTGTTCAGCAATTTCGTAACTGAATATCCCTGCTACTGCACTTCCGATATTGTGTATTTTAAGAGTTAATTCTCTTGCATTTTTTTCATTGTGTCTGAATACTGTAATCAACATAGATATTACAAATTCAACAGGAGTAACATCATCATTGCAAACAATGACTTTAAATTTTCCCGGTTCTTTACCATAGTCAGTAACTTTGGATTTTTTTTCAATAATTGTATCTGTTGACATAATTTAATTATAATGTGAATTTGGGGGCAAGCTGCCCCCAGGTGATTACTCGGATTTAATTTTCAAAACTCTTGGTTTAAGAGCTTCCGGGACTACTCGAGTCATTGGAATACTTAAAACACCGTTTTTAATTCGACCTTCTCCTACCTCCATATGTTCAGCCAATGTCCAACTACGTGAAAAATCACGAGTTGCAAGACCTCGATGTAGATAATGTGTTTCACTATCTTCGTTACGAGTTCTATGGCCTTTAACTACTAGTTGATTTTGATCAACTTCAACCACAATTTCTTCCGGAGTAAATCCAGTAACAGCAATTTCCATCTCGTAAGAGTCTTCGTTGTGTTTAAGAATGTTGTATGGTGGATAGGTGTTGTTAATTTGATTAGAAAAACGTTGTTCAAAGTTATCGAACAAGCTATCAAATCCCACTAGCGCCCTATTTAGAGCATTGGTATCGAAACGTACTAATTGATTCATAATTTTCTCCTTATAAAGTAAGAATCATATTGGGCATTATGCCCAATTGTGCAACCCATTTAGGTATTGCACAATATTATTTATTATACAGTCTCTTTAACTTCGGCGTCAACTATATTATCTTCAGATGACTTTTTATTGTTGGACGATGCAGCCGTGTCTCTCTCTTCTTCTTCACGTTTTTTACCAGTGATCGGACCCATAGCTTCGTATAGTTTAGGAATGCTGTCTTGGATGATTTTAACATCATTGCCTTTTATAGCATCCTCAACTGCTTTAACAGCGTCTTCAACATTGGATTTTTCTTCTTCAGTGACCTGACTACTATATTTCTCTACATCATCTTTAAAATTATATAAAGTACTTTCAGCATTGTTACGAGCCTCAATTAGCTCTCGTTGTGCCTTGTCAGCTTCAGCATTCAGTTCAGCATCTTGAACCATGCGATCAATTTCCTCTTTGCTTAGTCCACTGTTGGCCTTAATTGTAATCTTGTTTTCTTTTCCTGTGCCTTTATCTTTAGCAGAAACGTGCATAATTCCATTTGCATCAATATCAAAAGTAATCTCTATTTGTGGAGTACCTCTTCGAGCAGGAGGAATACCCTCAAGATTGAAATCACCTAATAACTTGTTGTACTGAACAAATTCTCGTTCTCCTTGAAAGGCCTTAACTGTAACAGCAGGTTGATTATCTTCAGCAGTAGAAAAAGTTTGGCTAGCTTTAGTAGGAATAGTTGTATTTTTTTGAATTAGTTTAGACATGACACCACCCATAGTTTCAATGCCTAATGATAGAGGAGTAACATCCAATAATAGTACGTCTTTTCGTCCACCACCTAACACATCACCTTGAATGGCTGCACCGGCAGCAACTGCTTCATCTGGGTTAACATCTTTCCGCGGAGTCTTACCAAAAAGTTTTTCAACTGTTTCAACAACTTTAGGCATACGGGTCATACCACCAACAAGGATAACTTCATCGATGTCAGCAGCAGTGACCTTAGCATCTGCCATGGCAATTTTACAAGGTTCGATACTACGTTGGATCAATTCATCAACAAGGCTTTCTAACTTAGCACGGGTCAACTTAACATTCATATGTTTAGGACCATTTGCATCTGCTGTGAGATACGGTAAGTTAACATCTGTTTGTGCAGAACTTGACAATTCAATCTTAGCTTTCTCAGCAGCTTCTTTCAAACGCTGGAGTGCCAACATATCTTTCTTAAGGTCAACGGCGTTGACTTTCTTAAATTCATCAACTAAGAAATCCATGATACGTTGATCAAAGTCTTCACCACCTAGGAATGTATCACCATTGGTAGACAAAACTTCAATTTGCTTGTCGCCGTCAACATTAGCAATTTCAATAATTGAAACATCAAATGTACCACCACCGAGATCGTATACAGCAATTTTCCTATCTCGTTTATCAGCTTTATCAACGCCATAAGCAAGAGCTGCCGCAGTGGGCTCGTTAATAATACGTAGTACTTCTAAGCCTGCAATTTTACCAGCATCTTTAGTTGCTTGTCTTTGACTATCATTAAAGTATGCAGGAACGGTAATAACCGCTTGTGTAACTTCATGGCCCAGGTAGTCTTCTGCAGTTTTTTTCATTTTGCGAAGAACCTCGGCACTAATTTGCGGAGGTGCTAATTTTTCATTATTAACATCTACCCAAGCATCGCCGTTTTCTGCTTCTACAATTTTGTAGGGCATTAGGTTGATGTCTTTTTGTACAGCTTCTTCTTTAAATTTACGTCCAATTAGACGTTTAGCTGCATAGATAGTATTTTTTGGATTTGTAACTGCTTGGCGTTTTGCACTAGCACCTACAAGGATCTCATCATTAGCATATGCAACAATACTAGGTGTAGTGCGATTGCCTTCTGAATTTTCAATAATTTTTGTAACACCATTTTCAATAACTGCTACACATGAATTTGTTGTACCCAAATCGATACCGATTACTTTACTCATCTTATTTTCTCCTTATTAAGTAAGATTAATTTTTTGGACCTTACGTCCTTATATAGTGAACCTTAAAAGTGTTTACTATGTATATATTTATACACGATTTATTTTTGATTGTCAACTATATCTCCTTCAACATGATCAGCAACAGGCTGTCGTTTGTTTAAGAATTTTTCTGCATATTCTTTTTTACTAGCTTCAATATCGTACTCTATATGTGCCGTGTTTCGCATTTGTTCGTATATTGGATTCATTAATTTTTGCAATAATCTGTAACTCATTTTTTCTAATACCTGATCAACGGGAACACCTTCCGCGATACGTTGCATGGCCCATCCGTGTTCGTACATTTCAACACGTTTACACCACACTTCGTATGATTCCCCATCATTCCGTCTCACTGCATACATCTTCCTACAAATTCTACAGCTAGATCGTTATCGGGAATAATTCTAGCATTCCACATTATTGCCATCATAAGGGCGTCCTTGTTACTTTCAAAAACAAAATCCATATGATTTAAATTTGCATGGGTAGTAAATCGATCCCCGGGTAATCCAAATCTTTCTACTGCCCAAGCGCAGACTTCATTCCATTTTTGTCCATTATCAAATTCTTGACTCCACGCTACGCGAACTGTACTGGTCATTTTCAACTCCACTTCAATGACAACATAGTATACAATTTTTCATGTATATCATACATGTTTGGGTACATCATACCCCATTTTGGATGAAAGATATCTCGTTGCAATTCTTCGGGCTGTTCACGCAACCAGATACTTACTTCCCTAGCACAAGAGACAGTATACCAAGTATTACTATCAACTTGTGCTTGATCAAGTATTATAAATTTTGACAGTAGTGGCAATCCATACGTTTGATTAAACATACGGCTGGCTGCAAATGGCATTATTTCACACCTCAAAAATTAAATCAGGATCAAATCGACTTGTATCCTCATGCCCGACATAGCCACGAGGGTTACTCAAAATTCGAGTGGTACCTATCATGTAGTCAACTGGATCATGCATGTGGCCATGCACCCAAGTTTTAATATTAGGAAAATCTAATATCAATTCACTTAGGTCACTAACATAACCACCGTTCATCAATCCGTCGGCTTTATACTTTTCGTTGATACTTGCATAACTAGGACCGTGATGAGTGATCACAACAAACGGCTTGTCACGGTTCATTTCTAATACAGTTCTAAAGTACTGTTTGGTTTTGAAATGTGTTGCCGCAGTATGTTCCGGAGTTAACTTATGGTACAACTGTTTAGCAGGGTAATAATTTTGTATAACTCTATAATCATTCATACATTGCTTGAGATGAAATGATGTAAGACTATCACCTTTATTAAGGTCGGTCCACAGTGTAGCCCCCATGAACATAACACCTTTATAGTTAACAACTTCGTTTTCCAACAAGGTGACATTCTTGGGTAGTATGTTTTTTAGTTGATCATAAGTCTTATCAAAGCGTCCCCCGTAGTGCTCATGATTACCTGACACCATAAACACTTGGTCATATTTGGCACATTCCCACTCAAAGAACTCTGAACAACGATACAACATATTTGGAGTATCTTGTATAACTTTGGTGCTGTGGTGATGTTTGTTAATACTACGTGCTTCGGCAATATCTCCAGCCAAGATGAGTAGTTCGCCGCCGGGCAATTCTTGATAGCCGAATTCGAGGTGGAGGTCCGAACAAAGAGAAATTTTTAGTTTAGTGTGTGTCATGCTAATATTATAACAGAGTTTACCAATGTTGTCAAGTGATACATAAAAGTACCGATACCGACCTAGTTCCGTTAAATCTTGTAGTCGTAGTTGACCTGCGTCCAACGATTATTGTTCCATCTAGAATTAATCTGAGCCATAGATCCAGCACGGCGATCATGATAAAACAAACGTGCGTCAGTCAAATTGAACACGCTGTCTACTAGCCAGAAAAAGCTGGTATTGACACAGTGAATTTCTTTGGCATTCTTTATTAAATCAATGTAATGCATCATATTGTTAGTTGTGCCAATGTTAACCTCAATAATTTTCATATCGGGTAAATTGCTTGCTTGCCTAAAGGCTGCTAGATCGATACCCATTCCAGTTTTATGATGACCAGTCTGTTGATTCCATAATACATAATCCGTCGAATCATCAGTCAATTGTTGATACAGTTCCTTAGAACCCGGAATGTGCTTGGGCAACACAAATTCTCTGTATCTCTCAGAGTATAGTATGTCAAAATATTCATAAACATTACGATCCCAGTTAACTGAAGATGTTACATATCTTGGAGGATTGTCTATATGTACCATAGTGGGATAGGCCGGAGGAGACTCTATCCTAGTTAAATTATGTAGTTTAACAAATTCGTTTTCGTGGTATGGACTGTCAAAACTAACCAATTCGATGTTAGATTCGTCAGCATACAAGGTTAACAGTGTGTCACGATATTCATAAAGGCATGGCAAGTACATCTTCTCTGTAGTTTTGGCAACAATCCTAGAAATTGGATAGAAGACAAAGGCATCGCCTAACGACATCGAACCACAGAAAAATAACTTGTTTAATATCCTCATAGATCAACGTTCCCTAATGTTCATCTTTGCATAGATATTTTGTACACCTACTGATTGTCGAATAGCATCTTGCAAGGCATCGTGCTTGCTACCTTGTGGCATGTCGGGATTAAATCCCAAATCAAACAATGTACGTGTGTCACGTAACTGCCAATATTGCCATGGCAAATTTTTACCAAGTTGGCGATAGATGTTTTCAATAATCACTAGGTCAAAGGTTGCGCCATGACTCCAAAACGCCGAACACCCCCAGGCAAACTTATGAAATTGATCCATTGCGTCTACAAGTGAAATACGGCCTTCCTCACTAAAAGCTTCTTCCATAATTGCAGGGTCTTGTTCCCCCCACCATTCCAAAGTTTTTGGATCTATTTCACGGTTGAGTTTGTCTTGGTCATCGAGATCAATTTTGAAATAGATTTTATCACCGTATCCATTTCCGTATGGATTAAAGTGGACTGCGCCTAGTGATAGGACTACAGCGTTCGGAGAGACTGCCATAGTCTCCATATCTAGCATCATATGTTTTGCCATGTGTTTATTATAATTTCATTATTGGTTATTGTCAAGTACGCCTTGAGTAAAATCGTAATCTTCTGTAATTACTTTAATACGGTA
>JGI12421J11937_10000711_pt1 | contig 13221 bp, 10 predicted proteins | sample LakErihyJuly2011_2_FD_11937 | JGI IMG/M metagenome (IMG submission 11937)
GTGCCTGCCCCGCCGCCTCATGGGCCCGGTCTCGAGAGTTTCGGCTCCGGAGGTGATCCATAGCCAAGTTGTGAGCCAACCGAAACAGGAAGGCGCGAGGAACCCGCACCCCAGTCATCCGATCCGGGTGTCGAGCTAGCGAGACAAAGAGTTCTTGGAGGAGATCCCGGGTGTCCGCCTCATTTCGGGTGAGGTTTAACAGAAATGGGAACAAGGCCGGCGTATGCAGGCGGCAGAGGTCTTCCAGTTTGGAGGGTTCCCAGTTCACGAGATGGATCGATTCACAAACGACGACGGATCTCGGAGCTTTTTTCGTCTATCGGCAATGGGTTCAAAGATGGGGGTACCCCAAGGGTGGCCGTGGATGAAGACCCTGGGCAATAATCTTCGAGGGGGGCAGATAGTGTGTTTGAACCGCTAGAATTGAGGGTTGAATAAAAATAATCCTAAGCTTCGGCATCCAGAGTGACGATTGCTCAGTGAGCTCAAGGAGGATGGCTCGGTGAAGTGTTACCCATAGTCAAGGAACACCTATGAATAGGACGAAGATGTCGTATGAACGAAAATTTAAACCCGAAGAAATTATAAAAACATCATGAAGCTAGACAAAATGGTTTAATCCTATATATTCTTCAATTAATTGAAACGGTTGAAAACAGTCGAACCACAGTCTATGGACCCTGTCCAGAGTCATTGCAGTCGGACACGAGACAAATCTCTGAGATGTCTTGGGCAATCCTCTCCGCGATCGACGCGCGGAGTGTCAATACATGCCTTCACTTTGGTGGAACTCCTGGTCGTCATTGCAATTATAGCAATTTTGGCGGGTTTGCTTTTACCCGGTTTGGCATCGGCTCGATCCAAAGCTGTTTCGGTTCAATGCCTCAACCATTTGCGCCAATGGGGGTTGGGTATGCAATTGTATGCCACGGATTCGCGAGATGCGATTCCGCGCGACGGAACTGATGGCGGTGGGCAGTACGGTGTCGATACCGGTGCCGTAGAGGGCCCCGGCAGCCCGAGAGATCCACTGGCTTGGTTTAATGCCCTACCGCCCTACTTGGGACAGCGCACGTTCGCGGGGTATGCCACCAACTTGACTACGACTGATCCGAAGGAGTTGTGGCCTTTTCCTGGCAAACAGGGAGTGATTTTCCATTGTGCCGGAGCGAGGGCCGCCGGCGGAGATGCTTTCATGAAGGGAGGAGCCTTTGGCGTCTTTAGCTATGGAATGAACCTCGACCTTAAATTGCAGTCTTCCATTCGTAACGGGGTTCAAGGCAACAGCTACGAGTACCCGATGATGCCGCCGATGAGTGCCGTGGCCGCTCCCTCAGCGACAGTGTCGTTGCTCGACCAGGCTTTCAGTCCCACGCTGGAGCTTTGCACTCCGGATCCGACGCGGAATGGGGTGTTTCCGGCGGCCCGCAGTGAGCGTTTATCATTGCGTCACGGTTTGGGGACTCGAGGAGGGGCCAATCTTGCGTTCTTGGATGGCCATGCCCAGTTCTTCCGTCGCAGTTATCTGCTAAGTCCGACCCCCGGTCGCGAGGAGAAATTCCTCAGCGATGTNATCTGGAATCCCAACCGCGAGCGTTACTGATCCCTGCGGGACTTCAGTGGAAGCGAGTTTCTTCCGAAAAGGGATGGGAGGGCTTCGGTCAGAAAAAGCGGTTGGAGTGCGGGTTTTTAGAGCCATCAGGCTTTCAAAAAGGCGTACGCTCCAGCAAGGCGGGGTAACAACTGTCAAAAATATATTAATATCGAAGACTTGGATTTGGATGAGTGTAATGACTGACCCAAGGCATATTTTTGACTAATAGATCAGCTTGGATTTTACAATTGTCACCGTCAATGAACCCCCGTTTTCCTGCTATGGGTCGGCTTTTCCATCTGGGTAGGGCTTATGACCACACGCGGTCTATCGTAATCCTGTGTGCGCTAATCTTTGGAGGTGTGTGTGGAAGGGTTCACGCGATCGATGACATTCCTGAAGGGGGATTTCGTTGGATTCAGGGCTACGACGGAAATGAACCCACGGCCGGATTTCGTATCGATGGCCGGCTTCGGATCGAAGCCCCGGACGAGCCCCAGCCGGTGGGGATCCATTTGAGCTCAGGACGGATCGACGTGGGCACTATGGGTCAGATTCTCGTGCAATACGGCCCGGGTGGCCCCCGGTTCATTAATGGCGATTTAGTAAACGAAGGGTTGGTTTCCCTCCGGTCGGTGCTCCTCTTTGGCCGGGATGGGGCCGAGTGGGTCAACCGGGGTGTCATCGAGGCCGCTAATTACATGGGGCTGGCGATCACCGGCAAGGGGGCTCGTTTCCGCCAGGTTTCCGGGGAGATTCGTGTGGCCGGACCTTCGAGCCGGTTTGAATTCTATAACCAAAGCCGTTTTATTTACGAAGGGGGCCGCGTGTTCGCCCGGCCCCTGTTGATCGCAGCCTCGGCGGAGGTTGCTTCCGAGACCACCCAGGAACTAGCTCTCCGGTTTGCGGCCCAAGGATCGTCTCTTGAGGGACGTTTTCCGGGCGACTTGTCCATCGTCGTGGCCTCAGACGATACTTTTGGTCCCAGCAGCTTGCTTCTCAACACGGTGACCCCGATTGAGGGGTTGATCGAGTTGGTTGCCGCCTTCGGAAGCCCTGGAGCTTTGCTGCAATTGCCCGAATCGGGAATGACGCTCGCGCCGCGGGGTATTTTGCGGGTGAAGCCCGGAGCGGGCCTCTCTGAGATTCGCGGACCCTTGGCCGTAGAGGGGTTGCTCGACGTCCAAGGGTCCGCCCGGTGGGCCACTTCGGCCGAAGCACTCACCAATCGGGGTAAGATTCGCCTGCCATTTGGTGGGCGTCTCCAGGTCTCCGCGCCGTTGGTTCAGGCCGGTGGCACCCTCCAGGTCGAAGGCGGTGAATTGGTATTGTCCCAGGGGCTGAGTCTCGAGGGCGGAACCTTAATCGCGGCCGGAATTTTATCGGGCCACCTGACCAATGGCGCTCTGGCGGTGGTCGATCAGGAACAACCGGGGCGAGTTCGCGGAGAATGGACCCAGACCTCTAAAGGAACCCTTCAAGTGCGGGTTCGAGAAACCACCGTCGAGGCCGAGACGGCCTTGCAGGTGACGGGCCCTTTNAACTTACGGGGCACCCTGGAGGTGGTCTTGGCAGACGGTGTCCTGCTTTCCCGAGGTGCGGTGTTGAGGCTGGTTAAGGCTGATAGCCTCAACGGTTGGTTTGAACGGCTCGTATTACCTCCGCTCGAGGCTGGGTTGCACTGGCAGGTGGTGCCTTCCGAGGATGAGGTTCGCTTGAGTGTTCGAGACACGCCTCCGCCGGTGCTCATTGAGTGGGTGCAGCGCGCCTCGGGCGACCGTATGCGAGTGAGCGGTCCCTGGAGTCTGGAGACCAAGGCGGTCCTTCGGATCTCCCACGATCTGAGGAACTGGACGACCGTCGAGCGCAAGAGCCCCTTTGCGGGCATGACGTGGTTCCCGGTGCCCAAGGCTGACGAACCCGGTGCCGATGGTTTGACGGTGTATCAGGCGATCCTGAGCCCTGTGAGTTCTCCGGACTGACGTTCATTGGTTGGCGGCGGCCGCTTTTAGGCACCCCCGGCAACGCCATCGCTAGGCAATTCCAATACCCTCGATTCAGGTGCTTCTTGGGCGGGGGATAACCCATGACGGTCGTGATTTGACCCCGGGGAGTCGTTGGCAGCACATTGTGCGGAACATGACGGCATTGGAATCGGAGATCTTGGAGGCGTTGGTTCGCTTGGAAAATGTGGCCACCGGGGGAACGACGGGCCAACCGGAAAGTGTACTGCCCATCGTGAAGCGCTTGAGCGAACTCACCCACGCACTGCCTCTGGGAACCTCACCGGACTTGTTGCATTACCTCCACAAGCGCAGCTACGAGAAGGCTCGCTTCTGGCTCCAGGGGCGCGATGCGGAGAATTCCCAAGGCAATTGTGGTCACGTTGGAGGTTGAGTTATTTTTGTGAATCCTTCCGATACCATCGCAGCCGTGGCAACGCCTCCAGGGACCGGAGGACTTGCCGTCCTGCGCCTCTCGGGCAGGGAGGCTTTGAACGTGGCCGACCGATGTCTGAGGTCCGCCAGCGGTCGATTGCCCTCCTCGTTCACGCCGCGGATGGCCATTCTCGGTGAAGTCCACCGCCACGGTATCCGAGTGGATGAAGCCGTCCTCACGGTCTTCCGTGGGGCCAAGTCCTTTACGGGCGAGGACACGGTGGAGATCGCCTGCCATGGCGGAATCCTTCTGACTCGTCGCGTCTTGGAGACCGTGTTGGCCGCAGGCGCCCGACCGGCCGAGCCGGGGGAGTTTACCGCCAGGGCCTTCCTCAATGGACGCATGGATCTCGCTCAGGCCGAGGCGGTCGCCGATCTAATCCACGCCCAGACCGACCGCGCCCTGGGCACCGCCCGTGCTCAATTAGCCGGAGCGTTGTCGCGCCGCATCGAAGTCTTGCGCGATTCCCTCATGGGCGTCCTGGCACATATCGAGGCCCATATCGATTTTCCGGATGAAGACATCTCCCCGGACACGACCGCTGTACTGACGGCGAAGCTCCGGTCGGCACTGGATGGAATCGATGCGTTGCTGCGCACGGCGCGCGAAGGGCGTTTCTTGCGGCAGGGGGTTCGCACGGCCTTGGTAGGGCGACCGAATGCGGGCAAATCTTCGTTGCTCAATCGCCTGTTGGGACACGAGCGAGCGATCGTCTCTCCGGTGGCAGGAACAACCCGGGACACCTTGGAAGAAGTGGCTCAGGTTCGCGGCATTCCGCTGGTCCTGGTAGACACCGCGGGCCTTCGGGAATCGGAGGATGCGGTGGAACGAGAGGGGATCCGTCGGAGTCGCGAGGCGGCCGCGGAGGCGGAGTTGATCTTGCACATCGTGGATGCCTCGGTGCCGTGGTCGGTCGAGGAAGATGCGCTGGTGGCGGCGTGGGCTGGCAAAGGCCGGATTTGTGTTTCTAACAAATGCGACCTGCCTGGGGCACAAATTCACCCGGGCTCGGTGCCAGTGAGTTGCCGGACCGGAGTCGGTTTGGACGACCTGGAGCGGGCCATCGAAGAACAACTCATTTCCAAGAGCATCGGTGGCAGCGGAGACGATGGGGTGGCCATTGGAGTCCGTCATCAGCGCGTGCTGGAGCGGGCTCGGGAGGCAGTCCTCCAGACGTGTTCGGGGCTGGAAAGCCAACAAACCCTGGAGTTGGTAGCCTTTGAACTGCGGGTGGCGCTGAGCGCCTTAGGAGAGGTGGTCGGCAAGACCTCCATCGACGATTTGCTGGACTCCATTTTCAGCCAGTTTTGCCTCGGCAAGTGAGTCGTCAGCGCAGGCCTCTTGTCGGGAGGATGCCAACCTTGGATTCGGCGCGCCGTCGGTTGTCACCGACATTCTGAAACCCACGGAAAGTTGTCGGTTTGAAAACGCACGGTTTTGCCATGGGTTTTGCCATGGGTTTTGCCATGTGTTGGGAGGAGTTTATTACGGATTGATCGGCCGCGTTTCTTCCTTCTTCGAATGCCACCCAAAGGGGTTCAAGGTCCAAAAGACCGAATCCGGATCCGCTTGGGCAACCAACAAGAAGAGGGCGGATTAATGAGGCGTTGAAGTTTTGGAGACAGTGGTTTTCAAACTGACAGGTTTCGTCGGTTTTCACGCCGTCGCTGACAGTTGGCTACAGATCCCCCCGGGCGAAGCGGGCCCTCAAATTGGTTCCCAAGAGTGATGAGGAAACGGTGAACGCAGTTTATCCGGAGGGTGGCTGGTTGGGTTTCGTCAGCGATTTCGCTGAACCTCAGACCTTGAACCCAAGGCCATGTAAGGCGACGATTTGAAAATAGAACCCCTTCAGATGGATTCACGGCTTCCAGCCAACACATCGCCGACAGTGCTCGGGACTCAGGACCTATTGGCAACGATTGACTCGGTGATCGCTGCCAATCGCTCNGTGGCTGGNGCCCTGCTCCCCATGCTGCACGGTATCCAAGACCTTCTGGGTTATGTTCCCAGCACCGCGGTACCCCGGCTCGCCGACGCCCTAAACTTGTCGCAGGCAGAGGTCCATGGCGTGCTGAGTTTCTATCACGATTTCCGCACGGTGCCGCCAGGTTGCCACATCTTGCGGCTCTGTCGTGCCGAAGCCTGCCAAGCGATGGGCTGCAACGCTCTGGAAACGCACCTTCAAAAACAGCACGGCCTGTCCTTCAACGAAACAGCTGCCGACGGCTCTATCACCTTGGAACCCGTCTATTGTCTCGGAAATTGCGCCTGTGCTCCTTCTGTGCTGGTCGATGGTGAAGTTCGAGGGCGTGTGACCTCAGAAAAGCTGGATCGCTGGATCCAGGAGTTGCGAACGACCGCTGGAGGAAATCCATGAGTGTCACCGTCTACGTCCCCAACGATTCTGCCGCCGTTGGCCTCGGTGCCAACGCCACGGCGCAGGCCATTTCTAAGATCGCCGCCGAACGCGGTCTTTCTATCCGCCTGATCCGCAATGGCTCGCGCGGACTGTTTTGGCTCGAACCCTTCGTTGAAGTCGTCACCAACGAGGGACGTATCGGCTACGGACCCGTCGAAGCGCAGGATGTCCCGTCTCTGTTCGATGCCCAGTTTCTTCAGGGGGGCTCTCATCGTTTGCGACTCGGTGCCCCCGAATCCATTCCTTATCTCGCCAGACAGGAGCGGCTCACCTTTAGCCGCGTCGGCATCACCGATCCTCTGAGTATCTCCGACTACGAAGCCCACGGCGGGGGACGCGGGTTGCGTGCGGCACTTCAGGCTAAACCCGGAGATCTCGTCGAAGAGATCTCCCAGTCTGGCCTGCGCGGGCGCGGCGGCGCGGCGTTTCCGGCCGGCATCAAATGGAAGACCGTCTTCAATGCCCGCGCCGAGCAGAAGTACATCGTGTGCAACGCCGACGAGGGCGATTCGGGCACCTTCTCAGATCGAATGATCCTTGAGGGAGACCCTTTCGTCCTCATCGAAGGCATGGTCATTGCCGGCCTGGCTGTCGGAGCCACCGAAGGCTACATCTATCTGCGCTCTGAGTATCCGCACGCCTTGAGCATTTTGCTCGCCGCCATCCAGAACGCCCACGAGGCCGGATATTTGGGAGCGAACCTTCTAGGCACCGGCAAGCGATTCCAACTGCACGTCCGTCGCGGTGCAGGCGCCTACATTTGCGGTGAAGAAACCGCCATGCTGGAGAGCCTCGAGGGCAAGCGTGGCATGGTGCGCCCGAAGCCGCCAATTCCGGCGCTGTCCGGGCTGTGGGGACGGCCAACGCTCATCCACAACGTCATGACCTTGGCTGCCGTGGCGTTGATCGTAGACAAAGGCGGCGCCTTTTACGCTGGTTTCGGGGCGGGGCGATCCCGGGGCACGCTCCCGTTCCAACTGGCAGGCAACATCAAGCGGGGCGGATTGGTCGAGAAGGCCTTCGGCGTCACGTTGCGCGAGATGCTTTATGAGTTCGGCGGAGGTTCGGCCTCCGGTCGACCCATCCGTGCGGTTCAAGTGGGTGGGCCTTTGGGAGCTTATCTGCCCGAGTCGAAGTTCGACACCACGCTCGATTATGAATCCTTCGCCGCGGCTGGGGGTATGGTCGGCCACGGTGGCATCGTTGTCTTTGACGACACCGTCGACATGGCCCAAATGGCCCGCTATGCCATGGAGTTTTGCGCCATTGAATCTTGCGGAAAATGCACCCCCTGCCGCATCGGAAGCACTCGCGGTGTCGAAGTCATTGACCGAGTGATTCAAGGNAAACAACGACCTGAAAATCTCACCCTCTTGCGGGACCTCTGTGACACCTTGTCCAACGCGTCTCTCTGCGCCATGGGCGGCCTAACGCCCTCGCCCGTGCTCAGCGCGCTGACTCATTTTCCTGAGGACTTTCATCGCGCGCCGGCCCTAGCTCCGGGTGGACGCGCTTCCAGAACTATTCGCCGTCATTGACCTGAAAACCTGCTCCCATGTATTCGAACAAAGAACCGGACGCAGGCACACCCGTCCGGGTGTCCGACAAACTCGTCTCTCTTCAAATTGATGGGGTGGAAGTGACGGTCCCTGCTGGCACCTCGGTGATGCGTGCCGCCTTCGATGCCGGAGTGCGCGTTCCTAAACTGTGCGCTACCGATCACCTCGAAGCGTTCGGTTCTTGCCGGCTTTGCCTCGTCGAAATTGAAGGCCGCCGGGGATTTCCTGCTTCGTGCACCACGCCTGCGGAGGCGGGCATGAAAGTGACCACGCAGTCCGATAAACTCGCCAAACTGCGTCGCAACACGATGGAGCTCTACATCAGCGACCATCCGCTCGATTGCCTCACCTGTCCCGCCAACGGAAACTGCGAGCTTCAGGACATGGCCGGCGTCGTCGGTTTGCGCGAAGTGCGCTATGGCACCGAAGGCGAGAATCACCTCGTGGGCACCAAGGACACGTCGAACCCCTATTTCAGTTTCGATCCGACCAAGTGCATCGTTTGTTCCCGTTGCGTGCGTGCGTGTGAAGAGGTTCAAGGCACCTTCGCCCTTACGGTTGATGGACGGGGTTTCCAGTCCAAGATCGCTCCGGGTCCTACCGATTTCCTGGATTCGGAATGCGTGTCGTGCGGCGCCTGCGTCCAAGCCTGTCCCACCGCGACCTTGATGGAAAAATCCATCACGGACCTGGGGCAACCCGATCACTCGGTGGTGACGACGTGCGCCTACTGTGGCGTGGGTTGTTCATTTCGTGCAGAAATGAAGGGCAGCCAGGTGGTGCGCATGGTGCCCAACAAGAACGGGCAGGCCAACCACGGTCACTCCTGTGTGAAGGGTCGTTTCGCGTGGGGCTACGCCACCCATCCAGATCGCCTCAAGCATCCCATGATCCGGGCCAAGATCACTGACCCATGGCGCGTGGTGTCTTGGGAGGAAGCGCTCGCCTACGCCGCGAGCGAATTCCGGCGCATTCAGGAAAAGTACGGTCGTGGCTCGATCGGTGGCATCACTTCGTCCCGCTGCTCGAATGAGGAGACGTATCTGGTCCAGAAACTCGTCCGAGCGGCCTTCGGCAACAACAACGTCGACACCTGCGCCCGCGTTTGCCATTCGCCTACGGGCTACGGCCTGAAGGCGACCCTCGGTGAATCGGCCGGCACTCAGAACTTCGATTCGGTGGATGCCGCCGATGTGGTGATGGTCATCGGTGCCAATCCGACGGATGCCCACCCCGTGTTCGCATCGCGCATGAAACGGCGTTTGCGTGAAGGGGCTCGCTTAATCGTCATCGATCCGCGCCGGATCGACCTCGTTCGCCAGCCGCATGTCGAAGCCGAGTTCCATTTGGCCCTCCGTCCTGGAACTAACTCCGCCATTCTCAACGCCCTGGCGCATGTCATTGTGGAGGAAGGCCTGGCACGGGAAGACTACATCCAGCAACGGTGCGACTTGCCCGAGTTCGAAAAGTGGAAGCGATTTATTCTGGAGCCCAAGAACTCTCCAGAAGCCCTTCAAGAAGCCACGGGCGTGCCCGCCGACCAGGTGCGCGGAGCTGCTCGACTGTATGCCACCGGCGGCAATGCGGCCATTTACTACGGCCTGGGCGTCACCGAGCACAGCCAAGGCTCCACCACGGTCATGGCTATCGCCAACCTCGCCATGCTTACCGGCAATGTCGGTCGTCCTGGCGTGGGTGTGAATCCGTTGCGCGGCCAGAACAACGTGCAGGGCAGTTGTGACATGGGTTCATTCCCGCACGAGTTGCCCGGCTATCGGCATGTGTCCGATCTCGCAGTCCGCGAATTGTTCAGCACCAGCTGGGGCGTGCCCATCGACCCTGAACCGGGGCTGCGCATTCCCAACATGTTCGATGCCGCCATCGACGGTTCCTTCAAGGGACTTTATGTGCAGGGCGAAGACATCGCCCAGTCGGATCCGGACACCCAACACGTCACGCGGGCCCTGAGTTCGATGGAATGTCTGGTCGTTCAAGACATCTTCCTGAACGAAACCGCCAAATTCGCCCATGTGCTGTTGCCGGGTTCCTCATTCTTGGAAAAGGACGGCACCTTCACGAATGCCGAACGCCGCATCTCGCGTGTGCGAAAGGTCATGCCGCCGCTCGCCGGTTACGCCGATTGGCAAGTCACCGTCGAGCTATCCAAAGCCCTGGGCTATCCCATGCATTATGAGCATCCGTCCCAGATTATGGACGAGATCGCTGCACTGACTCCGACCTTTACTGGCGTGAGCTACGAACGGTTGGAACGCCTCGGGAGCATTCAGTGGCCCTGCAATGCCAAGGCCCCGGAAGGCACGCCCATCATGCACGTCGACGCGTTTGTCCGAGGCAAGGGACGCTTTGTCGTCACGGAGTATGTCCCGACGCCCGAGAGAACCTCGCGCAAGTTCCCGCTCATCCTCACCACTGGCCGCATCCTGAGCCAATACAACGTCGGTGCCCAGACGCGGCGCACTCAGAACGGCACGTGGCATGACGCCGATCTCCTCGAACTGCATCCTCATGACGCCGAAAATCGTGGCATCCGGGAGGGCGACTGGGTGTCTATCCAAAGCCGTTCTGGCACGACGGCTCTTCGGGCGAAAATCACCGAACGGATGCAGCCGGGTATCGTTTACACCACGTTCCACCACCCGGACTCGGGGGCCAATGTGGTCACCACCGACAACTCCGATTGGGCCACCAATTGCCCGGAGTACAAAGTCACGGCGGTCCAGGTGACGCCCACTACAAAGCCATCAGATTGGCAGAACGAATTCCAGCGCTTCAGCGACACTCAAATCGCGTTGATGCAGCAGTGACCCAGGCCTGCACCGGTTGAGTTCAACGCACCCCAAATCTTTAGCCCCGTCGAATCCATGGATCCGAACAAACTCGTCAAGATGGCCAATGATATTGCCACGTTCTTTGACGCCGACACGGATCGAGCGGCACGGCTGGCCGGAATTAGCGGCCACATCAAGCGCTTCTGGGACCCACGAATGCGGTTGGCCTTGTTCCGGCACCTAGATCAGGACGCTGGTGCCGGATTGAAGGATTCCGTCATCGAGGCGTTGACGGTGGATCGGGATTCCCTGCTGCCCAAGCCGTGACCCGTCTTCGGCCGTCGTGGTTCGCTGGGGATGGGTGTTAGCGTTCCTCGGCCTCGAACTCGCACACCACGGGCCGGTGGTCAGAAGCCACACCCCAGTCGGGTAGCGTCGGCAGATAACTTCCTTCGCGCCGCCACTCCCGCGCCATGCCGGTGCTGAGCAGGATGTAGTCGAGGCGGCTGTAGGTGTCTTCTTTACCGTAGAAGTGAGTCCAGCTCACATGACGCGGATCCCAGCTGGGATTCTCAGAGGCAGCCTGATCGCCATTGCGCTCTACCGGGCGGGTGTCGACCAGCGATCGATTGCTGGATCGGCCCAACAGCGCCTTCAGGGCAGGGCTGTCCTTGGTGTCGTTGAAATCCCCGCAGATGAGCACGTTGGCCTTGGGCTCTGTGGCGAGCCGGGTTTCGACCAGGCGTCGCAAGACCCGCGCTTCCTGCTCGCGCATCTCGGCCTGATCGGCAGAACCGATGGTCCGCTTCGACTTCAGGTGTGCGGTGAACAGGGTGAATCGGTAAGACGGACTGACTTCCAGATCCACCTCTAAGAGCCCGCGGCTCGTTTTGAATCGACGGCCTTCCAGAAGAAAATTTTCCTGGGAATGGGGACGGCGCGCGACGATGGGAAAGCGACTCAAGACCGCCACGAAGATGTTGGTGTCGTAGCCGGAGACGTGTTCCCAGTGGGGCAGGTCCAGGCCGGCCTGTCGGAGGCGGGACTGGAGTTCCAAGAGGGCGTTGGTGGGGCCGATCTCCTGGAGTGCCAACACATCGGGCCGGAGGGCGGTGAGGGTTTCGGTGACCTTGCGGCGGGCGGCCTCGGGCTTGGGGGCCCGGGTTCCGGAGCGTTCCACGAGGTAATTTTCCAAGTTGTAGGTGACAACCTTGAAACGCGGGGTTTCGGCGCTGAGCAGCAAAGCCGCGAAAAGGTGGGCCAGTAGCAGTCGATACAAATTCATACCTTACAATCTTCGCTCAAAGTCACCGGATTCTTTTTTTGCACGATGATTTCGTGATGATAAGCTCAACTGTGTTGATTCTAGAACACTCCGAAACAGTGCCAGTCCCGGTTGCAACGGCAGGCTCAGTCTATCCGAAGACAGATACGATGTCCGACCAACAAAGCGAGCGCGATCATCGGCAACTGCGCATCGACAAGGTAGGGGTCCGCAACCTGCGCTTTCCAGTTCAGATTCGGGACAAGGCTCACGAATTGCAGAACACCGTGGCCACCATAGGCCTCTTCGTGGACTTGCCCGAGGAGTTCAAGGGAACTCACATGAGTCGGTTTGTCGAGGTCCTCAATTCGCATGGGTCCGTCATTCATGTGGAGAATATCCCAGATATTCTGAAGGCCATGCAGACCCGTCTCCATGCCCATGCAGCCCATTTGGAGATGCGATTTCCGTTCTTCATGACCAAGAAAGCCCCTGTTTCTGGCAAGGAAGGCGTTATGGACTACGAGGTGGGCTTTGATGCTGCCTTGGAAGGGGAAAAATTGGATTTTGTCCTCACCGTCAAAGCCAATGTCACCACGCTGTGCCCCTGTTCGAAGGCCATCAGCCAATACGGGGCCCACAATCAACGGGGTGAGGTCACTGTGCAAATTCGTTCCAGCAAGCTCATCTGGATTGAAGATTTGATTCGCTGGATCGAATCCTGTGGCTCCAGCGAGATGTATTCGCTGCTCAAGCGAGTCGATGAAAAAGCGGTGACCGAGCGGGCCTACGAGAACCCAGTTTTCGTGGAGGATCTCGTCCGCAACGTGGCCCTGCGGCTCAACGAGCATCCAGACATCTTTTGGTATCAGGTGGAGGCCGAGAATCAGGAGAGCATCCACAATCACAACGCCTACGCCTGCATCCGTAAGGCGTGATCAGGCTCTAGCTGAAGGGGAGTTACCAAAAGGGGTAAACTCGGTACGGCGACGGGCGCTGAGGTTCTAGGGGACTAGTGCGGGGCCAAGGATTGGCCCCTCGATGGCCCTTACATCAGTCGATAAATAACAGTCCCTAAATAACAAAAACGGCACCATTAGGTGCCGTTTTTGTTGGGTTAGTCGAGCCTCAGATGGGCCTCAGTTGGGCCTCAG
>JGI12421J11937_10000718_pt1 | contig 13140 bp, 10 predicted proteins | sample LakErihyJuly2011_2_FD_11937 | JGI IMG/M metagenome (IMG submission 11937)
CGATTAAGCAACAAATTTTTAATAAAATGATTAACGATCCCGCAAACATTACACTACGAAATGCTTTTGTGAATGCTCAAAATCGCTATAAATCCTTTGGCAATGCCGATAGTTTAAATTTTCTATCGGAACAAATAAATCCAAAAATTGAATCTGAGTTTGCCAAAACTCCGCACTACCAATTTACTGAAGAGAAAAGGTCTGCTTACAAAACTATTGGTGGGGCGCCACACCTTGACGGCGCTTACACTGTTTTCGGGGAGGTTGTAGAGGGTATGGATATCGTTGACAAAATCGCAGCTCAAGCGGTGGACCAAGCGGCTAGACCAGCAATAGATATTCGAGTAACTATGAAAATTATAAAGTAATGGCTATGCATATTATACTTTTATTAAATACGTCACCCCCTTCAAACTTTTAGTTACAAGTGAGGTCATTCAATCTTGCAACATCGGAAAAAACCTATGAAATCCAAAATTGAAAATCTTATTGCAGAGCTGAATAATTTTGTCGCAACAAATGTGGAGCAAACAGAATTGTTTCGTTTGAAATACATGAGTCGCAAAGGGGAAATATCGCTTTTATTCGAAGAGTTTAAAACCGTTTCCCCAGAAACAAAACGCGAGGTGGGTCAGCTACTTAATAAATTAAAAACGTTAGCACAAGATATTCTTGATAAAGAGAAAGATTTACAAGGCGGCGACACCACAGAAAAATTAGCGCAAGAGGATTTTACGCGAACTTCAAGTTTCAAGNTGGGGGGAAGACATCCATTAAATATTATACGAAAGGAAATTCTTGCTATTTTCTCTCGCATTGGTTTTACTGTCGCAGATGGTCCAGAGATTGAGGACGACTGGCATAATTTTTCCGCTTTAAATTTTCCAGAGGAACATCCAGCGCGAGACATGCAGGATACATTTTTCATTGACAAAAATATTGCGTTGCGAACACATACTTCTAGTGTGCAAGTTCGTGTTTTAGAAAAAACTCCGCCGCCGGTTCGGATTGTAATGCCGGGGAGAGTCTATCGTAACGAAGCAATTTCCGCTCGCGCGCATTGTTTCTTTCACCAAGTGGAGGGACTGTATGTTGACAAAGGTGTTTCGTTCGCCGACATGAAACAAACTCTTCTTTATTTCTCTCGTGAAATGTTTGGAGAAAAAACTGAGATTCGTTTGCGACCAAGTTATTTTCCATTTACAGAGCCAAGTGCAGAGATGGATATTTCTTGTACTATTTGTAGTGGTAAAGGGTGTAGCGTTTGTAAGCATTCAGGATGGGTAGAAATTCTTGGTTGCGGAATGGTAGATCCAACCGTTTTACAAAATTGCAAGGTAGACCCAAATGAATATAGTGGTTTTGCATTTGGAATGGGAATAGAGCGCATCACCATGCTCAAATATGGAGTGAATGACTTAAGGTTATTTTCAGAAAACGATGTTCGATTTTTGAGTCAATTTAAGTCAGCACAATAAAATAGTTTCTAAAATAGATTAATGATGAATTCTAATCGACTTTATCAACTAGAAGAATTATTAAAAGAAGACCCTCATGATTCTTTTTTGCAATATGGAATTGCTTTAGAATATGCAAAAGTTGGAAATATTCCTGAAGCAATTGCGAAGATTGAAAAACTACTTTATGAAAACCCCGATTACCTTGGTGCTTATTATCAACTCGGACAATATTACGAAGTGGTTGGAAATTCAATGATGGCAATCGAAGTTTACAAAAAAGCTATTTTACTTGCGTTAAAAATGGGAAATGTAAAAACCATGAATGAATTGAAAGAAGCTTTGCAACAGCTAGAGGATTAGTCTTGACTCTTAAGAATAAGTCACGCTCTAACAAAAAATAAATTGTATTTGTTTCATTTGGGATACGTTTTTATTTTGGATAATGGAAAAAACATTGCCGTTTTTTGAAAAACTCGCGGTATTCAATGACACTACTTGCGACCAAGATTCTGTTTTCAAAGAATGATTAGCTAATATTAATTACTCTATCTCCGTCAGCTTAATCATGTTAGTCTTGCCATTTTCATTAAGAGGAATACTGGCAATATTGACGATGAAATCCGAAGGGGCAACGTATCCTTCTTTTTTAAGGATAAACTTTATATCGGCAACAGTATGGTCAGTACTTATATTTTTATCGTAATAAAATCCACGAACGCCCCACACTAAATTTAACTGTGACAGAATACTGTAATTGTCCGTAAAAACAAAAATGTTTGCTTTTGGCCGATAACTTGCCACCCTAAATGCAGTATAGCCAGAATGGGTCATCGTAATTAATGCTGCGGCATCTACTTGTTTTGCAAGTTGTGTTGCTACATAACAAATATTATCGGATAAAAAACGCTCATCTTTCGAAAAATGGGGTTTTTTTCCCAAGTAATAAATATTGTGTTCCTTTTCTACCTGTGCAATAATTTTAGACATTGCTTCAATCACCTTTACCGGGTGNTTGCCAACCGATGTTTCTCCACTAAGCATCACTGCGTCTGCGCCGTCCATTACTGAATTTGCTACGTCACTCACCTCCGCACGTGTTGGGGAAATATTGGTAATCATGCTCTCCATCATTTGCGTAGCAATAATTACTGGCTTAGTTGCCGCGAGGCATTTTTTTACTAGCATCTTTTGCAACACAGGAACTCTTTCCATTGGAACTTCAACACCAAGGTCGCCGCGGGCAACCATGAGCGCGTCCGTTTCAAATATTATACTTTCAATGTCAAGAATTGCTTCGGGCTTTTCAATTTTCGCAATCACCTTGGCTTTACTTTGAGGATTGATTTCCTTGATAAGATTTTTTAACTCAACAATGTCTGCTCCTGATCGAACAAAAGAAAGTCCAATCCAATCAAACTCCATCGACAGTGCAAACTTTAAATCAGCAATGTCTTTTTCTGTAAGGCAAGGCAATGACACCTTTGTATTCGGAAGGTTTACTCCTTTTTTAGAAGAGAGTATTCCGCCGTGCAGAACAAGCGCCTTCACTTCGTCTTTCCCGTTTGTCGAAGTAACCTTTAAAGCCAATTTTCCATCATCAATCAAAACAATCTCTCCAACTTTAACGTCTTTTGGAAACTGCTGATAGGTCATAAAAGCTTTTTCGGCAGTGCCAACAACCTTGTTTGTGGTGAAAATAAATTCAGCGCCGTCCTTAAGTTCCACTCCATTATTTTCCATTTCTCCCACACGCAATTTGGGACCCTGCAAATCGCCTAAAATAGAAACGTGGATTCCTATTTTGCGATTTATTTCGCGGATTGTTTTCACTTGGCTTTCTACGATGGTATAATCGCCATGCGAAAAATTAATTCGAAACACGTTACACCCTGCACGCGCCATTTCTTCGAGTACTTCTGGGGAGGTTGAGGCCGGACCAAGTGTTGCGACAATTTTTGTTCTATTGTGCTGAACGCGGGATAGATTATTTCCTTTTGTAGACATTGCGATTAATTCAAAATAATAAATTTTGTTTTGACTTCAGTGTTTTAGGGTTGATAGGTGTTGCCATAATTACAAAGGGAATAAGTTTGATTTTCTGTAGCATGGCTTGCAAATCTACTTCTGGATAAGCGCCTTTTACAATAAAAAAATAATCCAATTGACTTTGCTCTAAAATTAAAATTTTTAGTTCGTCCCCGGGTGATTTATTTGCAATAAGAGAAAATGAAGTTTCATTTTCTCTATTTTCAACATTAAAAACAGAAAACTCGGCTACGGCATTATTTTTTTTCAACGATATCGCGTGTAATGCTATCGCAGACATTTCTATTTCTAATGCATTGTTAATCGCCCAGCACAAACGATAGGGTCTTTCGTGGCAAGAAATTCCCACCAAAAAAAATTCATATTCGTATTCTACATTGAGACGATGCCGTGTCATTACTGTTTTCAAGTATTGCAAAGATAGGCGAAATGCTTGTGGAACGATGTCGCAGTATAATTCATACAACAATTAATTAATAATTCTCAAACATAAATTTTGGGTTGAAAAAATTAATGCTACCGAACGGAAAATCTATGATGTGGGGAATTCGTTTTTGAACTATTTTATTATTACACCTTGATCCCAATCACAAGAATATCGTCTGTCTGGTCAAGCTCCCCTTTCCAATCCTTAGCTGTTTTACTAAAGACCGCTTCTCGTTGCACTGCGGTGTCGTCATTGGTAGAGAGCACTAGTTCCTTAAAGGTTTTATACTTGTATTTTTTTCCTAATGGGCCACCCATTTGATCCGCAAACCCGTCAGTGAATAGATATAGGGAATCTCCCGTATTTAATTGTATTTCATGATTTGTAAAAGGCGTTGCTGGGCCCGAATAAATTCCAATCGGTTGCTTGTTGCCTTTTATTTCGGTCAGACTCGGCGCGGAATTCGCTTCCTGTGTTTGGTTTCTAATAATCCACAATGGATTATTCGCGCCTGCAAATTCCACTATCCCACTTTCATTATCAATAGACAAAAGAGAAATGTCCATTCCATCTTGATTTTCTCCACTTGCGCCACTTTGTTTTAACGCTTCAATAATTAATTCCCTTAATTGATTTAATATCTCTGATGGTTTTATTATTCCTTTCTCGTTCACAATCTGGTTCAAGAAAGCATTTCCAATCATACTCATAAAAGCACCTGGCACACCGTGTCCAGTACAGTCAACAGCAGCAATTATTTTTCTCCCATTTTTTTCGGAGTACCAATAAAAATCTCCTGAGACAATATCACGTGGCTGAAATAAAATAAATGCGTCGGGAAACAATTTTTGTTTTAAAGCCACTGAAGGAAGTATGGCTTCTTGAATTTTTTTTGCGTAGTTTATACTATCTGTGATGTCTTTGTTTTTTTCTTCAATAATATTTTTTTGGTGCTCCAGAATTTTATTGGATTCTATTAATTTAAGTCGGGCTATAATTTCTTTTTTCGTTAATGAATATCGTGACTGAATTAAAACTCCAGAAAATAGCGCAACTGTTCCGACCAATAATCCTCCATTAATCAAAATGTCTTGCAAGGGAAGTTTGCTAAACATATTTAGAAAAACAATGTTTGCTAAAAGTGTTAAAGAGAGAACTACGATTGACCATATTGGCTTCCACAAGACAAGCATTCCCGCACCAATAAAAAGAGCTAAATATGCAAAAGCGTGCTTCTGCAACATGGGCACATCCATAAAACTCCACATGTATGCGTTCTGTATTGCAATGCCGAAAACCGGAATAAAAATTAATGCCTCTGTACTTATTTTTATTTTCTTCCTAAAATAAACCGCGAACAAGGTAAATAATGCAACGGCCAAACGAATGATCAAAAAATCCTTCCATTGTTCTGGTATAGTATAGTAATCTGAAACAAACCACAAAGGGTCCAATACAATTGCCACCCAACAAACAATAACGTGGTGCTTTGTGGCAATTCGTGTCATTTCACTTTGCCAATCAACTGTTTCGGGAACTGCTTTTTGCTCTGTCAAAATAGTAATGTTTTATCAAATATAAGATTAACGCAATCATTTCTTTAAGTTATGTATAATTATTTATTTTAAAATTCAACTTATTTTCAAGGTGGAGAAATTACGACGATTGAATATCTTTACGCTTATTAAAAATTATTTATGCGTTGTTTTTATATTTTTCTGTGCATCAGCTATGCGGTAACAATCCGAGCGCAAAGTTTTTTGGGATACGGGCATAGCAACTTTGCGGGCATTGTTGGCGCTACTTACAACCCGGCTTCACTTGCTGATAATAACTACAGCATGGATATCCTTGTGTGCGGTGCAGGAATTAAAATTTCGAACAATTATTTTGGGGTGAAGCGTTCTGCTATCTCTGACCCAAATTTCGGCCCTAGTAATGTTACATTAAGAGACAGGCCAACAAAAAAGGCTGCTTTCATAAGAAACGAGATTTTACTACCGGGAATTATGTTTTCCAATGGGAAGACCGGCTGGGGCGTAGACCTTAAAATTAGGACTTACGTAAATGTTGACGGTATTTCAAATGATCTGGCACACATTTTTGCAAATGAATTAAATGATGAGATTAATTACGAAAGAGATTTAGAAAACAAACACCTTGGTATTACAGCATTAAGTTGGATAGAGCTTGGCGGTTCTTATGCAAAAACTATTTGGACTGGGGCGGAACGATTTGTAGCTATTGGCGTTCGTCCAAAATTTTTACTGGGTCTTGGTGGGATGTATGCATTTATTAATGATGCAGAATATAATTTCAGAAACGACAGTACGCTGTCTCTATTTAAGGCGGATGCTGACTTCGGGATTTCAGATAATTTTACATTTGATGCTGCGGGACAACCCTCTTGGAAATTGGGATTTAACCCTGGTCTCGGTGTGGATGCTGGAATTATTTATGAATTCCGTCCAGAGTTGTTACAGAAAGGGGAGAAAGAAAAAAACAAGGAGCGGCCTTGGCCCGGATTTAGGGAACGACCTGTTTATAAATATAAAATTGGGATTTCACTCACCGATTTGGGCTTTATTAGATTTCGTCACGGTGAGTTTAGCGAGAAGTATTCTGCGGAAGCAAATTTGTGGAATTACGATGGGGTTGTTTTAGATAATACAGCTCCGGTACCACTTTACAATTCTTTCAAACTAAGAAAAGGTGGTAGCAAAGAAGGAAACGGGATGTGGATGCGACTTCCACTTGCGTTGAACATAAATTGCGACTATATGATTTTAGAGAGTTTTTATATTAACGCTGCGGCCTTCGCGGGCGTATACCTCAGAAATTCAAATGGTAAAAAGGTTCATGAACTTACTAGGCTAAGCATAAGCCCTCGCTGGGAAAAAAGATGGTATGGCGTTTGGCTACCCATTTCATTTTCTCGAATGGGTAATCTGTCATTGGGAACGGGACTTCGTGTTGGCCCACTCGTTATTGGAACAAATAACCTTCTCCCAATTATTTTTAAAAACAAAACAACCTACGAAGCAGATCTTTATGTTGCTTTAAAGGTTCCTCTATTCCCAACAGGAAAGTTTTTAAAGAAAAAAACCAAGGCAGGCCCAGACGGAAAAGTGGACGATTGTCCTCCAAAATAATTTTATTTTCTGAAACCTGTTTTACTATGCAAATTTTTGATGGTACAACTGTTTCTGAAACTCAATAAATACAGCTTGTTCTGCTTCGTTCATTGCTCGGTTGGTTTATATTCTTCTGCAATCATCCATTTTTCACGCATGCGAAAGGCGGGAATGGTTTGCCTTTTAGCTTTATTGGCCGCCACGTTTGGTTTTATAGCTTTTTGCGAAGCCCATATTGAAAGTGGAATTATTTTTTTTGCCGTAAGTATGGTAATTCGTTTGTGTAAAGTTTCTTGCAATAGTAAGGCAAACAAATCGGTAAAACCAACAAATTTCATAGTTGACCGGTAATTGGTAAACAGGGGATAGTATTCGGTATGCTTGCTTTTGTTTTGAATGATTATAGGCGGTAATCCTGCATTCATTAACTGTAAGTTTATAAGCACTCTACCAATTCGCCCATTACCGTCAACAAAAGGGTGGATGGTTTCAAACTCTGCATGAAAGTGTGCAATGGTATCTAAAAAATAGCTGGTTTTATTTTGGTTGTAATTGTTCTCCAACTCTTGCATAAGTGTAGGTACAAAATGCGGATTTGCGCCCAAGTGATTACCAACCCGTACCCATTCTTTGCCACTGCGAAAACGACCTGCAATGTTATCGTCAATGTGGGTGAGCAAGGTTTTATGCAAACTTAAAATGAGTTTACTGTTAAATTTGAATTTGTTTTTTTCTAATAAGTTTTCGGTGAGTTTTGCCAAGTTTTTAGCTTCGTACACTTCTCTCACATTTACTTTTCGCCCTAAACTGCCTCCCGAAAGAATTTTTTCGGTGTCTTCTAAAGTAAGTGTTGAGTTTTCGATTGCGTTGGAGTTGTAAACCATTTCGGGAATTTCGGCAATCGCTATTTCTTTCAGCAAAGGCTCGTTGCCCGTTGCCAAGTTTAGGTAGTGCTGGATCAATGCCTCAATTTTATCTTTTGTAGTTTGGTTTATCATTTTATGCTTTTATATTTACCGTGAAAAGCTATGCAAAAATACATGTTTTCACGATAAATTACCGGTTTTATTTTTGCCTCAGCAGGCTCTCCACAAATTAACTCTCCCCTGTAAAATGTGAATAAAATGTGCTTTTAAAAGTAATCCAATCATTACTTTCTTGAAGACCCGTTTTAAAAAACATTGGCCCTTTCAAACTAACATGGTGCTGAGGTATTATATTTGCAAGATGACCGAAAATGCTACAAATTCATCAAGAGCGCCCGAGCCAGTCGGACTTTATCCTCACGCTAAACGTGTTGGGAACTTACTTTTTTTATCCGGTGTAGGCCCAAGGGAGAAGGGTTCAAAAAAAATTCCTGGCGTGGAACTCAATGAGAATGGAGAAATCGTATCGTACGATATAGAAATACAGGTACGAAGTGTTTTTCAAAATGTAAAGTACATTCTTGAAGACGCTGGTACTTCCTGGAATAAAATTGTTGATGTAACTGTTTTTCTTACCAATATGAAAGATGACTTTCAAATTTACAACAAGCTATGGGCTGAGTATTTTTCTGAAAATCCTCCATGCAGAACTACAATAGAAATTAATTGCCTTCCCACTCCAATTGCGATTGAACTAAAGGTGATTGCCACAATTGAATAGCATTTGCTTAAATAAAAACCGCTAAATCAATCGACCAAATCATTCTGACTGATTTTTTTCTAGCGGTGCACAAATCTAATGTCTCCTATCTATCTTTACTGCCCAAACAACAAGGAATAGTTCTGTAAATGAAAAAGTATCCTGAATTTTCTTCCCTTAATCTACCAGCAATCGCCGACAAGGTTTTATTAGATTGGGATGAAAATAAAATATTTGAAAAAAGCATAACAAGCCGCGAGGGATTAAAATCGTTCGTTTTTTATGAGGGGCCGCCTTCAGCAAACGGAATGCCGGGCATTCACCATGTTATGGGCCGCGCACTAAAAGATATTTTTTGTCGCTACCAAACTCTTAAAGGGAAACAAGTAAAACGAAAAGCGGGCTGGGATACACACGGGTTGCCAATTGAATTGAGCGTTGAGAAAACACTTGGCATTACCAAAATAGACATCGGTAACAAAATCTCAATTGAGGATTACAATATAGCTTGTCGCAATGAGGTAATGAAATACACCGACAAGTGGAAAGATTTAACCCGCGTAATGGGTTATTGGGTCGATATGCAAGACCCTTATGTAACCTACGAAAACACTTATATCGAAAGTGTTTGGTGGTTGCTGAAGACCTTGTATAAAAAAGATTTAATTTACAAAGGATATACAATTCAACCGTATTCCCCAGCGGCGGGGACAGGGCTTTCATCACATGAATTAAATCAACCAGGATGTTATCGTTCTGTAAAAGACCGATCAGCAACGGTACAATTTAAGTTAAGTCAAGATTCAAAATTAAAAATTGAACACTTAGTCGGGAAGACTATCGCCGCGGACGTTTCTGTTTTGGCATGGACAACAACCCCTTGGACTTTGCCATCTAACACAGCGTTGGCGGTTGGCAAAAATATTTTTTATGTNGTGGTGAAAACATTTAATCCGTTCTCGCATCAAATAGTAAATTTAATTCTAGCAAAAGACTTNGTTGAAAAACATTTTCCCTCTAAAAACTCGGAATTAAACTTTGAAGATTATAAAGCTGGGGACAAAGCCATCCCATTTGAAATTATCGGCGAACAAAGCCATCCCATTTGAAATTATCGGCGAATTTAAAGGTGGTGAAATTATTGGATTGAAATACGAACAGGTTTTACCGTACGCGCTTCCATACGAAAATGCAGAAAATGCATTTCAACTAATTGCAGGTGATTTTGTCTCTACAGAAGACGGAACGGGCGTTGTGCACATAGCGCCAACATTTGGAGCCGATGATATGCGGGTGGCAAAAATTGCAGGAATTCCTCCGATGTTAGTGTTGGATGAAAATAAAAAAGCTGTTCCACTTGTTGACCTTCGTGGAAAATTTCGTCCAGAAGTTTTAGACATTCAATTTGGTTTGGCTGGTGAATATGTGAAAGAAGATTATCTAAATGAAAATGAGAAGGGTGAAGAATTGATTAAGCAAAAAACTTACATGCAATTCTTAATTAAGGATACAAGTAAGTTGAATTATTTAAGTGTAGATGAGCGAATTGTTTTGAAATTACAAAACGAAGGGACGTTATTTAAAAAAGAAACCTACGAACACAATTATCCTCATTGTTGGAGAACCGACAAACCGATTTTATTTTACCCACTCGATAGCTGGTTTATTAAAGCGTCTTCGATGAAAGAGCGAATGGCGGAATTGAACAAAACAATTAACTGGAAGCCGGAGTCGACAGGAACAGGAAGATTTGGAGAGTGGCTGAACAATTTACAAGATTGGAATTTATCTCGTTCCCGTTTTTGGGGAATCCCTCTTCCTATTTGGAAAAGTGAAGATCATACAGAAGTTGTTTGTGTTGGTTCTGTCGAAGAATTAAAAAATGAAATCGATTCTTCCATCAAGGCGGGCTTCATGACAAAAAACCCATTGGAAAGTTTTACGCCTGGCGTTTTTACAAAAGAAAATTACACTTCATTTGATTTACATCGTCCTTATGCAGACGATATTTTCCTTGAACGAAACGGCAAAAAATTGTTTCGCGAATTGGATTTAATTGATGTTTGGTTTGACTCCGGCGCTATGCCTTATGCACAATTACATTATCCATTTGAGAATAAAGAATTAATAGACAACAACAAAAATTTCCCTGCTGATTTTATTGCTGAAGGCGTAGATCAAACACGAGGGTGGTTTTATACGTTACACGCAATTGGGACAATGTGTTTTGATTCCGTTGCATATAAAAATGTTATTTCAAATGGTTTGGTGCTCGATAAAAACGGCAACAAAATGTCGAAGCGGTTAGGAAATGCAGCAGATCCATTTGAAACCTTAAAAACTTTTGGCCCGGATGCAACACGCTGGTACATGATTACAAATGCAGCTCCTTGGGACAATTTAAAGTTTGACACAGAAGGAATAATCCAATCGCAACGAGGTTTTTTTGGAACTATTTATAACAGCTACGGATTCTTTGCGCTATACGCAAACATTGATAATTTTAAATTCGATGAAAGTAATTTAGTCCCTTACGCTGAACGTGACGAATTAGATCGCTGGTTAATTTCAAGGTTACACTCTTTGATAAAATTAGTTACTGAACGCCTTGACGATTACGATCCAACTCCAGCGGCGCGTGCCATCGAAAACTTTGTTGATGTACACCTTTCAAATTGGTATGTTCGACTTTCAAGGCGACGCTTTTGGAAGGGCGAAATGACTCGCGACAAACAAGCTGCCTACGAAACCCTGTACGAGTCGCTGGCAACAATTTCTCAACTCGCAAGTCCAATTGCCCCATTTTTTGCTGACTGGTTATATGAAAATTTAAAAGTTGGGCTAACGGATAGGGCTCATTCCTTTGAATCTATTCATCTTTCTAATTGGAAAACTTGCAATGAAAATTTGATTGACCTCGAATTAGAGGAGCGTATGGAACTTGCTGAGAAATTTTCTTCCCTTGTCCGCTCCCTTCGCAGAAAAAAAGATTTGCGAGTAAGGCAGCCGTTAAGTCGTGTGTTGATTCCGGTGCTTGACGATAAATTTAAGACAAGGCTAGAGCTCGTAAAAGGCCTGATTTTAGCTGAAACAAACGTCAAAAACCTCGAATATGTGACAGAAAGTGGGGTTTTTGTGAAGAAAATCAAGCCAGATTTCAAATTATTGGGCAAAAAGCTCGGAAAACACATGAAATCAGCCCAGCTTGCTTTTGATGCCTTCAGTCAGCAAGAAATCGCAATGATGGAGCAAAACGGGAGCTTTGATTTATCCCTTTCTGGTGAGATCTTTAATATCCAACGGTCTGAGGTAGAAATACTTGTGGATGATTTGCCTGGCATGTTGGTTGCTACTGACGGTCGACTTACAGTTGCCCTCGACATTACACTTACTCAAGAATTAAAGGAGGAGTGGCTTGCCCGTGAGCTTGTAAATCGCATCCAAAATCTGCGAAAAGAAAGCAATTACGCTGTTACTGACCGTATTGATATTACTATTATGTCAGATATTTTGCTTGTACCTGCTGTAAATAAAAATTTCGATTATATTTGCTCTGAAACTCTTGCTTCATCTTTACAAATAGTAGGTGACCTAGATAAAAAAGAAGCAACGATAATCGAGATCAATGACGAAATAAAAACATTAATCCTTATTTCAAAACATAATTAAAACTTAAACACATGGCTAAGAAAACTAAAAAAAGCGGAGCAGCTAAAAAATCCAAGCCGACAAAGAAAAAAGTTGTGGCGAAAAAAGTTGCAAAGAAAATTGTTAAAAAAGCGGCAAAGAAAAAAGTTGTAGCGAAAAAAGTTGCAAAGAAAAAGGTTGTAGCGAAAAAAGTTGCAAAGAAAAAAGTCGTTGCGAAAAAGGTTGTAGCGAAAAAGGTTGTAGCGAAACCAGTAGTGGCGAAAAAAGTTGTGGCTGCAAAACCAATCGTGGTTCAAAAAGTTGCCGCTCCCGCACCTCCTCCCGCACATGAAGAGCTGGTGATTGATGATGATAGTTCTAATATTGAAGTTGTAGAAAAAAGCGATGACGCAGAAGGACACACAAGCGACAACGATGCTCGCGGTGCGTTTGATCACTTTTAATTGAATCCTAAAACACAATGGCCAAGAAAACAAAACTCAAACCGAAAGCGGTTAAAAAAACTGTAGTCAAAAAATCTACAGCGAAAAAAGTTGTAGCGAAAAAACCTGTAGCGAAAAAATCTACAGCTAAAAAAGTTGTAACAAAAAAAGTTGTCGCTAAAAAACCTATCGCTAAAAAAGTGGTCGCTAAAAAACCGATAACTAAAAAAGCTGTAGTTAAAAAACCTGCGGCTAAAAAAGTTGTAGCCAAAAAAGTAATTCCTGCGGCTCCTCCTGTTGTTACTTCTAGGCCAATATTATTCACAAGGCCGAATAGTGTAATTGCAAAAACAGCTAAGGTATTACCAATTGATAAT
>JGI12421J11937_10000722_pt1 | contig 13131 bp, 13 predicted proteins | sample LakErihyJuly2011_2_FD_11937 | JGI IMG/M metagenome (IMG submission 11937)
CTCAAAAATATGGATGGACTTGTATTCTACAAATTATTAGGTTCTGGTGCTGAAAATGGCTTTAGCTCGAAACCCAACTTTGGCACCTATGCCTTATTATGTATTTGGGATTCAGAAATGCACGCAACTAATTTTTTTGAAAAAAATTCATTTTTTAAAAAGTATAAATCCAAAAGCGCCGAATCATTTACCGTTTTTGCCCATGCCGCAGAAGCCCACGGAAAATGGGACGGAAAGCAACCTTTTGTTTCTGGTGCCACTTTGGCTTTAGATAAACCCGTTATGGTTCTAACACGAGCTAGCATTCGACTATCCAAATTGATTTCTTTTTGGAGAAAAGTGGGTCATGTAAGTAAAAGTCTAGAAGACTATAAAGGTTTAGCACTATCCATTGGTGTTGGCGAATGGCCTTTAATCCAGCAAGCTACTTTAAGCATTTGGAAAACACAAGCCGAAATGATCGATTACGCCTACAAAAATGAAAAACACAAAGAGGTCGTTCGACTTACCAGAAAACTCAAATGGTATAAAGAAGAGTTGTTTGCACGATTTATTCCCTATAAATTTTTAGGTCAATGGAATGGTAAAAATGTCGCCAATTTTCTCGAAATCTAATTTTATTTTATACATCCTAATAAATGATCAAATCAGCCACTTGTAATTAATTGCAGTCTTGGATGAATAGTATTACTGTCTAAAAACTAGCAATTAAAAGAAGAACTTTATTTAATATTTATTTTTTGTAACTTTTTAGCAACTCCGTACGTATAATAGTTTGTACACTTAAAAATGGAGGAAACACAATTATGAGACAACTTAAAATCACCAAGCAGGTAACCAATCGTGAAACTGCATCATTAGACAAGTATTTACAAGAAATTGGGAAGGTAGACCTTATTACTGCTGACGAAGAGGTAGAATTAGCACAAAAGATAAAAGCCGGTGATCAAGCTGCGTTAGAAAAATTAACGAAAGCCAATTTACGTTTCGTAGTTTCTGTGGCCAAACAATACCAAAATCAAGGTTTAACACTTCCCGATTTGATTAATGAAGGAAATTTAGGATTGATCAAAGCCGCACAACGTTTTGATGAAACACGTGGTTTCAAATTCATTTCGTACGCTGTGTGGTGGATTCGTCAGTCGATTTTGCAGGCTTTGGCGGAACAATCCCGTATCGTTCGTTTGCCATTGAACAAAATTGGCTCGATCAATAAAATCAATAAAATGTATGCCTTGTTAGAGCAATCTAACGAAAGACCACCAACAGCGGAGGAAATTGCCAAAGAATTGGACATGACCGTAAACGACGTTAGAGAATCTATGAAAAACTCGGGTCGTCACCTTTCTATGGACGCGCCGCTTGTTGAAGGAGAAGATTCAAACCTTTACGATGTATTGCGTTCTGGCGAATCGCCAAATCCAGACAGAGCTTTAATTCAAGAATCATTGCGTACTGAAATTGAGCGTTCTTTAGAAACATTAACACCAAGAGAAGCCGACGTGGTTCGCTTGTATTTTGGCCTAGGCGACCAACACCCAATGACTTTAGAAGAAATTGGAGAAACTTTTGACCTGACTCGCGAACGTGTTCGTCAGATAAAAGAAAAAGCCATCCGAAGATTAAAACATACTTCAAGAAGTAAAATTTTAAAAACCTATTTAGGATAAATTCGTCTAAAAGTCGACAGTCTTAAAGTCAAAACTCTGGAATTATTTTCAGAGTTTTTTTTTGGGCGTGCCCTCGTTTTGAACGTGGAGAGGTACGAAGAAATTTGTCGTAAACTCGGTCAGGCTATCCGTTGCAATCCACGCCCAAAAGCGTGGGATTTCCACTGCTATCCTTCACGCGGACGTCCAGAAATCCTACTAATAATTCCGAATTATTCACGAACTATCAGTACCAATAACCAATGTAATTTCGCCAATTGCATTAAAATAACTATTTTTGTAAAAACAACATTACCAAAATGAAAAACACAATTATCGCACCATCAATTCTTGCCGCTGATTTTGCCAATTTAGAACGAGACATCGAAATGATCAATAATAGCGAAGCTGATTGGTTTCATATTGACATTATGGATGGTGTTTTTGTTCCAAATATTTCCTTTGGAATGCCAGTTTTAGCAGCCATTACAAAACACGCCAAGAAAACAATCGATGTGCATTTGATGATAGTAGATCCTGACAGATACATCAAAACTTTTGCGGAATTAGGTGCTACTATTTTATCCGTTCATTATGAAGCTTGCCCGCATCTTCACAGAACACTACAAGCTATCAAAGCCGAAGGAATGAAAGCTGGTGTCGCCATAAACCCACACACTAATATTGATTTATTAGAAGATGTGATTAACGATATTGATTTGGTTTGTGTTATGAGCGTGAATCCTGGTTTTGGAGGACAGTCGTTTATAGAGAACACCTACTCAAAAGTTAGAAAATTGAAAGATTTAATCACTAGCAAAGGAGCAAATACAATTATAGAAATTGACGGCGGTGTAACGAGTAAAAACGCCAAACAGTTAGTAGAAGCCGGAGCCGATGTACTTGTTGCCGGAAACTTTGTTTTCAAAGCAGAAAACCCAATACAAACTATCGCTGATTTGAAGAAATTGACATCCAGATAATTTTCATAAAGACGCAGTAATCCAAACTCCGTAGAGAAATCTTCGGAGTTTTTTGCATAAAAACGTATTAAAAGAAAATTGCAATGTTAAGAAAAAGTATTTTTAAAATAAATAAATCATTTATTTACTGTTAATTAATTTACCAAAACAAGATTTTCTGCCAAAAATTTTTAACCTTTTAGTAAAATTAAAAGGTGCTTAATTTTTAATTTTTACATTATTTTTATTTTTTTTAACTAAAAATCAAAATATGAAAAAAATCTACTTCAAGCAATCAACATTAATAATAATGTTGTTGCTTTCTTCCTTTTGTCAAGGAAAAAATCTAGTGCATTATTGGAACTTTAACAACAGTACTTCTGAAGCAACAATTACAACGCCAATTCCTACTGTCTCACTTTCCGTAAGTGCCAACGTTGGCTCGGAAACTAGAACAACCATTATTACTGTAATAGCAACTGCTGCTTCTACTGTCAACGGGAACCAAACCTTAAATTTAAACGTTACAGGTACAAATATTACTATTGGTGATTATGTTTTAAGTTCAAGTGTAATTACAATTTTAAACGGACAAACCAGCGGGAATGTATCCTTTACAGTTGTCAATGATGTTTTGACAGAAAACACAGAAGCTGCCACTTTAACTATAAGTAATCCGTCATCTGGAATAATATTAGGAACTACTACTGCTCAATCCATTACTATTATCGATAATGAAACACCCTTAAATATCAATCTTTCAAATTACGTTAGAGTGAGTCGTTATGATTTACCAGAACCTACACGTACAAATGCTCCAGTAAATAATTTACTGGCCCAAGAAGTTTCTGCCGTGACTTACAACTGGGATACTGATACGCTCTTTGTTATTGGTGACGGAAGTACCGCAGTTGTTCAAATCTCAAAAACAGGTCAATTAATAGATACGATGACTTTAGCTCAAGGTGCAAGCCCTCAAAATACAGAATTTTATGATACGGAAGGAATTACTTACATTGGCGGAGGCCAATTCGTGATTTGCGAAGAACGAGATAGAAAGTTGGTCAAATTTACCTACGCTGCGGGTACTACACTTGTTAGAAGTGCTGCTCAAACCGTTACCATTGGAACTGCCGTGGGTAATATTGGAGCAGAAGGACTTTCTTACGATCCATTAACTGGCGGATACATTGTTTTAAAAGAAACAACCCCAATAGGAATCTTCCAAACAGCTGTCGATTTTACTGCTGGAACTGCTACAAATGGATCGGCTACAACAGTGAATTCAACTAATCTTTTTGACCCAGCCTTGTTAGGTCTTACAGATGTTGCTGATGTTTTTGCTTTGTCAAATTTGCCAGCATTAAGCGGACAACCTTTAAATGACAACTTGCTAGTATTAAGTCAGGAGAATGCTAAAATAGTAAACATTAACCGTAGTGGAGTTATTGCTAATAGTCTAACCATTGTATCAGATCCAGGGAATCCATTGAACGCTGCTGATCAACAACACGAGGGACTTACAATGGATCGTGATGGAATTTTATATGTTACAAGTGAAAATGGAGGTGGCGGAATTGCTTATCCACAGCTTTGGGTTTATGCACCTTCTGCACTACAAAATTTAGCACCGACAGCTATTAATCTAACAAATACAACTACAAGTATTTTAGAAAATTCTAATACTTCAGCTCCTGTTAAGGTTTCGGATATTATTGTAACGGATGAAGGATTAGGTACTAACATTTTATCAGTATCCGGTGTCGATGCGAACTTTTTCGAAATTATAGGTTCAAGTTTGTACATTAAAGCAGGAACCGTTTTGGATTATGAAACTAAAACAAGTTATAGCGTTACTGTCAATGTAGACGACATAACGGTTGGTGCAACTCCAGATGCTTTAGTAAATTATATATTAACTGTAACCGATGTCATTAGTGAAATAGTTGCGGTGGCTGCTGTAACCATTTCGGAAGTTGCACCTTGGTCTAGCGGCACGACCTCAGTAGCTGCGGATTGGTTTGAAGTAACGAATAACGGAACTTCTTCGCTGGATATTACCGGTTGGAAAGTAGACGATAATTCCAATCTATTCACTTCTGCTTTAGCATTAACAGGAATTACAAGTATCGCTCCGGGTGAATCTGTCATTTTCTTGGAAACTAGTGCTACAAATGCAGCAACTATTATTGCAAATTTCAAAACAACTTGGTTTGGCGCTACTGTTCCTGCGAATTTACAAGTAGGATCATATACCGGCGCTGGAATTGGTTTAAGTACAGGTGGTGATGCAGTAAATTTATTCGATGCTCTGGGCGCCTTAAAAGCCAATGTTACTTTTGGACCGGCAACTACAAATTTTACCTTTAATAACGCTGCGGGTTTAAACAATACAGCGATATCAACATTGAGTAGTGTAGGTGTTAATGAAGCATTTGCTGCGGTAAATGATAATCCTCAAATCGGTTCTCCAGGTTCTATAGGAAAACTATTTATATCTGAAGTGGCTCCTTGGTCTAGCGGGAATAGTCCAGTTGCTGCAGATTGGTTCGAAGTAACCAATACTAAAGCAGTCGCCGTTGATATTACAGGATGGAAAATAGATGATAATTCGCAATCTCCAGTAGGTGCTGCCCTTTTAAATGGTATTACCAGTATCAATCCAGGAGAATCAGTAATCTTTATCGAAACTACAGATTTATCAGGAAAAACAACAGCCTTTTTGAGCAATTGGTTTGGAACAAATCCTCCTGCAGGTTTAAGAATAGGCAGCTACTCGGGTTCTGGTGGGCTAGGAACCGCTGGTGACCAAGTAAATTTATATAATGCAACTGGTGCAACACCTCAAACTTCAGTATTATTTGGTGCTTCACCAGGGGCAGCTCCTTTTACAACTTTTGATAACTCTGCTGGACGTAACAGTCTTGTAACTCCGGTTACCCAATTTAGTGCAGTAGGTGTAAATGGTGCTTTTGTTGCAGCAAATAGTACCACAGAAATTGGTTCGCCAGGGACTTTCATTTTATCAGGTGGCACTTTATCAACAAATATGCTTTCAACATTGACAAATGATTTTGTTGTACTTGCCTATCCAAATCCTTTTAATACAGTATTTCAATTAGAAATACAGTCAACTACTAATGATCCAATTAAAATGAAAGTGTATGACATGCTAGGAAAATTGGTAGAAACTCGCTCGTTCGATTCTGCTCAAAAAACCACTCAAAACCTAGGCAGTAATTACGCATCTGGTGTTTATAATGTTATTTTGACGCAAGGCCAAAAAACCAAAGCAGTTCGCATGATTAAAAAATAAGCGAACAAAGAATTTTTGTCTCCGTTTTATCAATAGGATTTTGTTTCGTTTCAATTGACTACAAAATAGCTTTACTCAAAAATCCAAAGAGAAATCTTTGGATTTTTTTTTACGGTGACCGCGACCAAATGTTTAACTGAAAACCTCCTCGTTGCACTGTAAATTTCCCACCCACACGCAGGAACTATTAGATGATTCACAATTTCAAAAGAAATTGCCAAAAACCTTACTAAAAAATTAACAAAATTTTTTAAATTTAAGCCTTATCTTTGACTCATGAAAAAACGGTTACACCTATTAATCATAATTCTAACCATTGGCTTTTGTACTGCGCCGGCGATAAGTTATGCTTGTGGAATAAAAACCGAAAAATCATGTTGCGCAAAAAAAATAAGTTCTAAAATCGAAAAAAAGAACTGCTGCAAAAACAAACAAACAAAAAAAGAAGACAATAGTTGTGGCGGAAAATGTGGACATTCAAACTGCACAACATCTACAGTAAACTTTAGCCTAATTTCGTTTTACGAAATCGAATTTAAAAATAATAATTTTGCTTTTTCTGCTGAAAAATCAAAATTTTATCATTCAGAAACCTATATTTCTTCGGGTTTCAGTTCTGTTTGGCTTCCGCCAAAAATATAATAATTTAGAACTTTAACAGCCATAAAACTGTTTTGTCGAAAACAAAAACTTTGTTTTCAAAATTATTTATTTACAAAAAATTAAAATTTTATTACAATGAAACTATTATCAAAAATATTGATAGCAATCACCGTATTGTTATCATTTACAGTGTGTAATGCACAAATTAAAAATTCAATCACCAAAAAAGTTAAAATATCAGGTAACTGCGGCATGTGTAAAACAACAATCGAAAAAGTAGGCAGTATAAAAAACACCGCCAAAGCAGATTGGGACGCCGATACACAAATAGCTACACTTACTTATGATAGTACGAAAACCAATCCAGATGAAATCCTCAAACGCATTGCATTAGCAGGTTACGACAGTGAAAAATTTCTTGCTCCAGACGACGTGTACAATAATCTTCATGCTTGTTGCCAGTACGAACGTGTAGCAAAAGTTGCCGTAACAGAGGAAAACAAAACGATGGCTAGCAACGAAGAACATTCTAATCACGCGAATCATTCCGAAATGACTACTACAACAATTCAAAATGAAAAGCAGTTAATAGCCGTATTCGATAAGTATTTTATAGTGAAAGATGCTTTAATCACATCGGATGGAACTAAAACGGCTGCCGCGGCTAAAGAACTTTTGACCGCTATTAACAATGTCAAAATGGATCAACTAGAAATGAATGTTCATATGGTTTGGATGAAAGTTTTAAAAACCATAAAAGAAGATGCAAAAAACATCGCTGATATTGAAGAGGTGAAACAACAACGAGCACAATTCATTAGACTATCCCAAGACATTTATTCGTTGATTAAGGTTTCCAAACATGAAACTCCTATTTACTATCAATTTTGCCCAATGGCAAATGGCGGTAAAGGCGCTAATTGGTTGAGTAAAGAAAATGCAATAAAAAATCCGTATTATGGCTCCATGATGTTAAGCTGCGGAAAAACGGTAGAAACAATTAAATAAAATGAGAACCCTATTTTTTATAATGCTTTTATTGGCAAACGCTTCAATTGTAAATGCCCAACTCCAAATTGGAGACAGTATCCCAAACATTACTTTAAAAAATCAAAATAATGTAGTAGTAAATATAAATCAGTTTAAAGAGAAATTTGTCCTTATTGATTTTTGGGCTTCTTGGTGTGCGCCATGCAGATTAGGAAATAAAAAATTAGTAAAACTGTATAGCAGTACTAATTCAAGCAAAATTGAAATCATCGGAATTTCACTTGATACGGACAAAAACAAATGGGTGAAAGCTATCGAAAAAGACAAAATCGAATTTACGCAACTGATAGATCCAAAAGGTTTTGACGCCAACACTGCAATTGTATTTGGAGTCGAAGAATTACCTTCTAAATTTCTTTTTAACGAAAATGGAATTCTAATTGCCATTAATCCAACAGAGCTAGAAATAATTAATTATTTAAATGAAAAAAAATGAAAAAGACTAACAACAATTACGTTTTGCTAGTTGCAATAGTATTATTTGCATATACAAAAGCAAATGCACAAATTTCCAAAGCAGAAATCAGGGCAACCGGATTAACATGTTCTATGTGTTCTAATGCCATTAACAAACAACTTAAAAGTGTACCCGAAGTGGTCAATGTGGAAACCGACTTAAACACTAATACGTTTACAGTAACCCTAAAAGAAGGCAATACGTTAAGCCCAAAAATATTTAAGGATAAAGTTGAAAAAGCAGGTTTCTTCATTGGTTCTCTAATCGTAACAACAAAATCAGAAAACATTAAACAAAATGGTTATGTAGTAGTCAATAACGCTTCAAATACTGCTCCCGAAGTCCAAATTCAAATTTTAGACAAAGGGTATGTTACCGAAAAAGAGTTTAAAAAGTTATCGAAGTCGTTCCAAAATATTGAAACCTACGCATCAAATAACGAGGATGATTTTCATATTAAAATTATCAACTAATGAGAAAAGTAGTTATTCTTTTTCTTGTGTTAGTATTTCAACAAAATTACAGTCAAGAACTTTTTGTAGTGACTGATCCGGCTAGTAATGTTCCTGCAAATACGTTAAGCGTAAGACTAATGCAATCCGTTTTTAAAGAGCAAGTTGAAACGGGCTATAATTACCACGCGATGCCAGAAATAACCTATGGTATTTCTAAGAATTTGATGGTAAGAAGTACCGTATTCCTGAGTACAAGATCCAATAGTATCATTGCAGAAGGCGCTAGTTTTTATGCAAAATACCGCCTTTTTTCAACGGATGATGTCAATAGCCATTTCCGTGTAGCAACTTTTGGGCGATACAGCTTTAATAAAGCCGACATTCACCAAGATGAAATTGAAATTATGGGACACAATACTGGTTTTGAAACCGGAATTATTGCCACGCAACTCATCAAAAAAGTCGCAATAAGTTCCTCTGTAAGTTTTGAAAAAGCTTTTGATAACAAACCAGATTATGTGTTTCCATCAAATCAAGGCGACAATGCTACGAACTATACACTTTCTATTGGAAAATTGATGTATCCTAAAAAATATACCAGTTATAAGCAAACCAACATCAATTTAATGTTAGAGTTTTTAGGTCAAACGATTAATCAAAACGGAAAATCCTATCTTGATGTAGTGCCATCGATTCAATTTATTATCAACAGTCAGGCAAGAATCGATCTAGGGTACCGCCGAGAATTGTATAATTCAATGGTTCGTTCTGCACCAAATGGCGTCTATTTTAATTTGGAATACAATTTTTTCAATGTAATAAAATAAGTTTTATGTGAATTATAGAACTTAAACAAATAAATATGTAACATTCTAAAAACAAATACATTGTACTATTGCATGTAGAAATTAGTCTACAACTAACAAATAAATGCGATGAAAAATGTTGAAGTAAGTATCCAAGCTTGTTTAGCTTGTATGGTTGAATGTGAGAAATGTGCAACTGAATGTTTAACAATGCAGGGACACGAAGAATGTCTAATATTGTGCCGTGATTGTGCCGACATTTGTGCGCTTTGTGCAAGATTATGTGCAAGAGGTTCAAAATTTGCTGAAGCACTTTGTGCATTATGCGTAAAATGTTGCGAAGATTGCGCCACCGAATGCAGCAAACACGATATGGAATGTTGTAAAAAATGCGCCGATGCTTGCAAAAAATGTGCAGAAGCTTGTAAAATGTAAAAAGTAATCCATTCAATACTACATCACTATCAAAAAGTATTTAGTATTGTTTTGTAAAAATCTAAAAAAATGAAAAAAATAATTTTAACAATTGTAGTTTTAACTTTAGTAACTATTTCCTGCAATAAGAAAGTAGTAGAACAAGGAACCGTTGATACACGCATGATGAACAATGGATCAGAAATGATGAATGGAGATACGAATATGAAAACATACGCTTGTCCGATGCACCCTGAAATTACAGGAATGAAAGGTGATAATTGCTCAAAATGTGGAATGGCGCTGACAGAAAGAAAAACGGATAAAAAAGTTGTTGCTACTCTTTATTCTTGTCCAATGCACCCAGAAGTACAAGGAAAATTGAACGACAAATGTTCTAAATGTGGAATGCCATTAACCGAGCCAGTGGTAGAAACAGCAAAATAAAACAGAATAGTGCTAAAAACAAAGTCAAAAATGGCTTTGTTTTTTTTAAAAATAATATAAAATGACACACACCTATAAAGTAACAGGAATGACTTGTTCCAGTTGTGAAGCCAAAGTAAAAGCGGCTTTGCTAACTATCGAAAATGTTACTAATGTTACTGTTTCTAAAGATTTAGAAAACGCAACCATTACAATGGATAAACACATTGCATTATCCGACTTACAAAAAGTTTTAGACAACAAATATCAAATTTCAGCAAGCAATCATAACGAAGTTGCAGAACAAACAAAATCGTGGTTTGAAACCTACAAACCCATTTTACTGATATTTTTCTACATTACAGTAGTTACAATAGTAGTGCAAACACAAAACAACCAATTCGATTTTATGCAAGCAATGAGGCATTTTATGTCCGGTTTCTTTCTTGTTTTCTCTTTCTTCAAATTACTAAACCTCAAAGGTTTTGCCGAAAGTTATGTGATGTATGATGTTTTAGCAAAACAAATTCCAGTTTGGGCGTATTTGTATGTTTTTATCGAATTGGGTTTAGGAATTGCTTTTCTAATCAATTTCAATCCAATACTAACCAACTCCATTACAGTTATAGTTATGAGTATTAGTATTATCGGAGTATTGCAATCTGTTTTAAACAAAAAGAAAATTCAATGTGCATGTTTGGGCGCAGTTTTCAATTTACCCATGAGTACCGTAACTATTATAGAAGATGCTTTGATGATTGCTATGAGTGGAATAATGTTATTTGTAATGCTTTAAAAAAACAGATTATGAAACTAGAATTATTTGGGCAGCTATTCCGCCTTCCACTCCCGCTTTTTTTGCTCCGCTGCGCTCCGCAAAAAAGAGCTCCGTTCAAGTCGGGCTGCAATCCGTACCACTCAAAAATAATTATTTCAAGCCTACTTTTCTTTCTTACTTTAACAATAGCATCAGCTCAAAAAATCGTTCGGTATGATTTATACGTTCGCGATACCATCGTAACCTTTGGCGACAAACCAAAACGAGCCATTGCAGTAAACGGCCAAATCCCCATGCCAACGCTAACATTTACCGAAGGCGATATTGCCGAAATTTATGTCCACAACGAGTTAAAAGAAAGCACCTCATTGCATTGGCACGGACTAATGTTACCAAACAAAGAAGATGGCGTTCCTAATTTGACTCAAATGCCAATAGAACCCAATACTACACACAAATATACTTTCCCAATTATACAAAACGGTACACATTGCTATCACTACCCATTCCTACTATTACTACAAAATGATCTGTTGAATTATCAGGATTACCTGGATGTCCTGGTTTTCCGTGTATTACTTTTTCTTCCGCCTAATGTTTTTTCTTCCGTGTATCAAGGTAAAGCTTCCGTGTATCACTACTTAGTTTCCGCTTGCCAAGGTAAAATTTCTTTATTTGCAATATAAATAAAAAGCAGTTTTTGGCTTCACCAAAAACTGCTTTTTTTACCCTTATCCTTTATTTATTTCTTTGGCTTTAGGGTTAATAATCATAGGAGAAATTATTTTAAACTCTTTCCATACCTTGTCTACTTTTTCAAAAACAATGATATAAGCAGTTTTTGCATTGTTGCAATAAACTAATGCAAAATTTTCATCTTTCGTGTAAATTGGCTTAGATAGATAAAGAAAAAGAGTTTTATTATCCTTTTTCTCCAAAGAGGAATGGGGAGTAGCATCTGAAATCTTATTAAAATTCCATTTTGAATTACTGTTTTTTTGTGAAATTAAATGTGGATATTCTTTCTTATTAAAGATTGAATTAAATTTGATATTTTCTGTTATTCCAATTTCCTGTTTAAAACTGTCTAATTTTTTTTGATCCCCAACCTTTTCATAAGAATGTAATTGGTTAATAACTGAAATAACAAATTCATTGCTATTAGATTCTTTCAGAGTAATAGATTTATTAGAATTTTTAATTTTCACTTTCTGTATTTGTTTATTTATCAGAACATAGTCTTTTGAATCATTTGAAGAAGGATTAAATGAGCTAAAAAGAAAAATAAAAAGTACAATACTAATTACAACCAGTACCTTTTGCTTGTGGTAAATTATCTTGTTCATATGCTGCTGTATTATTACTAATTGTTTGCTCATCTGATGTTAAGGTTTCTAGGAATAAATCTGTTCCAGTCATAGTTCCCCATGCCAAATTCTTACAGTATTCAGGAGTTACTGAAATATCTTTAGATAGTGCATAATTATAGATGCTGTTTGCCATTTGTTCCATAAAATTTTTCATAGCGTTGTGAATTTCATTATCTGTTTGAATGAATGTATCTTCAACCATTTCATTATAAAATGCCATAAAAGCATTTTGTAGAGTATTATATTCAGCATTAGTTGCAACCAATTCGCCTTTTACATAAAGTGCGATTAAGTAAGCATGGACTAATTCATGAAGAGTTACTGCGATAATTGATAAATCTGTTGCATTATCTAAATAATTATTATCGAAACGAATTTTAACAATAAAATTATCTGGTGTACCTTCTAATATTGGGTTTGTATATGCTGGATCTCCATTAGGGTTATTACCATTATAAAATTTAACATTAACTTTATCAGAAGAATTAAATGTTTGATTTATTAGATTTGTAAATGGAGATGAAATGGAGGTAATATTTTTGATTATGTCTTTTTGACACGGCTTCTGAATATTATTAATTATGTTTTGAGGATAATTTATCAAATCTTTAGCATCCTCCCACGTTGCATCTGGGTTTTCATATTTATAATTTCTAGCTAAATCTGCAAATTCATAACTTTCAGGTGACCAATTATTGTCAATTTGATATTGAATAGTTTGGTTGAAATAATTCATATTCTCCCGATTACTAGCAAAAAAACCTTGCGCAGCATCTCCTAAATTATACCATACATAAGATCTTTTAACTGCGTTAATATAATTAGGATCATCATAAACAGGATTA
>JGI12421J11937_10000723_pt1 | contig 13122 bp, 10 predicted proteins | sample LakErihyJuly2011_2_FD_11937 | JGI IMG/M metagenome (IMG submission 11937)
CATCGGATGTGTCGGTGGTCTTCGCGTCGCTACCGCAGCCGATGGACGGAAGCGCCAGCGTAAGCAGGAGAAGAACCAGGGGGCGAAGTCGCAGCTGCGTCGTCCACATTGAGCAATCCGGGCGGGGGGTTGAGGGTCAAATCTCTACCCGCCGCAGCCCCTGCTGCCAAGCCGTCTTTCCGCGACCGGCGCTAGATGATGCCGCGAAGCGCAGCCAGCGTCGCGTGGTACTCGCGCTTCATCTCGGCGATGACCTCGGCTGCCGGACGGATCTCGTTGAGCCGGCCGACAATCTGGCCAACCGGTGCCGCCACAAGGTCGACATTGCCGGTCTCTTTCGCGTGCCGGTGAATGCGCTCGACCGCCTCGGCCGTAAGCAGGAACTGCATCGGCATGGGGAGCGGATTGGGGTTGACGGGGTTCTCCCATGCCTCGGTCCACTTGGTGCGGAGCTGACGCGCATACTTGCCCGTGATGGCCTTGCTCCGGATGGTGTCCGACGAGCCTGCCTTGATGAGCTTGGAGGTGACGGCTGCGTCGATCTGCCCCTCGAAGGTGGTGAGCCACATCGAGCCGGTCCAGACGGCCTGCGCTCCGAGCGCCAGCGCAGCCACCACCTGACGGCCACAGGCGATGCCGCCCGCCGCTACCACAGGAGTCGAGCCAATGGCATCCACGACCTCGGGGACAAGGACCATCGAGGCAATTTCGCCCGTGTGGCCGCCCGCCTCGGTGCCCTGCGCAACGACGATGTCGACGCCACCCGCAACATGACGGCGAGCATGCTCTGCTGTGCCGACGAGCGCAGCCACCTTCACGCCGCGGCGATGGCACTCCTCCACAACATCTGCAGGCGGTGTGCCGAGCGCATTCGCGATGACGGCAGGGCCATACTCAAGACCAATCGCAACCTGCTTGCGGCTCACAGCATCGGTCCACTCCGCCATCGCGTTCTGAACCGTGGTACCGGGCGGCAGCGCCGGAACGCCATACTGCACGAGCAGGTTGTCGAGGAACTCGATGTGCTCCTTGGGCAGCATCTTGCGGTAGTCCGATGCAGCAGCCATTCCGCCGCCCGAGGTCTTGTCGCCGTCGGGTGTGGAGAAGCCGGAGGGCATGACAACATCGAGACCCCAGGGCTGGCCGTCGAGGCGCGTCGCGATCCGGTCGAGCGCCCGCTTGAGGTCATCAGGCGAGAAGCCAATCGCAGCCTGCACGCCCAGTCCGCCTGCCAGCGAGACCTCCGCGACGGCATCCGGCCCGCGGGTGAAGGCCATCATGGGAAAGGAAATCTTTAGGTCTCGGCAGAGCTGCGTGGGCATGGGGCACTCGGTGGCAAGTGGTCGGGGATCTCAGCAAACTAGAACGCGTTCTAGTCCTGCACCCCGCCGCTGGCCAGAGGCAATCTTACAGCCGTGGCAGCGTGGCCGCTTCTTCCAGGCGCCAGGCCTCCAGCAGACCCTCCCTGTAGGAGGGAAATGCAGGAGTCCAACCGAGCATGGTCAACGTCGAGGCCCTGCAGCGCTTGCTCCCCTGCCAGAAGTCGCGGACGGAGGGCGGGCAGTCCTGCATCGGCGCATGGGGCGCTGACGGGAGCCCATGCTGCGCGCAGCTAAAGGCTACAACCTCCGCGATGGGCGAAGGTGTTAGGTCGCAGGCGATGACCGCGCCCGTCAGCCCCTCTGTTGCAAGCCCGAAAAGTGTCGCAGAGGCGATGTCGTCAACGAAGATCCGGTTGCTCCAGAGCTCTGCGTTGTAGAGGCGGTAGGAGCCGTCGCGGAGGCGGGGCAGCGTGGTCCGGTTGGGGCCGTAGATGCCGGGCAGTCGGAGCGACAGTGTCTCTACGCCGTGCGCCTCTCCCCAACCTGCGATGAGCTGTTCGGCCTCGAGTCGGAGTTCGCCGCGGACTGTGGTCGGGGCCGGCACCGTCGCGTCGTCCACCCAGTCTCCGTTACCGCCGCCAAAGAGGCTGGTCGCCGAGAGGTAGACCAGCTTTCGGACGGGTCGCTCACCCAGCCAGGCAAGTGCCCGCTCGAGCACTCCGTGGGGCCGCTGCGTAGGCTCGGGCGCCAGCGAGATGACCACATCCCATCCCGTCGTGGTCGGGAGTTCAGGCAGGTCGGCGTCGCGCTCGAAATCGACGAGCACGGGCTCGATTCCACGTTCGGAGAGCCGGAGCGCCTTGGCTGCATCGCGGGTCGTGCCCCAGACAACGCGGCCCTCGCGCAGCGCGGCCTCGGCGATCGCCTCACCGGAGTAGCCGCACCCCACGATCAGCAGCGGAGGCTTCGATGCCGCAGCGCCACGCGCCACAGCGCCACCTGTCGCAGTTGCAGGCGCAACGGGCGACGCTGGCACCTCGGGCGCAGCCTCCGTTTCCAACGTCGCGACCGAGAGCTGCGTCAGCGCGCCCTCCTCCACCGAGCCTGTGCCGACAATGGCAAACCGTCCGGAGCGGGCGACGAAGGCGTCGACCTCCTCCTTCCGTCGTGGATCGAAGGCATGAACGACGGCGCGGGGAGCGCGCTCCTTCCGCTCGATCGCTCGCCCTCCGACCATCGCCGCAAGACGACCAGGGTCGGGTACGGGTGCGGTGTAGACAAAGGTCTCTTCGGGTCGGGAGTGGACCGGAGCCCGCGGCGCGAGCAGTTCGAGATCGCCGAAGGCGAGGTGAAGCCTGACACTGGGGTTCGCATACTGCGCCACGCCGACCTGCCGCCGCGCGCGGAGCGCGAAGAGGCCGAGCGCTTTGCTCCGAGTGCCGAGGTGAAGCCCGCGTCCCAAGGAAAAGAGCGAGACCCCGACCACGGTCCCCGGTTCGAGCGAAGGGAGCCCCATATACTCGCTGATGCCCAGCCAGGCGAGGGTGCCATCTGGGTCGAGCCGGCGCGCGAGCTCCTCTGGCAGCGCGTCACGCGGCGCGGCAAACCCCACCATGGCGCTGGGCAGCGTACAGCAGTCGAGGAAGACCCAGAGGGGCATTCCGAAGGCGGCGGCGGCAGCGGCTGGCTGATCGCTGCCGTCATAGGCGATGCAGTTGCCGCGGTTCATGGCCAGGCAGAATGCGGCATCTCTCGCCACGATTGGGTCGTAAAAGTCCACAGCCAACCCCGCGGGCCAGACCAGCGAGGGGCGGACAAAGCGACTGCTGATGCAGAAGGCCCGGAGCGGAGTGTCTGCCGAAAGCGTGAACATCGGGGCCCACCCTTACGCGATGGCTGTCGTGTTGCAACCCGTCGACTGCGGAACCTTGACCCGAGGCGGCGCATTTGCGAGAAGGCGCCCGCCGTTTCACCCGAGGCTACCATGGCAAACGAAGACGATTTCGATCAAGACGAGAAGTACGAAGACGAAGATTGGGGCAACGAGGACATCCAAGACGAGCTCGGTTACTCCGCCTACGACTGGAGCCTGCTGCCTGCAGGCGAAGAGCTGCGCCACGACGAAATCATCGTCGCGACCGCCGACGACCTTAAGTCGATGGACCAGACGACCTTCACCGACCTCCACAAGTGGGCGGCTGCACAGGTGCTCTACGACCACGAAGATCCGGCCGGCTATGCACGCATCTGCCACGAGCTGGTGATGGGGTCGGCGAGCCATCCAGCGCTCGACTACGGCGAGATCGCGCTCGAGCTCATCAACGACCTCTTCATCGAAGAGCGCTACGCCGAGGCGCGTGCGCTGCTCCCGACCGTCGACCGCCTCAACCCCACGGACGACACCGTTCGCCCCCGGTTCGAGGCTTCGCTCTGCATCATGGAAGGCCAGGTAGACGAAGGTCTTCGCCGCTTCCAGGAGATGATCGACGCCAACGAGGAAGACCCTGCCTTCATCCTCACCATCGGCCTCGACCTTATCTCCTGCGCTCGGTTTGCCGATGCACTCGAGGTGCTCGACAAGGCGCACGAGACGGCGCTGCGCGAATACGCTGACGAAGAGGAGATGCTCGATGAGATCTCCCGCGCTCGTGAGTATGCACGCGAGATGCTGCAGGCGCGCAACTAGGCAGACCGGCGCTCCGGGTTGCGAATCCCCGGACTTCGCTCAAACAAAACCCGCCTCGGCATCGCCGGGCGGGTTTGTTGTTTCAGGGGGCGCCCGTGAAGGCGCTGCGGCCTAGAACCGGGTGGCAGCGATGAGGCGGTAGCCGTGGCGGGTCTCCTTGAGGCCCGGCGCGGTGGCCTCCGTCTTGTCGGCAGCGATGGAGGCCTCAATCTTGGTCTTCGCATCGGCGGGGAACTTGTCGACGAAGAGGAGGGTGGCTGCGATCTCCGAGCGGGCCTCCATGTTGTCGATGTTCAGGTTGTCGAGGAGGGCCGAGATGGCGGCCTCGTTTGCGCCGAGGCGGATGGCAAGCTGCCAGATGCCGGCGGCGCGGATGTTGGAGGTAGCGGTCGACATGAAGGAGGCCTTCTTGGCCTCCTCGATGCCCGACAGGACAGAGGCGAATGCCGGGTCCTGCAGCGTCGCCGCCGGGTCCTTGAAGGCGGCCGTGTAGCAGGCGACGTCGTCCTGGCACTTGTCGGCGAGCACGAAGTAGACCTCATCCGGGGCGAAGCTCGACTTGAACTTGGTCTGTGCCGCGAGCACCTTGGCAAAGTCGGCCCGCTCGCCCGGACGCGCGGTGCGACCGAGGTAGTGGAGCGCGTTGGTGCGGAGGAGGCCGGCCGTGTTNTCGCCGCCGCGACCGACGGCGCCAGCGGTGGCGCGGTCCCAGAGGAGCTTGCGGTCCGAGGCGTCGCCGATGACGGCGAGGCCCTCGTGCACAGACTGCCGGAGGCCTACCTCAGCGCCGTCGGAGAGGGAGAACCACTCCGAGAAGTTGGCGAGATGGCTTCCAGCGCCCGCGTTCTCAAGCTTGCGAAGCGTTGCGAGGTTCTCAGGTCCGCCGGCCGCGCCGAGCGCCTTGGCTGCCTGGTCGAACATCTGGCCACTGTTGGCGTAGAAGTTCTGCTGGTCTGCCACTGCCATCGCGGCGAGTTCGGCCGTCGGCAGGGGGTGGGGCGTCGAGACGAACTGGGTGATGGCCTTGATCGCCGCGGGGTTCTGGCTGTGCGCAAGCACCGCTGCGGCCCGAAGCTGCCCGGTGACGGCGGGGTAGCTGATTGCCTTGAGGTGGTCGTTCACCTTGGCGTTCTTGCCCTCGAAGAGCTCCACCAGCTTGGGGATGCCGGCGTCCTTCAGCTTGAGGATGGCGAGCTCGCAGTCGGGCATCGGATCCTTGAAGGGGGTGGGCGTGAAGTTCACGAGACCGAAGACCAGCGCATCAAGGATCACATCGGTGGGCGCGGAGGCCTGGGCCAGCGCTTTGCAACCGAGACGGACCGAGCTGGCGCCTCCAATCTTGGAGGCGGGGCGCATGAGCACAGCGGAGAGTGCATCGGCTGCCGCGTCGATGGGCAGCTTGGAGAGAGCCTCGAAGAAGGCGGGATAGGCTTCGTCGGTGGTTACTTCGCCGAGCCGCTTGGCGACCGCAGCCGCGCTNCCCTTGTCGCCGATGTTGCCGAGGCCGCGTGCCGCAAGACCTGCCAGCATGTCGTCNGACTGGGTGAGNGCNGCGCCGAAGGCCTCNTTNGCAGANGGGTCGCCGATGCTGGCNAGCGCCTCGATGGCACGCTGCNGCNTCTTGCCNGCGTTGTAGGCTTCGATGAGTGCCGGCACGAGAGCCTTCTGCTGCTCGGGTGTCAGGCGGGTAAGCTCTGCGAAGGCGCGCTCGTCACCCTCCTTCAAGCGAACGGAAATGTACTCGGGGCTGGTCCAGTCCCTCGCAGGGGCGCAGGCCTCTGTAAGGGTCAAAACCGAGAGAAGGCCGAGGCTCGAAATCCAACGAGAGAGTCGCATGGGGTCTCCGTACAAAGTGGCGTCGGCCTCATAGACCGGCGCCGCGGGTATACGGCGGGCTCCCGCGCGCTGTCAACGCGGGCGGGCATGGCCGCCTGCGCGCTTCCTGCTTGCGCGGCAACCTCGTGCGGAATAGAAGCGGGAGCGTTCGCGTTTGGGCCGCCTCACTGAGGCCGCTACTTTCAATCTTGGAGAGTTGAAACATGGGATGGAATCGCTTTGGCAAGAGTGCGTTGATCGCGACGCTCGTCGTCTCGACGGCAGGTCTGGAAATGATGGCGTGCGGAAAGAAGACGACCGACGCCACCACGGAGGGTTCGGGCTCCGGCGCCGCTTCGGCTGGCGGCTCGGGTGCCGCGGCTACGGCAGCGGCCTGCGCCACCATTGACGGCAAAATCGTCTTCACCCGCGCTCAGCTCGACACCGAAATGGCAGAGATTCTTGAGCGCTACGCGAAGATGCCCGAGCAGCGCGCGACCAGCGAGCGTTGGCGCAACCAGCGCCGCCGGCGCATCGTGCAGAAGGCGGTCCAGGACGCACTGGTCGCCCAGCATGTCGGCACCCAGAAGCTTGAGGTCGCCGATGCTGAGGTCGAGGCTGCCATCAAGAAGGAGCTGGGTATCGTCTTCGAGAACGAGCAGCAGTTCGGCCACTTCCTCACCAGCCACAAGCAGACCAAGGAAGAGTACTACGCCGAGAAGCGTCAGGAGCTCCTCGTGGACAAGGTGCTCGCCCTCCGCGGCACCCTCGACCCCGACGACAAGGAGCTCGGCGAATTCTACGAGCAGAACAAGGAGCGTTGGAATGAGGGTGAGCGCGTGCTGGCTAGCCGCATCACCATCCGCCTGAAGAACAGCGCCGACCCGGCCTCCGACAAGGAGGGCCTCGACCGCATCAACCAGATTCGCACCCGCGTCACCTCCGGCAAGGAAGACTTCGCCAAGGTTGCGCAGGAGGTCAGCGAGATGGCCGACAAGTCGCGCGGCGGAGACCTTGGCTGGGTGGTCAAGGGCCGCCGTCAGCAGTTCGTCAACGATGGCGTCGAAGCCGCCATCTTCAAGGCCGCCAAGAACACGGTCACCGCGCCCATCAAGACCCAGCTCGGGTACGAGATCTTCCAGGTGCGCGACCACCGCGAGGCCGGCGTCCGCAGCATGGATGAAGTCCGCGACATCATCTACGAGCCCCTGCGTCGCCGTCGTCGGGACCGTCTCCGCATGGAGCTCGTGAATGAGCTCCAGCAGAAGGCCAAGGTGGAGTACACCGAGGCAGCCTGGGGTCTTGAGACCGAGCCGGCCGTCGAGCCCGCTGGCTCTGGCGCCGCAGCCCCCAAGCCCATGGGCCTCCCCCCGGGCGTGAAGCTGCAGGCCAACCCCCAGGCCGTACTGCCGGGCGTCAAGGTTGTCCCCGCCACCGCACCTGCTGCACCTGCGGCCCCCAAGGCTCCCTAACACGGTCCTCGGTCAGACCGACTGACGGGGCCCGCGGTTCGCCGCGGGCCTCTTCGTTTTTGGCCTCGCGCAGCCAAAAAGCGGAAGCGCCGCGCCCCCTCTCGGGTGGTGCGGCGCTGCGGTCCTCGAAGGAGGATTAGTTGTCGAGGGTCTTCGTGACGGCCACGGTCGGCGTCTTGCCGAGGGCCTCCTTGCGCGACAGGCGGATCTTGCCGTTGCGCTCCACACCCATGCACTTGACGACGATCTCATCGCCCTCCTGGCAGATGTCCTCGGTGCGCTCGACGCGCTGGTCCGAGAGCTCCGAGATGTGGCAGAGGCCGTCGACGCCCGGGAGGATGGTAACGAAGGCGCCGAACTCGGCGACCTTGGCAACCGTGCCGAGGTAGATCTCGCCGACCACAGCCTCAGCCGTGAGCGCCTTGATGATCTCGATGGCCTCGGCCGTAGCCTTCTCGGAGGTAGAGGCGATCTTGACGGTGCCGTTGTCCTGCACCTCGATCGTGACGCCCGCCTTCTCCTGGATGGCACGGATGGTCTTGCCGCCCGAACCGATGACGTCGCGGATGCGGTCGACCGCAATCTTGATGGTCGTGATGCGCGGCGCGTAGGGCGAGAGCTCTTCGTTGGGCGACGAGAGGACGGCGTTCATCTTGCCGAGGATGTGGAGACGACCCTCGCGGGCCTGCAGCATGGCCTCGCTCATGACGCTACGGCTGATGCCGTTGATCTTGATGTCCATCTGGAGGCCGGTGATGCCACGCTCGGTGCCAGCCACCTTGAAGTCCATGTCGCCGAGGTGATCCTCGTCGCCGAGGATGTCGGAGAGGATGACATAGTCGTCACCCTCTTTGATGAGACCCATCGCGATGCCTGCGACGGCCGCCTTGATGGGGACGCCGGCATGCATGAGGGCGAGCGAGCCGCCGCAGACGGAGGCCATGGAGGAGGAGCCGTTCGACTCGAGAACCTCGGAGACGACGCGGATGGTGTAGGGGAACTTGTCGTGCGAGGGGACGACCTTCTCGACCGAGCGGCGGGCGAGGAAGCCGTGGCCCACTTCGCGACGGCCGGGCGAACCCATGCGCTTGACCTCACCCACGGAGAAGGGGGGGAAGTTGTAGTGGAGCATGAAGTGCTCGTCGCGCTTGCCATGCAGGTCTTCGTTGAGCTTGGCGTCGCGATCGGTTCCGAGCGTGACGGTGACCAGGGTCTGGGTCTCGCCGCGGGTGAAGAGCGACGAGCCGTGGGGGCGGGGAAGGACGCCAACCTCGACCGTGATGGGACGGACGTCGCGGGGGCCGCGGCCGTCGATGCGCTTGCGCTGCTTGATGACAACGTCGCGCAGCGTGTTGCTCTCGAGCTCCTCGAAGCAGGCTCCGACCTCGCGCTCACGGCCCGGGTGGGTCTCGGTGAACTTGGCGCCGAGCTCAGCGCGGATCTCGTGGATGGCGGAGTAGCGGCTGAGCTTGTCCGAGATGGCCATGGCCTTGGAGAGCTTGGTGCCGATAAACTTGGCGACGGCCTTGAGGAGAGCTGCGTCAAGCTTGGGCGAGACGAAGGTCATCTTCTCCTTGCCGGCCTCTTTGGCGAGCTTGATCTGGAGCTTGATGAGGGGCTGAACGGCCTCGAAGCCGAAGTTCAGCGCGTCGAGCATGTCGTCTTCGCTCGCCTCGTCGGCCTCGCCCTCGACCATGACGATGGCGTCCTTGGTGCAGGCGATGACGACGTCGATGTCGCAGAGGGGGCGCTGCGACCAGGTGGGGTTGGCAACGAACTTGCCCTCGATGCGACCGACGCGGACGGCGGCGATGGGGCCCGAGAAGGGTGCGTTGCTCAGCATCAGCGCTGCGGAGGCGCCGGTGATGGAGAGGACGTCGGCGTCGTTCTCACTGTCGTGGGAGATGACCTGCGCGATGACCTGGACTTCGCCCTTGAACCCTCGGGGAAGAGGGGGCGGAGGGGGCGGTCGGAGAGGCGGCAGGTGAGGATTTCGGCCTCGGAGAGCTGACCCTCACGACGCTTGAATCCACCGGGGATGCGACCGCTGGCGTAGAACTTCTCGATGTACTCCACGCTGAGCGGGAAGAAGCCGGCGGTCTCCTTGTGGGGACCAACGCAGGCGGTGACGAGAACGGAGGTCTCACCGGTACTGACGATGACGGAGCCGCCGGCCTGTTTGGCCATGCGACCCGTCTCGATCGTGACGGTGTGAGCGCCGAGAGGGGCAGACTTACGAATCATTGCACACATGAAGGCTCCTTGGGTTGAGCGTTCACCCGGGCCGCCTTCAGGGGCCGCACATGGTTGCATGTGCGTTGCTCGCGAAGCATGAACTGCAGGACAGGGACAGCGGCCCCTGCACTCCAGATCAGGCTACCCGGCGGCTACGCCAAGATCCCGTGGGGTGAAGCTGGATTGAGAAAGAACGGTTGAGGGCTCTTCTGCTCCAGCAGATCGCAGGAGTCAAAAGAAGCGAAGCCCTCCCGCGCGGGGCGGGAGGGCTTCGTTCGTGGCTACTTACGCAGCCCGAGCTCTAGAATCAGCTGGCGATAGCGATTGATGTCGCAGCGCTTGAGGTAGTCGAGGAGGCGGCGCCGCTGGCCGACCAGCATGAGCAGACCACGACGGCTGTGGTGGTCATGCTTGTGCACCTTGAAGTGCTCGGTGAGGTACTCGATGCGATTCGTGAGGATGGCAATCTGAACTTCGCTCGAACCGGTGTCGGTATCGGTGAGGTTAAACTTTGCCTGAATTCGCGCGATAATTTCGGCCTTGCCGGCCTTGTCCAATGCCATGGGGGACTCCTTGAGAAACAACCCTGACCCGCCCATGGTGAGTCGAGGGTCCAATGAAACGGGCGCTCAATTAGCCGCAGACCGGCCGCGGGTCAAGCGCACTCGGCCCATGAAGGTGGACGCCGACCAGACAACGGAGAGGCACAGAGGGAGGTGGACGCCGGCGCCCGCCGTCGCCAAGATGCAGTCTCTCTCGACAGGAGGCAGCGATGGCGATGGTCAACATGGTCTGCATTGGGGACGAGCTCCTCGACGGGCGGACGCGCGAAGGAAACGGATTCTGGCTGGGTGGCTGGCTCAGGCGGGCCGGCCACAGGCTCGTCAGCGTGACGCTGGTAGCGGATGACCGGGCCAACATTGTCGCGGCACTGCGCCGCGCCGCAAACGGGGCTGCGCTCGTCGTCGTCAGCGGCGGCCTGGGACCAACGCTCGACGACATCACCCGCGATGCTGTCGCCGACCTGCTCGGCGACGAACTGAGGGCGGACGCAGGTTCCGAGGAGCGACTCCGCGCCAAGTTCGCCCGCTTGGGCCGACCCATGCCCGACAACAACCTCCGCCAGACCCTCTTCCCTGCTTCGGCACGCGTTGTGCCCAACCCGGTCGGTACAGCAGACTGCTTCGTCGCGATCTTCGAAGGAATCCCTCTCCTCGTGCTCCCTGGGGTTCCATACGAGTTCGAGACGGTGGCAAAGCTGGAGCTCCCCGAACTGCTCCCCGCTGCTGCGCCGCGCCGGTTCGTTACCCGCCGCACCGCTGGCATCGGCGAGAGCGACCTCGCCCGCCGGATGGAGGCTGTGCCCTGCCCTGACGGCCTCCATGTGACCTGGTGCGCGAGCCACCCCTATGTGGAGGTGGAGATCTCCGCAGCCGCTGCGGACGACGAGGCGCTGACTGCCTATGCCTCAGCCGCACTCGCGCCCCTGGCGCCATGGCTTTTGCCCGTCGACGCAGAGGGAGCGGCGCTCTCCGCAGCCGCTGCAGTGCTCGCGGCGCTGCGTCAGAAGGGGCTGCGGATTGCGACAGCCGAGAGCTGCACAGGCGGCGGGGTCGCGAAGGAGCTGACAGAAATCGCCGGTAGCAGCGATGGCTTCGCCTGCGGCGTGGTGACCTACTCCAACCGCTCCAAGTCGGAACTTCTCGGTGTGCCCTCTGCGCTGATAAAGGCCGAGGGTGCGGTGAGCTCCGCGGTAGCGAGCGCGATGGCGGAGGGGGCGCGGGGCCGGCTCGGCGCGGAGGTTGCGGTGGCGGTTACGGGCGTCGCCGGGCCGGGAGGAGGTAGCGAGGCGAAGCCGGTCGGTACGGTCTATGTGGCCGTCTCGGTCGCAGAGTCGGGCTGGGTGATGAAGCTGTCGTTGGGTCGTTCGCGCTCGCGCCGTCAGATCAGGGAGACGTCGACGGTGGCTGCGTTGCGGCTGGTGGAGCGGCTTCTGGCAGGGCGGCCGGAGGAGCTCGAACATTTTGGTGGTGTCGCATCGCTTCGGTGCTATCGGAGCGGCACATTCAGATAGGGCTCGTCGGAAGGCCGCAGCGGGAGTTGTCTATGTATTGGAGCATCGTCGTAGATCTGGCCATCCCGGTTGCCGAGCGTGCCGCGCTGAGCGTGGAGCAGCTCGGTGAGCCGATGCGCCACATGGGCATCGGGTTCGCGGCAGTTCCGACCGACCGCGTGCGGCTGATTCTGGCCGCGGGACGGCTGACCGCCGAAGGGGAGATGGAGCGCATCGATGTTGCGCTGACGGAGATTGCGGCGGCGACGCGGCGGTTCACCTACCGGTTGGCGGCCCCGTCGTGGCACCCGAGCGAGGAGGAGGCGCGGGCGCTGGTTGCGCGCGTGACCGAGGGCGAGGAGCAGCTCGCACAGGTTCGGCTCCGTCTGACCGAGGAGCTTGGCAGCGAGCTCTGCCTGACAGGCGCAGAGGATGCGGGCGGCGGCGCGGTGGTGCTACTCGGTACGCTTGGCGAGGCGGAGCATCACGAACTGCGCGGGCTTCTGCCGTCGAGCGCGGCCGACCTCGGCAGCTCGGTGGTGAGCGATTTGGCGGTGGTTCGTTGGACAGAGACGGCGGGTGGCCCGAAGTGGCGCGTGTCGAAGCGATATTTTTTGCAGAGCTGACGCAACACTCGCTCGCGAACGCCGATAAGTATCAATGCGGAAGGCTTGCACCCTGCCTATTCGCGTGATACTGAACGGGTGTTCCGTAACCTTGAGGAGAGACGACAATGAATGCAGGCGAAAAGAAGAAGGCTTTGGACTTGGTATTGAAGGGAGTTGAGAAGCAGTTCGGCAAGGGTGCAATCATGCGCCTTGGCGGCGAGGACTCGACGCTCCGCGCGATCGAGACGATCTCGACGGGCTCGATCAGCATCGACGTTGCGCTGGGCGTGGGGGGTTACCCGCGTGGTCGCGTGGTGGAGATCTACGGCCCTGAGTCGTCGGGTAAGACGACGCTGACGCTGCACGCGATTGCGGAGATTCAGCGGACAGGCGGCATCGCGGCCTTCATCGACGCGGAGCATGCGCTGGATGTGAACTACGCACGGGCGCTGGGCGTGAAGGTGGAGGATCTGCTGATCAGCCAGCCGGACACGGGCGAGCAGGCACTGGAGATCGCCGACATGCTGGTGAAGTCTGGCGCGGTCGACATGATCATCATCGACTCGGTCGCGGCGTTGACGCCGAAGGCTGAGATCGAGGGCGAGATGGGTGACTCACACGTTGGCCTTCAGGCGCGTCTGATGAGCCAGGCGCTGCGGAAGATTACCGGCACGCTCTCGCGCTCGAACACGATTCTGGTCTTCATCAACCAGATTCGTATGAAGATTGGCGTGATGTTCGGCAGCCCCGAGACGACGACGGGCGGCAACGCGCTGAAGTTCTACGCCTCGGTCCGTCTCGACATCCGCCGCATCGGCGCGCTCAAGGATGGCGACAATGTCATCGGCAACCGGACGCGGGTGAAGGTTGTGAAGAACAAGGTGGCTCCGCCCTTCAAAGAGGCCGAGTTCGACATCATCTACGGCAAGGG
>JGI12421J11937_10000732_pt1 | contig 13036 bp, 10 predicted proteins | sample LakErihyJuly2011_2_FD_11937 | JGI IMG/M metagenome (IMG submission 11937)
TGCCATCGGCAATACGTGGGTCGAGCAAATAGCGCACGCCTGTTGAATGTGCAAGGCCCAAGGCGTTTGGTCCGATGTAGCCCTTAACGAGTTTTGGATTTGCTGCAAAATGTGTGTCATCAAACGGCACCACTTCGGCTGGTGATACTTGTGCTTCAAGGCGTTTCATGTCTACTTCACGGTCGCCAGGCACGCCGATGGCGAGTGCCTCGATACGTCCGTCGGGGTGGCGCAGATTGACAACAACATTTTTAAGTGTGTCTGCTGCAGTCCACTGTCGATCAGAACGCTGTAAGTCTGCGCGCGAATTGAATAAATCAACAAGTGTCTGAATTGTCGGTGTTGCTGGGGTGTCAAAAACTTGTGCTGCCGGCGTTGATTTCGAATCAATTGCGGCCGGTGCACCGACTCGCACCGCTTCGGTGTTGGCTGAGTAATCGCATTTGGTGCACTGCACAAATGTGTCTTCGCCGATCTCGCAAGGAAACAAAAACTCTTCGGACTTGGATCCACCCATGGCACCCGACATTGCAGACACGATTGCAAATGGCAATCCGAGTCGCTCAAAGATGCGCACGTAAGCATTTCGATGAGCGTCGTAGCTCTGTTGCAAGCCTTCATCGTCGATATCGAAACTGTACGAGTCCTTCATTGAAAACTCACGTCCTCGCAACAGACCGCCACGTGGGCGCGCTTCGTCGCGAAACTTGGTCTGAATCTGATACAGCGAGAGTGGTAAGTCTTTGTAACTCGAGTACAGGTCTTTTACGAGCAGCGTAAACATTTCTTCATGGGTTGGACCAAGCAAGAAGTCCACTTTGCGTCGGTCTTGCAAACGAAACAAATTGTCGCCGTAGTCTGTCCATCTGCCGGTCGCTTCATATGGCTCGCGTGGCAACATGGCAGGAAAATTGACTTCCTGTGCACCAATGTTGTCCATCTCTTGGCGAATGATCTCGGCGACATGTTGGTACACACGCCAGCCGAGTGGAAGCCATGTGTAACCGCCAGGTGCTGCGCGGCGAATGTATCCAGCCCGCACAAGAAGTCGGTGGCTTGGAACCTCTGCATCAACGGGGTTGTCGCGCAATGTGCGTACAAACAGGGTGGACATTTTGTTGATCACGCGCGGTTGCTTCGTTTCGTTCAGGGTGAGGTTTTTTGGCTTACTGATAACTGAATTTACTCGGTATCTATTGGTCTAAATGCCTTTGACCTGTTGAGCGAGCCGTGACGAACCTTAGTTCGCGGGGATATAATGGTTGAGTCCTTTAAAGTTCGTCGAGCTAAAAGGCGTGGGTCTCGACCCACGCCTTTTGTTCATTACAGGGCCTTGTTTTTAGGGTTTTAAACCCCCAAAACAAGCCAAAAGCACTTGATACATAGTCGGGAAGGGAGAGAAAAACATGTCAGTAGCACGTGGAAGCACCAAGTTGAACCCTGTCGTTGATCGTGTCTCTGCTCTCATTCTTCCGATCGTGACCGACCTTGGTCTCGAGTTGTACGACGTCGAATACCAGGGCGGAATCTTGCGCGTTGTTGTCGACACCCCAACTGGTGGTCCAGCTGGCGTCAACATGGAGTCGATCGCATTGATCACTCGACTGATCTCCCGCGAGTTTGACCACAGCGATCCAGTGCCTGGCCATTACACACTTGAAGTAACGAGCCCTGGCCTTGAGCGCTCGCTTCGTGTGCCAAAACATTTCATTCGCGAAGTCGGAAAAGTTGTTGCTATTCGCTTGACCGCAGCCGTCAACGGTGTGCGTCGTGCGCAAGGTGTGTTGTTGTCAGCNGACGAAAACAACATTGTTGTTCGACTGAATGATAAATCAACAACNGAAATNACCGAGATGACGATTGGTTACGACATGATCGATCGCGCTCGCACAGTGTTCGAATGGGGCCCAACTCCAAAGTCGGGTGCAACAAAGGTGAAGACCAAGACGCAATCGGAGGTTAATGAATCATGAGCAATCTCGATATGACAGAAGCAATCCGTATGTTGGCAGGGGATCGCGGCATTTCCGTGGATTCTCTTTTGCAGGTGCTCGTTGAAGCACTCGCGACCGCGTACAAAAAGCGTCAGGGTGCAGCCGAAGAAGTAATTGTCGGCATCAACCCAGAAAACATGGACATCACATTCACCGCCTACGACGTGGATGATGACGGCAACTGGATCAACGAGCGCGACGACACGCCGAAGAAAGACGAACTCGGTCGCATTGCTGCGCAAACGTTCCGCCAAGTGATGAGCCAGCGCATCCGTGAAGTAGAGCGCGATCGCAAGTTTGAGGAGTACGCAAACCGCGAAGGCGACATTGTGTCTGGCATCGTGCAAAAAACCGATACCAAGTACACATTGCTCGACCTTGGTCGTGTGGAAGCACTTCTTCCACAAGCCGAGCAGGTGCAAGGCGAAGTGCGCGAGCCAAATGCGCGCCTCAAGGCATACATCGTCGAAGTTCGCAAGACTCCGAAGGGCCCACAGATTGTTGTCAGCCGTACGCACCCTGGTCTCATCAAGCGCTTGTTCGAGCTTGAAGTGCCAGAAATTGCCGATGGCGTCGTAGAAATCAAGGCTTGTTCGCGCGAACCGGGACAACGCACCAAGATCGCAGTTTGGTCAAATGACCACAACGTTGACCCAGTGGGTGCCTGTGTAGGTGCTCGTGGTGGTCGTGTTCGCATGGTCGTCACCGAATTGCGCGGCGAAAAAGTCGACATCATTCCATTCAGCGAAGACGTGCGCGACTTCATTGCTAAAGCAATGTCGCCTGCAAAGGTCACCGATGTTCGATTGAGCAGCGACGGCACTCAGGCCGACGTCATTGTTCCCGACTTCCAACTCTCGTTGGCAATCGGCAAGATGGGAGTTAACGCCAACCTTGCAGCACGACTTACTGGTGTGCGTCTCGACATTAAGAGCGAGACACAAGCCGCTGACGAAACATCTGGCTACACAGCAGTTGTTACTGAAGATGCTCCTGCAGCCGACTACGCCGAAGGCGAGTGGGTTACTAATGCAGAGAGTGGCGCGATGGAGTGGCATGCGGCTGATGGTTCTGTAGTGAGCCAAGAACAATGGGCGCAAAACACCGGCACTGCAAATGATGACGCCGCAACAAATGGTGAGGGGAACTAACACTTGGCCAAGATCTTGCGCGTTCATGAGCTTGCTAAAGAGCTCGGCATGTCCAATCAAGAGACCCTTGATTTGTGCGGCAAGATGGGTATCGGTGTAAAAACACAATCTTCCACGATCATTGATCAACAAGCCGACCGTGTGCGCACAAAAGCGCAACGTGAAGGTCTTGTGCGTGACGTGCAGCCCGAAGAACCAAAGCCAGTAAAAAAGGCTGTGAAGAAGGCTGCTGCAAAAAAATCTGATGATGGAACCGAAGAGAAGGCACCGGTCAAGAAGGCTGCTGCTAAAAAAGCTGTTGCGAAAAAGGCAGTTGCTAAAAAAGCAGTTGCCAAGAAGTCTGTTGCTGACTCAGATTCGTCTGACACGAGCGAGCCAAAATCAGTAACTCCGGCAGCAGAAGTGATTGAAGCACCAAAGTCTCCAGTCGCGCATGCTCCAGTGATTTCTTCTGCGAGGCCAATCAAGTCGCCTGCGCCAGTTGCACGCACAGCGCCTGTTGCACAGCCAGCACCAGCAACACCTACTGCACCTGTCGCGCAGCCGGCTCCAGCAGCGCCTGTTGCGCCGAGCGCACCAGCAGTTCGCACTGCGCCAAGTGGCCGTCCAATTCCTCCACCACCAGGTAGCAGCCGTCCAATTCCGCCTCCACCTGGTGGCGCTCGTCGCCCTGGTGATACGGGTGCAAGTCGTCCTCCTCTTACGCGACCAATCGGCCCTTCAACAGGTCGTCCGGGTGGCGGTGCAGGTGCTCGCACTGGCCGTTTGTCTGGCACTGCGCTTGGTCGTGGTCCTGTTGGCACTGGTGGTCCTATGCGCCCTTCGGCTCCGGGCGGTGCTCGTCCAGGTGGTCCGGGTGCTCGTCCAGGTGGCCCAGGCGGTCGTCCTCCATTTGGTGGTGGCGCTCGTCCAGGTGGTCCAGGCGCTGGTGCAGGAGCACGTCCGGGTGGCCCAGGCGCTGGTGGTCCAGGTCGTCCAGGTGGCGGTCGTCCAGGTGGTCCAGGTGGCGGACAACGTCGCGCTCCAAAAAAGAAATCTCGTGCACGTCGTCGTCAAGACTTCGACGAAATGTTGCCGCAAACTCCAACGAGTTACACAGCAAGCCACGCAGCAGTTCCTGAGGGCATCATCATTATCGAGCGCGGTTCGTCTGCGCAAGAGTTTGCTCCTAAATTAAATCGCACATCAGCAGACGTTGTTCGCTATTTGCTCGAGCACGGCGAGATGGTGACTGCAACGATGACACTTGCCGATGAGCAAATGGAATTGTTTGCACTCGAAGTTGGTGCAGAAATCTTGCTCGTTGATCCAGGTCAACAAGAAGAGATGGAATTGCAAGCCATGTTCGACGACTCCGATGATGACGACGAGGCTTTGCAGCAACCGCGTTCGCCAATCATCACGGTGATGGGTCACGTTGACCACGGTAAAACTACGTTGCTCGACCGCATTCGCTCGACAAGCGTGGTCAGTGGCGAAGCTGGCGGAATCACGCAGCACATCGGCGCTTACCAAGTCGTCAAAGAGGGCAAGTCAATCACCTTTATCGACACACCTGGTCACGCTGCATTTACCAAGATGCGCGCCCGCGGTGCTCAAGTCACCGACATTGTTGTGCTCATGGTTGCGGCCGATGACGGTGTCATGCCACAAACGATTGAGGCCATTAGTCATGCTCGTGCTGCTGAGGTTCCAATCGTCGTTGCCATTAACAAAATCGACAAAGACAATGCCGACGTACAACGTGTACTTGCACAACTTGCAGAGAACCAACTCACTCCAGAAGCATGGGGCGGAGAAACAATTGTCGTTGAGATGGCAGCACAAAGCGGCCTTGGCGTAGATGATTTACTTGAGCAATTAAGCGTTTTGTCCGAAGTGGAAGAGTTCACAGCAAACCCATCTGGTCGCGCCAAGGGCATTGTGCTTGAAGCACAGCTCGACATCGGTCGTGGCCCAGTTGCAACGGTTCTTGTCGATAAGGGCACTCTCAAAGTGGGCGACCCAATCGTCGCTGGCGCTGCGTGGGGCAAAGTTCGCGCACTGATCAACGATCGTGGAGAGCAGATCAAAGAAGCCGGACCATCAACACCTGTGCAGGTGCTTGGTCTCAGTGCCGTTCCAAACGCCGGAGACGAATTTCGCTCCGCACCAAACGAAAAGACTGCAAAGACTGTGGCCGAATCCCGCGAGCAGCGCTATCGCACGCTCAATCAGCGTGGAGATGCGCGCGTGCAACGCGGTGTCAAGTTGGAAGACATCTTCTCTCAGATTCAGGCAGGCGAAGTTGCCACGCTCAATGTCATCATCAAATCTGATGTGCATGGTTCGTTGGAAGCCGTAACCGAGAGCTTGCGCAAACTCGAGCGTGACGACGTGCGTGCAGCATTTGTGCACCGCGCAGTAGGCGCAATCACCGAGAACGACATTGCGCTCGCTGCAGCAACCAACGCGACATTGATTGGTTTCAATGTGCGACCAGATCGCAAAGTGCGCGACATGGCTGCTGCTGAAGGCGTCGAGATCCGCACCTACGAAATCATTTACAAACTGATCGAAGACATCGAGAAGGCCATGAAGGGCATGCTTGCCCCAGAATTCGAAGAAGTGGTCACTGGCGAAGCCGAAGTGCGCGAAATCTTCCGTGCGCCAAAAGTTGGAGCAATTGCAGGTTGCTCAGTGCGCATGGGTGTCGTTACTCGTGGCTCCAAGGTTCGCTTCCTACGTGACGGCACAATCATTTGGAAGGGTGCAATCAACACATTGCGTCGCTTCAAAGACGATGTGCGTGAGGTTCGTGAAGGTTTCGAGTGCGGTATTAGCCTCACCGATTTCCAAGACCTCAAAGAAGGCGACATCATTGAAACCTTCGAGCTGCGCCAAATCGCGCGCGACTAGTCTTGTCGGTTATGGCCGACGTCAATTTTCATTTCGATCCGATCTGTCCTTGGGCATGGATCACCAGCAGGTGGGTAACTGAAGTACAACAACTGCGCAATTATGAAGTTTCGTGGAAGTTCATTTCGCTCAAGATGATCAACGAAAGCACGGACTACTCAAAAATGTCGCCCGGACATCTAGAAGGACACGTGTTTGGTCTAGAGGTGTTGCGCATTGCAAGTGCGGCTCGCACGACTGATGGCAATCCTGGTGTTGCAAGTGTCTACACCGCGTTTGGCACCGCATTGCACACCAATCACCGCCGCGAAGAGGCAATGAAAGATTCGCCAGCGTTTTACGCCAAGGTACTGACCGAGGCTGGTTTGCCAGTCAAGTGGGCCGAATCGAGCACTGACACTGCGCATGATGAAGTCATCAGATTTGAATCCAAAGCAGCACTCGAGCGCACTGGCAAAGATGTGGGTACACCAATTATTACGTTTAACCCACAGACAGATCGCGAAGCAAGCGTCTTTGGTCCAGTAATTTCCAAGATTCCACGGGGAGAAGAAGCAGTTCGACTGTGGGACGCAGTGCAGATCATTGCAGAGTCAGGTGTGAGCGAAATAAAGCGCACACTTCGTGATCGACCACAGTACGACTAGTAAGTTGTCCAAATGAGAAGAGACGAGAATTCATGAAAGTTGTTTACACACCAGCACATATGGGCCACAACCCTCATGCAGAAATTGCTGCATCACGTTCTGCGTCGCCGTTTGAACACATTGGTCGCGCAGAAGCGATCAAAGAGACTTTGATTAATGATTCAAGCATGGAGTTTTTGTCGCCAACAGAGTGGGGCACAGAGCCAATTGATGCAGTGCACACACCAGGGCTCAACAAATTTTTGATGACCGCATGGGCCGACTATCAGCGCGAGATGCGACCAAGTCACGAGGTTGTTCCCGATTTCTTTTATCGTCCATCGTTACGCGAGTCGATGAGCCAGATCGAAGAGCCGGTAGCAGTCAACGCTCGACTTGGCTGGTGGTGCTTCGAGACAACGACACCGCTCACCGAAGGCACATACACAGCAGCACGCGGTGCAGTTGACACAGCCCTGACTGCAACGAAACTGGTGCTCGATGGCGAATCGTATGCATATGGTCTGTGCAGGCCTCCTGGGCATCACGCCACCACCGATCTATACGGCGGTTATTGCTTCTTCAACAATGCTGCAATCGCAGCGCATCACGTGGCCACCACCACTGGCACAAAAGTGACTGTGCTCGATGTGGATTATCACCATGGCAATGGCACTCAAGAGATTTTCTATGAGCGCGACGATGTGCAGTATGTGTCGTTGCACGGCGATCCTCAACGCGCCTATCCATACTTCACCGGCTATAGCGACGAGCAGGGCTCTGGCAAAGGACGCGGATCTAATTTCAATGTTCCACTTGCTGCTCGCACCGAAGATGATTTCTTTATCTCCGCTCTCGACAAAGCGTGTTCGGCAATTACCAAATTTGGCCCGAGCATGGTGATCGTTTCACTCGGTCTCGACACATTCTTTACCGATCCCATTAGTGACTTGTCGGTCACTCAAGACGGTTTCAAACGCAGTGGCGACTTGGTGCGTCAGATGGGTTTGCCAACGGTGGTGTTGCAAGAGGGCGGATACGACGTAGATGCTTTGGGCAACAACGTGCAAGCCTGGCTGCACGGCCTCGCTGCTTCGTGACTAACTGTGAGTGCTGATTAATCCTCGAATTTGATGGTTGCTCGGGCATCGTCCATCTGAGCCTCAGTAGGTTTGCGAAAAATTGTGATCATCACGATTCCTGCAACGAGGTACACAAACCCGTTCATGATCCATGCAACGTGCATCTCGGTCATATCAATCAGATCCAGCGAAGTGCCTGCTCGCCGTGCCGACTCGATGCGCCCAAGGGTAGGAGCGGCAATTGCGAGCGACAATGCAGCGCCGAGTGCCGTACCTATTTGACGAGCCGTGTTGTTGAGTGCAGAACCCATCGCAAACTGAGCAGGTTTGAGAAAGGCAGTTGCCGAACTTGACAGTGTTGAAATGCTCAAGCCGACACCAAACCCAGTGAGGAGCATCCACGGCAAGTAGTGCGTCAGATAGTTGGGCTGAATTGGGATAAAAGTTGTGAGACCAAACGTGCCAACACTGAGCATGATTGAGCCAGTAAGTAAAACTCGTGCATGCCCAAATTTCGTTGCATACTTGCCCGCGAATGGTGCAACCAATGCAGCCATGCCAGGTCCTGGCATGGTGGCGAGTCCCGAGAGCGCAACACCATAACCCCACACCGCTTGTAACCAGAATGTGTTGAGTAGCCACATACCGATAAAACCAACGCTGAACAGCAGGCCCGAGAGATTTGCCGCCAATACAAATGGCAATCGAAAGAGTTTCAAGTCGAGTAGCGGACTCGTTACGACTCTGCAGCGTTGAACGAAGAGTGCGACCAAGATGAGGCCAATAACGATTGAGCCGAGTGTTTTGGTATCTGTCCAACCCCATGCTTCGCTTTGCGAAATGCCCAGCACCACAAGTGCGATACCAGTAAAGCCGAACACGACACTTGGGTAATCCACTTTGCGCTGCGCGTTTGGGTCTTTGCTTTCATGCAAGATCTTGCGGCCCAGCAAGATGGTGACAACGGTAAATGGAATATTGATAAAGAACAGTGATCTCCAACCAAGAGAGTCGACAAGGATGCCGCCAACGGATGGTCCGAGTGCTGCAGCGAGACCTCCTGTTGCACCCCAGATGGCAATTGCCTGAGTACGTTTTTCAACAGGAAACTCTGGCAACACCAATGCGATCGATGCAGGAGTAAGTTGCGCACCGCCGATTGCCTGAATGATGCGGGCAAGTATCAGCACCCATGTGGTTGGTGAGATGCCGCAGAGCAACGACCCGACGCTAAAAATGAAGAGTCCGCGCAAAAACGAGCGCTTGCGACCATATACATCGGCAAAGCGGCCTGCCGTCAGCAACCCCGCAGCGTAAGCGATCGCATATGCCGAGAAGACCCAGGTGATGAGGCTTCCACCACCGAGATCGGCTTCAATGGTGCGCTTGGCCACAACAACAATTGACACATCGAGCGAGACAAGGAATGTTGCAATCGCCGTGAGGCTGAGCACTTGATACGCGCGAGGAATACGCGATACATGTGTTGCCGTCATCAGTCGTCCTCGTTTCTCGAACGATTGTAGCCACCTTGCACTCTGTTTTCGTTACTGGGTAGCCCCCGCTTGGGTGATTACTCGTACACTTCTGGATGGTCGAGTGGGTAAGTGAGCCACGAAATAATCTGGCGCAAGTTGTGGTATGCCTCCATCCGAGCAGCATCACTATCAGCGAGTTCGGCTTTCTCACACAGTGCTTGCAGTCGTCGTGAGAGCGTCGGACCCAACTCGAGAAGTCCACCTGCACCTTCGCTCGCCCAACGGGCGAGCACATAGTGAATAAGTGCCCCTTGTGGAATGTCGGTCGAATCGGACAGTCCGCGAATTGTTTTCAGTGGATCAACTTTGGAGTACAGCGCAACATCTGCCTTCAAATTTGCGTCTTTGTCGTTGGCTTCCCAAGGACCTTCCCATGGTTCGATCTCGATCATTTGTAGATGTTATGTGCAGATGTAATGCGAAGACAAAACAGAGCTACTAGACCGACTTGATATCGAAAATACATCATTCAATGTCGGATCGAAAACAGCGTGTTATCCTCGTTTAAGTGAGCAAGACTTTGATTGATGCTGCAGACTTTGTCGATCTTGATCGATACCCGATTGATAGTGGTTCTAGGGCTCTGCGAAGCTTAATCTCAAGCGCACAGTCTTCAATCAAGGACGATGGTTGCGTTGTATTGAAGGGCTTTGTGCGCCAAGAGAAAATTGCTGAATTGGTTTCTGATTGCGACAGGGTCGAAAAATTTGGACATCGCAATTTCACACGAACCAATCCATATTTTCTGCCTGATCGAGAAGATTTGCCACTCAGTCATCCGATGCGAAGATTCTTTGACAGATCTAATGCCTTCGTGCCGGCCGATAATTTTGGAGTCAACAGCCCATTGCGGGCAATTTTTGACTGGCCGGTATTTGCTCCATTCATCAAAGAAGTGTTAGACGAAGAAAAGTTTTTCCCGTATGCCGACCCATTGGCTGATGTCGTCGTCAATTTAGCTGAAGAAGGCAATGGATTTCCATGGCACTTCGATACCAATAATTTTACAGTTACCCTGGCAATTCAGAATGCACAATTTGGTGGCGAGTTTGAATACAGCCCCATGGTGCGCTCGCTGACCGAAGAGAACTACCCGCAGGTTGAAAAAGTTTTAGATGGCGACAAGAGTCTGATCAAGACAATTCGACTCGAACCAGGTGATCTACAGATTTTTAAAGGCAGGTATTCACTACACCGGGTAGCGCCATTGCGTGGGACAAGAAAGCGCTATGTTGCGATCTTCAGTTATGTAGCCGAGCCAGGCATGGTCAGTAGCCCACAACGAGCCAAAGAATTGTATGGCAGAGTGTTGCCAATTCATCTCGAGCGCGCTGGTTTGCGTGCTGATGCTTTAATCGATTGATGACAATTTGCGCGTGAAATCGTGATGAAGGCCGTTTTAACAACAGGCAACGGTGGGTACGACAAACTTGAGTACCGAGATGTGCCAACGCCCGTTGTCGGCGCAGGCGAAGTATTGATTCAGGTTTTGGCAGCAGGGGTAAACAACACCGAGATCAACACGCGTTTGGGTTGGTATTCACAATCTGTGACCATGGGTACGAATGCAGTTGCCAACATTGACGAGTTGACTGAAGTTCAAAAACCTGATGGCGGATGGAATGTCGCGACGCCGTTTCCATTTATTCAAGGCACCGACTGTTGCGGGACGGTTGTGGGCATTGCCCAAGATGTTGCGAGCAGTTTTCTCGGCAATCGTGTACTCGTGAGACCATGCATGCGACCCGATGGCTTTGGTTCTATGCGCAATATCTGGATGGGTTCTGACTTCGATGGGGCATTTGCTCAGTTTGTAAAAGTGCCAGCAAGTGAAGTCTTTGTAATCAATTCAAATTGGAGTGATATAGAGCTGGGTTCGATTCCGTGTAGTTATGGTTCGGCTGAAAATATGTTGCATCGCGCAAAAGTTTGCGCAAATGAGCATGTGCTCGTTGCTGGCGCATCGGGAGGCGTTGGCTCTGCAGCCGTGCAGTTGGCAAAACTGCGTGGAGCCATGGTGACGGCGATAGTTGGTGCCGATAAAGCTCAGCATGCGATCAAAATTGGCGCAGACCGAATAGTTGAGCGGGGCACCGATATCGCTACTTTTTTGGGTCAAGAAACTGTTGATGTGGTTGTCGACAATGTCGGCGGAAAAGATTTTGAGTCAATGTTGCAAGTACTTCGTCGGGGCGGCCGTTACGTTTCGTCAGGAGCAATTGGTGGCCCAATTGTCAATCTAGACCTACGAACGTTCTACCTGAAAGATTTGATCCTGATCGGTTGCACAGCGTGGGATGAATCGGTGTTTGAAAATCTTGTGTCTTATATTGAAAAGAATCAGATCAAGCCAGTCGTGGCAAAAAGTTTTGCATTGCGTGACATAGCGCAAGCCCAATGCGAATTTTTAGAGAAAAAACACTTCGGCAAATTCGTGTTAGTACCAGAGCACTAATACATCAAGGTGTAAGAGGGGTAGTTCGAAAAGACCGCGTTTTAGACCGACTTGATGTCGGCGATTACTTGTGCCCAGCGGCTTTGATCACTTGAGTATGGGGCATAAAAGCTCAAGCGTTGAATAACGTCGCCGTAGCGCTTGGTGAGTTCTGGTGCGATTGTCTCTGGTTCGCCAACAACAGCAAACGTGTTGAGGATCTCATCGGTGATGAGATCACCCATCTCGACCCATTTGCCCTGCTTGGAGAGTGCGTTGAGTTGAGGTTGTAGATCGTTCCAGCCATGGATCTCGAGTACGCCCGAATAGGCGGGAGTCGAACCATAGAAAGCAATCTGTTGACGTGTGCCAGCGGCAGCTTGTTGCATCTCGTTCGCGCTGTTGCCGGTGACAACAAAGCTTGGTCCGACGATTTCAAAACCATCCATGGTCTTGCCTGCTTTGGCGCGACCGCGACGCAGTGCGGGGAGGGTGACTTCGCGCAAGTATTTTTCGGTTGTGAAACCGTGACAGATAAAACCATCACACACTTCGCCGGCAACTTCAGTCATCATTTCGCCAACACCGGCGAGAAAGATCTTTGGAACTCCAAAGTCACTGAGATCTTTTTTGTCAGGCGCGAAAAAAGGTGTCATCAGTGTGTGCTGATAAAACTCGCCACGAAACTCAAGTGGTGCGCCAGTGAGCCACGTGTCCCAGATGGCACGGATGGCCAAGATCATCTCGCGCATGCGGGGAGCAGGGTGGCTCCACTCCATGCTGAAGCGTTTGGTGATGTGCGGTTTGATTTGGCTGCCTAAACCAAGAATGAAACGGCCTTTGGAATATGACTGCAAGTCCCATGCTGTGTTGGCCAGTGTCATTGGGTTGCGTGCAAACGCAACTGCGATGCTTGTGCCGATCTCGAGAGTGCTGGTGTGTTCGGCTGCAAGGAGTAGTGGCAAGAACGGGTCGTGCGATGTTTCGGCAGTCCAGCCGCCTGTGTAACCAGCGCGCTCGAGTTCTTGTGCGCTTGATGCGGCGTTGTGCAATGAACTGGGAATGCCGCCGTCGAGTTTCATGAGTCTGTGCGGTTTTCGCGCAAAAACTTCTCGAGTTCGGCAGCAAGTTCGTCGCCGCTTGGAAGTGGAACACCACCAAAGCCCGTGGTCAGTGTGCCGTTGCCGCTGTGCTCGGCATCAAATGCAATTTCGAGTTGGGTGAGCATCGCTGCGTGTTCTGGATTGGTGCGCACAAGTTGGTCGAGACGCTCGCGTTGCACGACTGCTTGTTCAAGGATGCCACTGATATCG
>JGI12421J11937_10000733_pt1 | contig 13024 bp, 26 predicted proteins | sample LakErihyJuly2011_2_FD_11937 | JGI IMG/M metagenome (IMG submission 11937)
AAAAAATTGGTTTTATACCTAAAGAAATGGTATTAATGGAAGGTAATGCAGACCCAATGAATATTGAATTACGCATATCGCCTTCAATGATTCAATTAACATCAGAAGAAGTACAACAATTGGAAAATAAGTGATGTTTCATACATTGTTGTTATGTTAAACATATTTATTATTTGAAATTATTACCAATTCTATTTAAAATATTCATTGCTCGTGTTCGTAGTTTATCTGTAAATGCAGATTCTGTAAGAGTACCTTTAGCCAGATTACATTTTCTACAGGTAACTTGTAAATTGGCATAGGTTGTAGCACCTCCTTTACTTTCTGGAATTACATGATCCATATGTATTTCAGCATTAGACAAATCGTCATCACAATAAACACAATGTATTCCATCACGTTCTATTACTCGACGACGTAAATTTAACGGTATGTGTTGTTTTAATGCCAGCATGGGAATATTTATTTTATTAATATAACATACAAAAATATTGACTAGATTAAAAAAAGAAAGTATAATAAAGCATAAACAGAATTAGCCCGGGTGGAGAAATGGTATACTCAGAAGACTTAAAATCTTCCGTCGTAATGGCATGCGGGTTCGACTCCCGCCCCGGGCACCATTAATTCAAGTAATTATGAAAAATTTTCTGGCGTTCATATAATGGAAAATATAGCAGGTTTCTACCCTGTACATGGCGGTTCGATTCCGTCACGCCGGACCAGATAGCAGTTGACATAATATTAAATAGATTGTATAATAATTTAAATGCGGTTGTGATGTAATTGGTAGCCATGCGAGTCTTAGAAGCTCGTGTCGAAAGACGTGTCAGTTCGAGTCTGACCAGCCGCACCAAATTGCCCTAGGGCATCAACTTATATTTTTAACAAGGAAAAAAATGACACCAACAAAAACATTTAAAATGCCAAAACGTACAAAAACGCTTTTGTCAACTTTACCATTTACTGATATGGATCAACGGCATGCATTTGCTCGATTGATGATTCAGGCACATTTAGCTAGTGAGGTAAAACCAATTAGAGATCGAGAAAGAGAAAAAGAAGATAAGTAAAATTATTGCGGGATTAGTTTAATGGTAAAACGTCTTCCTTCCAAGTAGATGTCATCAGTTCGATTCTGATATCCCGCTCCAAATTATAGTTCACAATATTAATTGACTTTTTATTATATGTAATGTATAATAACTTAAAGGAACATTATGTATATTAAAAAATTAAGTCGCGGAACATTTATCGATACCGAAAAATGTGTAAGCATGATTGGCGGAAATCGATTTGATCTAGTATTGATTGCTGCTACTCGAGCAAGAGAATTAGCAAGACAACATCGCCATGCTGAAACTAGAACACAACTTAATGCTCCAGTTACTGCATTGCTTGAAATCCAAGAAGGTAAAATTGGAAAAGAATATCTTAAAAAGATTCGTTAAGAGAATAGCAACATGCCATGGATTCAAAACGTTGCACTGAGCGACATTAAACGCGGACTTCACATTAACCCGGGCGAGACCGCCATGCTGATTCAAATTGTGGATCCGCCTGGAGATTTTCCTACTCCGTTGTACAAGTTTAAAGAAGTTCATCAATTTCAATTTTTGGACATTGAAGAACGCGACGAGTGCCTGGAAGAAGAAATGCGTTGCAGTCATGAGCAGGCCGCAGAGCTTGTTCGTTTACTGCAACACGCATTAGAAAAAAGAATGAATGTAGTTGTTCATTGTGTGGCAGGTGTGTGCCGTAGTGGCGCAGTCTGCGAAGTTGGAGTCATGATGGGCTTTGAGGATACCGAAGTGTTCCGCAGTCCTAATCTGTGTGTTAAGCATCGTATGATGAAGTACTTAGGGTGGACCTATGACGAGAACGAGCCTCATACCGTTAACGGTGTGACTCTAGAATCTGGTTTGATCATTCCCAAGAAAGCAATAGATTGGACCAATGACAATGAGAAGGTGTTTACCTTAGCAGCCGAAAGGCGTGAACGTAGATTAAGAGAAAATAATATTTAATGAAAGGAGCAAGATATGCCTAGTGTATTTTTAGTTAGCGATACGCACTTTGGTCACATGGGTGTATGTCGCTTCACACGTAACGACGGTGTTACAAAACTTCGCCCATGGGATAATGCCGATGAAATGGACGAAGCTATGGTCGAGGCCTGGAACGAGCGAGTAAAGCCCACTGACAAAGTATACCACTGTGGCGATGCAGTTATAAATCGTAAAGCACTACACACTTTACGTAGACTCAACGGAGACAAAGTGTTGATTCGTGGTAATCACGACATCTTCCGAGATGATGAGTATAGAGCATACTTCCGTGAGTTACGAGCCTATCATGTAATAAATGGACTTATCTTAAGTCATATTCCTATTCACAGTGATAGTCTTGGCAGATTTGGTTGCAATGTGCATGGACATCTCCATGCTAATCGAGTTAGGAAAGCTCGTGGTGTTGATGCTCGCACAGGGGAAATATTGTATAGCGATGAAATTGATCCTCGTTATTACAACGTAAGTGTTGAACAACTTCCAGACTTTGCTCCAATACTCTTTGAAGATGTCTTAAAGAAAATTGTAGAGCAAGGTGGTGAGATAGGATTTAAAAGTGGCAATGGACCAACAATGTAATATGACCTATATTACCAACCGGTACGATTCCATCCGACTGCCTGTTGAACCAGGCATGTTGGAATGGTTATTAAAAAATTATCCTAATTCAGGATATTATATAGTAGAGGTATTATAATGCCAAAATGTTATCAATTGATTGGAGTGCCTGGGTCCGGCAAATCTACTTGGGTAGATAAGCAGGCCTGGGCTTTTTCTTGTGCTAAAATTAGCACAGACAAGTGGGTTGAAATTTATGCTAAAGAAGTAGGTCTTACCTATTCCCAAGTGTTTACAGATTTCATGCCCAAAGCCATTGGCTTAATGGCTGAAGAAGTTATTGTGGCACGTGAAATGAATCGAGATATTATTTGGGATCAAACTAGTACTACTGTTAAAAGTCGTGCTAAGAAATTTGCTATGTTACCCGACCATGAACATATTGCTGTGGTGTTTGAAACACCGTCAAGAATTGAACTGAAGCGTCGGTTGGATAGCCGACCTGGTAAAGAAATTCCAAATGCGGTAATAGAAGGAATGCTGGCAAGTTTTGAAATGCCCACAGAGGAAGAAGGTTTTAAAGAAATACGTTTTATATAAAAAATATGTCAAAACAAGAAGATGCTATTAACAAAGCATACTACAACATACCTAAAGAAATAGGAATCAGTGTTGGCTGGGAACTTACTCCTGTATGGCGAGGATTTAAGTTTTACTGGCATAAATTAATACGGAAAATAATAAGATAATTGTGAAACAAAAATTCATTAATCTATATATGGACTGGGCCTCTAGAGCTGCCGAACTTAGCCATGCTCGTAGATTACAAGTCGGTGCTGTTATTGTCAAAGATGACAGCGTTATTAGTTACGGCTACAATGGTATGCCGACTGGTTGGGATAATAACTGTGAAGAGGTATATTATGATGAGACTGGCAACGAACGATTAAAGACTAAACATGAAGTATTACACGCTGAACGAAATGCATTGGACAAATTAGCAAGGCGCGGCGGAATAGGCGGCAAAGATTCGTCTATGTTTATTACACATGCTCCGTGTCTAGAGTGTGCTAAAAGCATTTACGGTGCCGGAATAACGGAAATCTTTTACAGAGAAACGTATCGTTCTGAAGATGGTATCTATTTTTTAAAAAAATGTAATATTAAAATAACTAACATACCATTAACGTAGTATATAATGACAACATAAAGATGATAATTACTATTATAATCTAAGTAAAAATGATTGCGTTAACTGAACACTTTAACTGGTCTTTATTAAATCGGAATAGCATTATTGGGCTACTGTGTTCCTTAACCCCTGAAATAGTCAAACAAGCACTTACTGTGGATCAATTTCATGGTAAAATTACCACATTACTAAAGAAATACATACCAATTAGAGTCAGGAAATCATTTAGTAATAAAGTTGATCCGGAATTTGTATATGTAGGTGGGCGCTATTGTAGCTATCATGATATGGAACATAAGAAATGTATTGAAATAATATTACAATACAGATCAGATCAAAAAATAATAAATTTAACTTCTAGAAGATTTGAAAGTATGTGTACAAACATAGCAGATACGTTGTTACACGAAATTATTCATATGAGACAATTTAGAAGAAGAAACTTTAAACAACTTCCAGATTATGCAAGTAATGCAGAAAAAACTAAACTTAGACAAGAACAAGAGTATCTAGGATGTACAGATGAAATTGATGCCTATGGATTTAATATTGCCTGCGAGCTAATGGATAAATTTAATAAAAATAAGAAAAACATAATTAAGTATCTTAATGAAAATCAAAAAGGTAAGTATCGACGTCACAACTCTTGGCGTATGTATCTCAAAGCATTTGAACATAATCACAATCATACAATCTTACAGCGTGTCAAAAAGAAAGTTGTCCGATATCTTCCAGCAGCCGAAGCTGGCAAACCATATAGAAACAAAGATTGGATTAATTGGTAGTTGACAACTACTATACATTCTACTATACTAGTAGAATGAGCTACAACGTATACAAAAGCCAAATCCGCACTATTAAGCAAGGTGATCCACGATTTCATATCAAGGATAAACTTATCACTGCTCCTCGAGCAGGATTTGAAATTAGTCAACGATGTCCAGAAAATTACCGTGCCCTATTACAAGAATGTATTATTCACGGTTGGATTAACCCTGTAGCATATATAACAGAGCGAGAACTTATTTTTATGGGACTTACAAATGAATCTTAAATCAGTACTTGAAGTAATTGATCACAAATTTACCACAGGTGATGACTGGAATTTTAAAACTTTTGATGATTCGTCAACCATTGCGTTTAAAGACCAAAATGATAATCCATGTGGCCATTGTATCTATAACAATAATACCAATAACGTATTGTATCTAAGTGCAGAGGTTCCTAATCACCCATTGGCATTTCAATGGATTCATCCAGATTATAAAAAATCCTACTGTGAGGAATTGGGTGACGATTGGAACATTGCCTGGGACGAGGTTACATATACTAATGTACTCACTGAAGAACTTATGCTCGAGTACATAGAAGACATTGTAAATCTTGATTACACTAACTTGCCTGCTATAGAATTTAAAGAATATGATTTAACCACGGAGACTACTATGAAACAATATACAGTAAAACTTGATGTCAGATACACATTCGATGTTGACGCATCTACAATTGAAGAGGCGCTGGAAAAAGCAACTCGATTCCAACAAACGATGGAACACAGCTGGGGTGATGTACCAGAGGTAAGTTGGTCGGATTCTGAAGTTGTTAAACAGATTGTGGAGCACGACCTGTGAACTTTTATCCCAAAATTGGCATAGTCGGCCTTGGCTATGTAGGTAATGCTATTAAAGAATCCCTATCAGACTTTAGTCTCACACAACTGGTAATATTAGATCCTCCAAAAGGTATTGTAAGTACCTATGAGAATCTTGCAACATGTGAGGCAGTTTTTATCTGTGTTCCAACCCCACAAGATGACGACGGATCTTGCGACACTAGCATATTAGAATCAGTTTTAGAAAATTTAGCCATAGAAAACTATACAGGCGTAATAATAAGCAAATGTACTGCTCCTCCAGATACATATAAACATTTAAATGACAAATTCCATAATCTTGTCCACGCTCCGGAGTTTTTAACTGCGGCAAATGCAGTAGATGATTACATTAATGGTAAATTTTCAATCATTGGCGGCAAGGTTTGTGCATACCAACACGAGGCCGAACGTATCATAAAACTAACTCAACCTAATTTAAAAAATGTTAAATTTTGTAGCATCAGCGAAGCCGCCTTGACCAAGTATGCTATAAACAGTTTCTTAGCAACCAAGGTTGTCTTTATGAATGAACTTCAGAGTGTTGCTGTTGCAAGTGGTCTTGATTTTGATACTATTACATCTATGATTAAATTAGATGAGCGAATTGGAAACAGTCATATGAAGGTTCCGGGCCCAGATGGATCGTTTGGATTTGGCGGTTATTGTTTCCCCAAGGATACTGCGGCATTACTCAAATATGCAGAATCTGTTAACAGGCCGTTAAATGTATTAGACGCAGCAGTTAAGAAAAACACCTTGTTAAGGCTTCATGGCTAAAACTATAGTTGTTACTGGAGGATGTGGTTATATTGGTAGCCACATTGCACGATCATTTAAGTATGCCGATAGAAATAATAAAGTCTACTTAATAGATCGTGTCTATCGCTATCATACCATGAAGGGACTGGACGGATTTGTTTGCAACAATTTTGCCAGTGATGTTGGTCTTTGTGCAATAAGCGATCTATCCCCCGACATTATTGTACATTGTGCAGGAACAAGTTTAGTAGAACCTAGTGTCTATGATCCTGCTGAGTATTATGAAAACAATGTTAGCTCAACAATTAAACTGTTGAATCACATTAAAAATCTTAAAAAGAAACCTACAATTCTTTTCAGTAGTAGTGCCAGTGTCTACGGCGAGCCGCAAGAGTTGCCTATTCCTGAAAGTCATCCTCTTAATCCAATTAGTCCTTACGGTCGTACCAAGTTAATGATTGAAACTATGTTAAGAGATTACAGCAATGCCTACGATATTAATAGCATTTGTTTTAGATACTTTAATGCAGCAGGTGCTTGGCCGGGCGAATATGATTTAGGTGCAGAGTTAGGCGGAACACATATTATTGCTCGGGCATTAGAAGCCAGTATTAACGGTAGGGCATTTAACGTATTTGGAGATGACTATAATACTTCAGATGGTACCTGTGTTAGAGATTATATCCATGTTTTAGACTTAGCGCAGGCACACATTAAAGTTATTAATTATCTAGAATACAATCCGGGATTTTATGTATTCAATTTAGGAACTGCACACGGTATAAGCAATAAGCAAATCGCAGACTACGTTGGTGAAAAATATGGATTTAAATTTTTGAATTACGGAATTAAGCGGCCAGGTGATCCTGCAATATTGATTGCAGATTCATCAAAAGCTAAAAGAGATTTAGATTGGGAACCGGAACACAGTGATATCGGAACAATCATCGATAGTGCATATCAGTGGTACACAAAATATTAATGGTGTTGACAATCTAATCTAAATAACATATAATAGAATTATATAGCAATCCCCTGCATTAACATCGGAAAACAACAATGAGTGAAAAGAATTTAAGTCGAGTACTTCGAAATCGTATGCATCTAGATGGTAAAAGATTTTGGGCAGGCGACAACATCTCAGAATATATTGCAGAGTCAGCCAAGGAACACTTGATTGACGAAGCTACAGAAGCATTTGAAAAGGTACTGGACACATTGCTTATCGATCGTGAGAACGATCCAAATAGCAAGGGCACAGCACGTAGACTTGCTAAGATGTATTTTAACGAAATAATGGCAGGCAGATATGAACCAGCACCAGATGCAACAGCTTTTCCAAACGATAGCGCCGACCGCTACGAAGGTATGCTTGTGGTACGTAGTGAGCTTCGAAGTGTGTGTTCTCATCATCACCAGCCTGTCTCTGGGGTTGCCTACATCGGTATCATTGCCGCTAATAAACTTATTGGTCTCAGCAAGTATACCAGAATAGCACAGTGGTGTGCTAGGCGTGGTACTTTACAGGAAGAGCTATGTAATGATATTGCCCGCGAGATTAGTAAGGCTACTGATTCGGAAAACGTAGCAGTCTATGTGCAGGCAATTCATGGGTGTTGCGAAAATCGCGGCATTATGGCACATTCTAGTTTAACACAGACCACAGTGCTCAAAGGTTCATTTAAAAATGATCCTCATACAAAGAAAGAATTCTTTGACAACATCAAACTACAACAAGAGTTTGCACCTAGATAATGGCAAAATTGATTCTTGCTCTTATAACAAATACCAAATATAATAATTTTAAAGGAAACAAATGAAAAAAGGTAAACTAAACATTCCAAGCCGGGCAACTATTCCTACGGCTGCAACACAATTAAATCGTCCTGGTTCTCCGGGACAGGGTATGCCAACCAATTTTAGACCACAACCACCTACTCAAGTACAGACTCAATCTGGAAAAAATCCAAGTATAATGATTGCAGTCCCTGCTATGGAAATGGTTAATGCTGAATTTGCACAACACTTAACTATGGCAGCAGCTAATATGGTTGCTAATGGCATTAAAATTAATTGTGCATTTAATATTGGATCAGTTATTACTATTGCTCGCCGAAATTTAGTTGATATTTTCTTAAAAAGTGATTTTGATTATATCTTTTGGGTCGATAGCGACATGAAGTTTCCAATCGATGCACCTATGCGGTTGCTGGCACGTAACAAGGAAATTGTCGGGGCAAACTATCGCCGTAGACGTTTTCCAAATCCTAATTTTACAGGTATGCAAGGGTCTGCTGGAACATTTACAGAATTTCAAACTACTGATCAAAGTCCTGCAATGGAGTTAATTGATGTTCTACCACATGGACTAGTATTGGTTAAACGAGCAGTCTATGAAAAGATACCTCAACCACACTACTTACAAGAATATATTCCATCATTAAATCTTGAAATTGGTGAAGACATTTATTTTTGTCAACAAGCTCAAAAGGCTGGATATGAAATATGGTGTGATCAAGAACTGAGCAGAGAAGTAGCACATATTGGTATTTTCCACTTTAACTATAATTTGTCAGTTCCTCAATAAAAAGGAATCCTATGGTATTTGAAAGTATAGAAATTAGAAAAGTAAAAAATGGCATCATCGTCACGTTACGTACTGACGATGATACAGATCACGAATATGTATATGATACTGATAGAAAAGCAATTAAGTTTGTTAAAGATCTACTAGAATCTAAAAATATATCAAAAAATTCCGAGGATTAAAATATGACAGTAAAAAAGAAATACAATATTGACGATACCGTTTGGATATACGGCATTACTAATGGCAAATCTACCGAAGGTAAAATTGTCCAATGGTTTAATGTTAATTATAAAGATTGGGATCAAGACATAGTACACTATGTAGTTGCAATTCCAACGGAAATAGAATATCTACTTGAAGTAAGATCATGGGAAACTATTAGTCAAAGTAAAGACGGCCGTGTGGGTAGTTTGCGCGAAGCATTTGCAGATTCGGATGCTGCACATAAAATGCTGTCTAGAACTGGAATGGCAATTATTTCAACTGAAGAATTTAAAGATAATAATCATATTAGTACAGATAATTTATCAGATGAAGATGATATTAGTTCAGATGCAATTCATGCCGCATTAGAAAAATCGCAAAAAGATTCTAGTCACGGGCCTTTAAATTTTAAAGATACAAAACCTAAACGTCGATATTTTAAGAAAAAACCCAAAGTATGAGCGCACTTGACGAATTGCAAGCAATAATGTTTAAGTGGAAAGAAAGATGTTCTGTGATTAAACCTACTTTAAAACGCATAGTAAATGGTCCAAACTATTTGTATCGCCTGCATCTTATAGAAGATTTTGGAACAGTTGATGATGCTGGCAATCATTTTCATACTAGAAATTTAGATGAATGTGTTAAATGGGTTGAAGAAAAATTAAAAGAATGGCCCGACTGCCAAAGAATGGCATTTGATATGTGGAATTTTAAACAACGTAACAATGCTGAAAAGTTTATAACTTTGTTTCATTTAACATGGGCACAGTGAGATATATAGTAGATGATACCGACAATGTGAAAGAACTTCACAAAGTAGTTGTTCATCAATTTCAAGTAGGCGATGTAGAAGACCCGGATCTATATGCTGCACAACCACTATGGGAATGGCAAGAAAGTGAACCAGGTAAGTTTGTTATGGAACATGCTATAGAAAAACCAATTTGGAAAAGACATCATAACTCAATGACATTTGGCCATGAATACATAATTGTTGCAGAACTTGAATCTAAAAAATTAAGTGAATTTTATCTAAAGTGGGGTAAAAGTGGAAATAATAAGATACGGTGAAACCTGTAATGTTAAACAAGCAAATTCTAGCAAAGAAGCATCTGCTGTAGTATTTGAATTTAAAGAAAGAAAAAGCCTTACAGTAGTGTTAAATAAAAGTGTAAAACTTACAATGGCCTGGAATGGTAAACTGTATGAAGGAAAGATGGCCGGAATTGATTTTACTAGTGTAGGTCCAAGTATTAATAAAACAAGAACTAGTATCAGGGGGTAATTATGCGTTTTTTATTTGCATTAGTTCTGCTATTAGGCAGTTCTAACAATTATGCTGGAAATTATGCATTGTATAATTTCACAACTGCAGAGATGTCGTTGTCAACGGCTGCAAGTCAAGTTGTATCAATTGCCAGTGTTACTAAGTTGTTTACAGCAGCGTTAATATTAAACGATAATTTAGATCTAAATGAAAAAGTAAAGGTACAGGGTAGGGTTACTGGTCGATTTCCAATAGGATCAATGGTTACAAGATTTGAGCTAATGAAAGCAATGCTAATTGCTAGCGATAATAGAGCAGCTGAAACATTAGCATATTCATACCCAGGGGGCTATGAAAAATTTATTAGCAATGTTAACACTATGGTTAGTGCTGAAAATTTAAAATATACTACAATACAAGATGCTAGCGGATTAAAATCTGGTAATGTTAGCACTGCTAACGACTTAGTAAATTTTGTATACAGTCTTAGAAACTATCCATTAATCGTTGCGCTGTCGTCATCTTCTACCGATCATTTAGAAATTCAAAATAAAAAGAAACGTATCGATTTAGTAATTAAAAATACAAATCCCGATATCAATAAGTATAATGGTATTTTAATTAGTAAAACAGGCTTTACTAATTCCGCTGGTAGGTGCTTAGTAATGTTGATAAATTTTCAAAATGAAATTTATGGACTAGCAATTTTAGGTGAAAAAACTACAGCAACTAGATCTAAGGTAGTTAGTAGTTTAATGACTTCGGTTGAAAGGGTGCAATAATGAATACACTATTTAAAATAGGGGACCTTGTAGAAAAGGTAGGCGGAGACTACACATTTGTAGGAACAGTAGTATCAGTTTTTCCAAAACTAAGTGGAGCAATTCGATTAGTCGTTGAAGATGATCGTGGCGTACTTCATGTATACAGTGAAAAGATTTTACGATTACTAGCAAATTCTAAGGAAAATTTATGACTATAACAAAAGTTACCGAGTTCAATAATGAAATGTATAGACAGTTGTCAATTAATAATTTAGATAAACGACACGAAGCACTACGTATTGAAGAACTCAAGATTCGTGAAGATATGAAAGCCAATGAAGCCAAACGTATGGAAATTAATCGGCAACTAAATCGGCCGGGACAAAATATAGATAGGATGGCATAATATGAATCCGTTTAGAGACCAAGAAAAATTCATGCAGGCCTGCGATCAAAGCGTTGATCAGTTTAATGAAAAACAATACATAATGTATGTTAAACTTATCAGTGAAGAACATCAGGAATTGTTAGAAGCTACATTATCAGATGACCGTGTAGAACAATTGGATGCACTTATTGATATTCTAGTTGTTACTATTGGTGCCATTCATAGTATGGGTGCAGACGGTGAAGGTGCATGGAATGAAGTAATGCGTACTAACTTTGCCAAGATTGATAAAGATACTGGCAAAGTTCGTAAACGTGAAGATGGTAAAGTTTTAAAACCCGTTGGTTGGAAGTCGCCTGAATTGGCGCAATTTATTAAAGGAGAATAAAATGTTCGAAACAACTTATACAGATGGAATGTCATATCGTTCTGTCAGCGAAATCAACTCAGCAATGGCCCGTGTGTATGGACATATGAGTTTAGCTGTCGTTATGTCAATGCTTGTCAGTTACTTTGTAGGAACTAGCCCAGAGTTGCTGGAATTCTTTTTTACCGGTGTACTAAAGTGGATTGTGATATTTGCTCCTCTGGCGGCAATCTTTGGAGTTAGTATGGTATTGGCTAATAACCCAAGTAAAAGCGTAGCACAGTTATGCTTACACGGCTTTGCGGCACTAATGGGTCTAAGTTTTGCCACAATTTTTGCTGTATTCACTATGGGATCAATTGTTAGTGCTTTTATGGGCGCGGCAATCTTGTTTGGTGTAATGAGTGGTTACGGCTATTTTACTAAACGTAGTTTAGACAGCATGGGCAAGTTTATGATTGTTGGGTTGATTGCTATTATCATTGCTAGTATTGTCAATATCTTTATCGGTAGCACAGTAATGCAGATGGTTATTAGTGCATTGGCAATCATTATCTTTCTAGGATTGACAGCTTATGACACACAAAAGATTCGAGAAGAAGTCAGTTACAATACCAACGATGCTGTAGAAGTTCGCGGTGCGTTAACTCTTTACATGGACTTTATTAACTTGTTCCTAACCTTATTACAACTTTTTGGCGATAGAAAATGATGCGTGAATTTATAAACATTGTAGAAGGTCCTGTCATTACCGACGACTGGTTCAAAGACGGTGGGTTTGAAACCTACAAGCGTCCTGCTAAAGAACGTTATGAAATCGCCAAAGAACCTGGCACTATTGATACGCTCGAAGGCCCAGTTAAGTATCCTGCGGGCTACTATATCATGACTGGACCAAAAGGTGAGCAGTATCCTATCACTCCGGAAAAATTTAACGATCTTAAAGATGATCTAGGCAACGGCGTTTGCACACCTAAGAAGATTATTAAAGTGGCTAAGTTAGCAGATCACTCCGGTTCGGTTGACACAAGCTGGGGAGAGAAGTTATACTATAATACAGGCGAAGATGTTATTGTCCGCCATGGTACAAATGACTACGGTGTAGTTAAATTAGATATTTTTAAACAAACATACGAAAGAGTGTAATGGCACAACACACAAACTACTGGAGTTGCAGTCCGTTTGCAGACTGGATTCGCGGCACTAAAA
>JGI12421J11937_10000735_pt1 | contig 13007 bp, 15 predicted proteins | sample LakErihyJuly2011_2_FD_11937 | JGI IMG/M metagenome (IMG submission 11937)
AAATAATGTTTGCAGCGTTGGAAACTTCAAGAATCGGCATTCCATAAATTGGGCATCCTGGAGTTGTGAGTGCAGCAGGGTTAACCACATCGTTAGCGCCGATAACAATTGCAACATCGGTTTGGCCAAATGTTGGATTTACTTCTTCCATTTCAGCCAATTGGTCATATGGAACGTTGGCTTCTGCAAGCAATACGTTCATATGCCCTGGCATACGACCTGCAACAGGGTGAATTCCATATGCCACATCTATGCCTTTAGCCAACATTAAATCTGCTAACTCGCGCACTGTGTGCTGTGCTTGGGCAACAGCTAAACCAAAGCCCGGAACAATAACTACGCGACGCGCATAGTTAAGCAAGATTGCAACGTCATCCGGTGAACCAGAGCGAACCGGACGATCTTCTGCAGCGCCAGTTGCTTCTTGTGGCTTTGCAGTAAAGGCTCCAAAGAGTGTGCCAAAGAGTGAGCGTCCCATGGCTTCTGCCATCAAGCGAGTCAAGATTGTTCCTGATGCTCCAACGAGTGTTCCGGCGATGATTAATAGTGTGGAATCTAAAACGTAACCACTTGCTGCAACAGTTAAGCCTGTAAATGCATTTAAGAGTGAGATAACAATTGGAACATCTGCGCCACCAACAGGTAGCACGAAAAGAATTCCGAATGCCAGTGAAAGCGCTGCAAGGATTAAGAGTGGATTGGTTCCCAGTTCGATAACAACCCAGACTGCAGCACCTAGTGTTGCAGCCAGTGTGCCCGCGATAACAAAGCGGCCGCCAGGAAATACAACTGGGCGAGTGGTCATTAATTCTTGAAGTTTTAAGAAGGTAATAATTGATCCGCTAAATGAAACACAGCCCACGATTACCGTGAAAACCGTTGCAATAACTTCTGCTGTACTCGCCTTATCGCCAAGGTGTAAGTACTCAACGATTGCAACTAGAGCCGCGGCCCCACCACCGACACCATTAAATAGTGCAACCAGTTGTGGCATTTGTGTCATTTGAACTTTACGCGCAGCTGGAACACCAATTACTACACCAACAGCAATTGCTCCAATAATCCATCCAAAGTTATTAAGTGGAAGAGTTTCACCCTCTTGGGCGTAGAAAAAGACGACAAGAGTTGCGATTGTTGCGCCAATGGCGCCAATAATGTTTCCGCGTCGTGCAGTCTTAGGAGTCGATAAACCTTTAAGGGCAAGAATGAAGCAAATGCCAGCAAACAGACCAATCAAGCTATAGACGAAATAACTCATTTGTTCTCACCACTTTTCTTTGGTTTGAACATTTCAAGCATGCGATCGGTAACAACGAATCCGCCAACCATATTTATAGTGGCCAAGATAATCGCTGCAACCGATAGCCCTAACTGAAGTGCACCTTTACTGTGATCGGCAACGATAATTGCACCGACCAAAATAACGCCGTGAATTGCATTTGCACCACTCATTAGTGGAGTGTGCAAAGTACTAGAGACTTTAGAGACAACTTCAAATCCAACGAATACCGCAAGAGCGAAGATAGAAATAATTGCAATTGGTTCCATTATTTTGCGCCTCCATCTCGTTTTGCTCCTGCATGTGTAACCGCGGCTCCATTAATAATTTCATCTTCAAAATCAAGGTTTAAAGCAAGCGCACTACCTTCTGCTGCTGGTTTTGTTAAAAGCGTCAAGAGGTTTACAACGTTGCGTGAATACAAACTTGATGCATGAAATGGAAGTTGGCTTGGCACATCTTTTCCGCCCCAAATGCGCACCCCATTTTTAGTAACTACAACTTCTCCTGGCTTTGAACCTTCAACGTTTCCACCAGTTTCTGCTGCTAAATCAACAATGATTGTTCCTGGCCCCATTGCATCCACCATTTCTTGCGTCATAAGTTGCGGTGCTTTTCGTCCAGGTACTGCAGCCGTTGTGATTACGACATGAGATTTTGCGATGTATGGAGTTAATAATTCACGTTGCTTTGCCGCGCGCTCTGGAGTCATTTCGCGTGCATAACCACCAGCGCCTTCGAGTGCTTCTAATTCAAGATCAATAAATGTTGCACCCATTGACTTAACTTCATCAGCAGAAGATGGTCGAACATCGTATGCAGAGACAACCGCGCCTAATCTGCGCGCTGTTGCAATCGCTTGTAAACCTGCAACACCAGCACCTAGTACAAGAACTTGTGCGGGTGTAACAGTTCCGGCTGCCGTCATTAATAATGGAAAGAATCGTGGAGACATTTCTGCGCCAACTAGTACTGCGCGATATCCAGCGCACAGTGCCTGTGATGTCAGAGCATCCATGGATTGCGCACGTGAAATACGTGGAACTAATTCAAGTGAAAATGCAGTTACGCCGGCACTAGCTGCTGCGTCAATTGAATCAACAGCTGTGACTGGGGATAAGAATGAAATAGTTAGCGCACCTTTTTTAAGCGATGACATTTGAGCCGGAGTAAGTGGGGAAACACTGAGTACGACATCTGCATCTTTGAGAACATCTCCATTAACAATGGATGCCCCAGCACTCTTGAAATCGTCATCCATTGCTTGCGAGTGATTTCCCGCGCCAGATTCGATGGAAACTTCATAACCCAAACGAGTTAACTTATTGATGATGTCGGGAACGAGTGCTACTCGCTTCTCGCCATCGCGGATTTCTTTAGGTACGGCAATTCGCATGAGGTAAACCTAATACTTTTTGTGGCTAGTGGCTAGATAGAACCCTTAAGTTCACCTCTTGTTAAGTGAAATAACAGGGATTGAATTGTAGTTCGTCTGTGAAATGCTTCACGCCATATGACAGATTTCGGTCCGTCGATGACCGATGCCATAACTTCTTCACCGCGATGCGCGGGAAGACAGTGCATAAATATCGAGTCCTTAGAAGTCTTTGACATTAATTCATCTGTTATCGCAAATGGTGCTAGCGCTCTAATCTTCTCGGCCTTTTCTGATTCTGGATCACCCATAGACATCCACACATCGGTATACAAAACACTTGCATCTTTTGCAGCACTTTGTGGATCGTTTGTTACTTCAATAGTTGCGCCACTCTTTGCTGCAATATTTTTTGCAGTAGCAATTGCTTGCGCACTTGGTGCCCACTTACCTTCAGGAGTTGCTGCAACAACATGCGCGCCCATTATTGCTCCCATGATGAGCCACGAATGAGCCATATTGTTTCCATCACCAAGATAAACAAATTTGCGACCAGAAACATCTTTACCAAAAGTTTCACGAATTGTTAGCCAGTCTGCCAAAAGCTGTGTTGGGTGATCATCATCTGTTAAGGCATTAATAACTGGAATGGATGCATATTTTCCTAGTTCATCAACATCTGATTGAGCAAAAGTTCTCACAATAAGCGCATCGCAATATCCACTGAAGATTTTTGCAGTATCTGCAATTGATTCTCCGCGACCAAGTTGTAAATCATCTCCACGCAAAACAATTGGTGAACCACCTAAGTGCGCTACTGCGGTTTGTGAGGCTAATCTCGTGCGAGTAGATGGCTTGGTCATATAGATCGCCACACTCTTATGGGCTAACGCATCTTTAGAGCGAAGTGGTTCGGCAGCAAATTGCGCAGCAGTATCTAGCAACAACTCAACGTCATCGCGTGTTAAATGTTCTGTGCGCAATAAGTCTTTCATCCGATGAATTCTACCCTCACGGTAAGGTGTGCTCATGGGTATTTTCAGACGCGGAAGCGATATTGCAACCGACACAGATCTGCTTACACGCCCCGAATTAGAAGAAGATGATGGCGGTCATGATCGGTTCTCACATTTTGTGAAAAAAGAGAAAATTGTTGAATCCGCCGTGACCGGAAAAGCTGTAAAAGCACTGTGTGGTAAAAAATGGATTCCTTCACGCGATCCTGAAAAATATCCAATTTGCCCGGCGTGCAAAGAGATTCATGATGGATTGCGCGAAGCGCCAGAAGAAAAATAAGATGAAAAAACTGACGCCACTAGTCGCGTTAATTCTTGCACTTTCAACTTTAGTTTCATCACCACCTTTAGCAAATGCAGCATCACAACCACGCAAAGTGCTCTCAGGTTGGATTCCTTATTACTCAATGAACAGGGCACTCCCTGCCGCAATTGCTAATGCAGACATTGTTCGAGAAGTTATGCCTTTTTGGTACACACTTAAATTCAATGGAGCAAAGAAGCTTCCCGTAGTTACTGACTTGTATGCACCTGCAAATCCAAGCGTTCCTATCTCGGTGCCGCTGACAGCAATGCGAAATGCTGGATTTATGATTATTCCTACCATCACTGATGGAACAAGTGAATTAGTTTTGGCAAAATTACTTGCTAATCCAACTTCTCGAACTCAGGTAGTCACAGCAATAACTAATTTAGTGATGACAAATAATTATGATGGAATTGATTTAGACTTTGAAGGATTCGCATTTGTTGATAAAAACACAACATGGAGTTCAACTAAGCCACATTGGGTCGCATTTGTAAAAGAACTCAGCGCAGTCCTTAAGTCAAAAAATAAGTTGTTATCGGTGTCCACTCCATATCTTTATGATCCAGCAGGAGCGCAAAAAGGTTATTTCGTTTATGCATGGGCAGAAATTGCTCCCTTTATTGATCGACTTCGAATCATGACGTATGACTTTTCAGTTTCAAAGCCTGGACCACTTGGTCCACTGGCATGGACTGAGAGAACAATTAAGTATGCAATTTCAGTGATGCCTGCTTCAAAGGTATATGTTGGAATTCCAGGTTACGGTCGAGATTGGGTTACTAAAGTTGAGGGTACGTGTCCCGTAGAAGTTGCCAACGTTGTAAAAGTTGGCGCAAAAGCTGCAACATTTGTGCTGCGAGATGCTGCAGCCCTTGCTCAAGGTTATGGCGTAATTCCAGTGTATGACGAAGTACTTGGAGAGGTTAATTTCACATACAACAAGGTGTACAGCGGTTTAACAGCTGCTGGATTAGCAACAACGTGTACAGCAACTCGCACAGCTTGGTATCAAGATGCACGTAGCTTTACTTCACGAATTGGTTTTGTATCTAAATACAGACTCGGTGGCGTAGCGCAATGGACTTTTGGAATGGAAGATATGGCAGGGTCGCAAGCCATTAGGGATGCTGCCCTTGCTATCGCGCCAGATCAAGTAGTTAGTTCAATTTCTCTAAATAGTTCAAGTACAGAAGTTGCCACATCTGTTGAATTTGGATCTGTCATTGGACTCAAAGCGCTCTTTCAATTACCCGATAAATTACCAATTAGCAGCTTATTAGTACGCATCGAATCTAAATCTGCAAATGAAACTCAGTGGCGAGAAATTGCAACCAGCACAACTGGAATAGATGGCGCAATACAAGTGCCACTGCTGCTTTCCAAGAGCACGTCACTTCGAGCACGCACAGATGGAACATGGGAACGCCTTGAATCTATTTCTCAGGAAATACCTGTTGTTATCACTCGTGGCATATCGGTCAATGCACCAGTGTCAGCACTGCGATCGCAAGCACTAGCTATAACTGGATCTTTATCGCCACGTCAAAGTGGCATATCGGTTCAGTTGTTACAGCAGCGAGCCGGTAAGTGGATTGCAGATGGAACACCTGTAGTTACAGATGCAAATGGAGCATTCACAATCTCCACTACGGCTGCTCAAAAAGGCTTTGGTAAGTACAAAGTAAGCGTCGCGCAAGATTCGTTATGGAATCAAGCAGATTCAGAAGTGTTCACGGTGGTGATCAGATAGTGGTCAAAATCAAATCAAAGATCGAAGAAGAGATTAATGCGATTTTTTCTTCTGATCGACCATGGGTAACAATCGTTTGGGATGATCCTGTAAATCTGATGGATTACGTAACCTATGTGTTTATGGAGTTATTTAGTTTTTCACGCGAACGTGCAACAGAGCTAATGATGCAGGTACACACCGAAGGCAAGGCAGTAGTTTCAGAGGGCACTCGTGAAGAGATGGAACACGATGTCGCAAGACTTCACGAATATGGTTTATGGGCAACTCTGCAACGCGGGGATCAAGGCTAATGAACGAGAGCCACGGATTTACTCGCCACGGTGAAGAGTTATTCGTTGCACAATTTTCTGACTCCGAAAAAGAAGTTCTCATTAATCTTTCGCAACAAATTATTGAATTACTCGCCGAACGTGTAGATCACAATGACCAGGATCCATTAGCTGCAATGGTTGGAATTACCTTTCATGATTCCCCACCGGATGATGAGGTGTTGCTTCGCTTATTGCCAAACGCTTATGCCGATGGCGTGGATGCATCTGAATTTCGTCGATATACCGAATCTGTATTGCGAACTAAGAAACAAGCACATGCAATGTCTATTCGCACAATGCTCATGAGTAGCGAAGATGGAAGCATCGAACTCAATCACGATCTAGCAAATGCCTGGCTCGGTGGTATCAATGACATCCGGCTCGCACTTGGTGTGCGTCTAAATGTTGAGAAAAATACTCACGAAGAACTCGAGTTATTGGCACCTGATGATCCAATGCGTGGTGTGTACGGTGTTTATAGTTGGCTCGGCTGGCTGCAAGGCAATTTACTTCAAGCACTCATGGATGGATTAGAATCCTGACATGTCATTAACAATCTCGCGCGCAATGGTTAATCAAATACTTGAACAAGCGCGCGCTGAATATCCAGATGAAGCATGTGGCGTCATTCTTGGTTCACTTGGCGCCGATACACCCAAGCGTTTAAAGCCCATGATTAATGCAGCACACTCACCAACTTTTTATGAATTCGATCCAAAAGATTTGCTAGCTCTTTATCGCGAAGTTGATGACAATGATGAAGAAATAGTTGTCATCTATCACTCTCATACAGAAACAGAGGCGTATCCATCTCGTACCGATATTGCCTACGCCGGAGAACCAGGCGCGCATTACGTACTAGTTTCTACACGCGAAGAGATTGCACCTGCGACTGAATTTCGCTCATACCGAATCATCGATGGCACCGTCACAGAAGAACCTGTAACAATTCTGGATTAACTCACCTTTTTCCGTGAATTGGCGAAAGTGACGTGCATTAGCAATAATAAGCACATGACTACAGCAGCAATTGAAGTTCGAATTCCAACAATTTTGCGTCCATATACAAAGGATGCAAAAGTTGTTTCTGCTGATGGCGCAGACCTTAAATCCCTGATCTCAGATCTTGATCGCCAATATCCAGGATTAGCAGAGCGCCTCCTAGAAGATGGTGCGTTGCGACGTTTCATTAACATTTATGTCAACGATGAAGATGTTCGTTTTCTTGGTGGTTTAGATGCGGCGCTCAAATCAGGTGATTCAATTACTGTTCTGCCTGCTGTTGCAGGTGGCTAACAGTGGCACGCTTTGATTCTCTAGAAAGTTCAGTAGGCCACACTCCACTTATTGGTTTACCAAAACTTTCTCCTGCCCCAAATGTTCGCTTGTGGGCAAAGATGGAAGATCGCAACCCAACAGGTTCAATTAAAGATCGTGCAGCATTGGCAATGATTGAAAAAGCTGAAGCTGACGGTTCTTTGAAACCAGGTGCAACAATTCTTGAACCAACAAGTGGCAATACTGGAATCTCACTTGCGATGGTTGCAAAGACTCGTGGTTACAAATTAATTTGCGTAATGCCGGAGAACACATCAATTGAGCGCAGACAATTACTGGAAATGTGGGGCGCAAAAATCATCTTTTCACCTGCAGCAGGTGGTTCAAATGAGGCAGTGCGAGTTGCAAAAGAATTAGCCGCAAAAAACCCTGAGTGGGTATTTATGTATCAGTATGGAAATCCAGCAAACACACTTGCTCACTATCAAGGTACTGGGCCTGAAATATTTGCAGATCTGCCAACGATTACACACTTTGTTGCAGGACTTGGCACCACAGGAACGTTGATGGGCGCTGGAAAGTATTTACGTGAACAAAAACCAGATGTACAAGTAATCGCAGCAGAACCTCGTTATGGCGAAGTTGTATATGGACTTCGAAATATTGATGAAGGCTTTGTTCCAGAACTCTATGATGCATCAGTTTTAACCCGCCGCTTCTCTGTCGGCGCAGAAGATTCCGTTCGTCGCGTTCGCGAATTACTCGAAGTAGAAGGAATATTTTCTGGTATTTCTACTGGAGCAATTCTTCATGCAGCCCTAGCCATGGGCGCTGAAGCTATTCGTGATGGCAAGAGTGCAGACATCGCATTTATTGTCTGCGATGCTGGTTGGAAGTACCTATCTACTGGTGTTTATAGTGCTGATCACGTGAGCGCATCAGAAGCGCTCGATAATCAATTGTGGGCATAGCGGTAGACTTCGTCGTGTGAGTGATGCACCTATTGGAATATTTGATTCCGGCGTTGGCGGTTTAACCGTTGCACGTGCAATTCTTGATCAACTTCCAAATGAATCCACTCTTTATATAGGCGATACAGCGCGTGGACCATATGGTCCACGTCCATTGGCACAAGTTCGAGAGTTCGCTTTAGAAACTCTAGATTTCTTAGTTGATCAAGGTGTCAAAGCACTTGTTATTGCATGCAACACAGCAAGTGCTGCAATGTTGCGTGATGCACGTGAGCGATATTCAATTCCAGTTATTGAAGTAATTCAACCTGCAGTGCGCAGAGCAGTTGCTGCAACAAGATCCGGAAAAATTGGCGTAATTGGTACACAAGCAACGATTGATTCAAAAGCGTATATGGATGCATTTGCAGCTGCGCCAAATTTAAGTATCACCTCAGTGCCATGCCCATTATTTGTCGAATTTGTTGAACGCGGTGAAACTTCCGGACCAGAAATTACAGATATTGCTCGCAAGTATCTCAAGCCCGTAATTGATGCTGATATCGATACGTTAGTTCTTGGTTGCACTCACTATCCACTATTAACTGGCGTGATTTCATACGTTGTAGGCAATTCGGTTTCTTTGGTTTCAAGTGCTGAAGAAACAGCAAAAGATCTTTATCGTGTACTCGTAGAAAATGATTTGCTGCACTCAAGTGCAAAGAGCGCTGATCATCGATTCCTGGCAACAGGTGATGCGAAAGCATTTGAAACACTTGCACGCAGATTTCTCGGTCCAGAAGTTGGCCGAGTTGAACACCAAAGCCTATAAACCACTTAACTAAACGGAGAAATAAATGTCACGCAATGATGGACGCACGAACGATCAACTCCGTGAAATTAAATTTACGCGAGGCTGGCTAGATCATGCCGAAGGTTCTGTGCTCGTTGAGTTTGGTAAGACAAGAGTTCTCTGCGTCGCATCATTTTCTCCCGGCGTTCCACGTTGGTTAAAAGATTCAGGTACAGGATGGGTCACTTCTGAATACGCCATGCTTCCACGTGCAACACATACCCGATCAGATCGTGAAAGCGTCAAAGGTAAATTAGGTGGACGTACGCAAGAAATTTCACGTTTAGTTGGTCGTTCCCTTCGAGCAATCGTTGATACAAAAGAACTCGGTGAAAACACAATTGTTATTGACTGCGATGTACTGCAGGCAGATGGTGGAACGCGCACTGCTGCAATTACCGGTGCATACGTTGCATTAGCCGATGCTATTGCGTGGGCTAAAAAAGAGGGTCACATCAAAGCAACTTCAAAACCACTTGCAGATTCAGTTGCTGCGGTAAGCGTTGGCATTATCGATGGTGTTCCAATGCTCGATCTTTGCTATGAAGAAGATGTTCGCGCTGATACAGATATGAATGTTGTATGTAGCGGTGATGGTCGCTTCATTGAAGTTCAAGGAACTGCCGAAGGTGTTCCTTTTGATCGCGGACTCTTAGATCAATTATTAGATCTTGCTGTTGGCGGTTGCAAAGATTTAGCAGGAATGCAGAGTTCAGTTCTAGCCAAATGAGCGCGCCAGTTACTTTAGTTTTAGCAACTCGCAATCAAGGCAAGATCCGAGAATTTCGCAGAATTCTTGATGCAATTTCTCAGGGCACAATAAATCTTGTAGGACTTGAAGAGTTTGCCCACACTACCGATGTTGAAGAAACCGGAAGTACTTTTAAAGAAAACGCATTGCTCAAAGCTCGCAGCGTGTGTAAAGAAACTGGATTACCAGCAATTGCAGATGACAGCGGTTTGTGCGTGGATGCTTTAAATGGCGCTCCCGGAATATTTTCTGCCAGGTATGCAGGAGTCCATGGTGATGACACAGCAAATAATGCAAAGTTGTTAAAGGAATTAGAAAGCATCCCTGAAGAAAAACGGGGTGCACACTTCACTTGCGCTGCTGCTTTAGTTTTACCTGACGGCAGAGAACATGTGGCTGAAGAAATATTTGAAGGTTCGATTCTGTATGCCCCGGTTGGTGATCACGGCTTTGGCTATGACCCCCTATTTAGACCACAGGGTTTTTCAATCTCAAGCGCGCAAATGAGCGCAGATGAGAAGGATTTGATAAGCCATCGTGGTAAATCACTCCGTGCAATAGCACCTCACGTAATCAGTTTGCTGACCTCACTGGGGTAAACTTCTACTATCCGAGTGCGTGAAGTAAGTACGTACCGCTACCCAAGGAGTGCATGTGGCTGTCAAGAAAACCGCTAAGAAGTCAGCAAAGAAGAGCGCCAAAAAATCTGTTGCTCGCAAATCAACTTCAAAGAGAGTTGTAAAGAAAGTTGCGAAGAAGAGCACCGCTCGTAAATCTGCAGTAAAGAAGAGCGCAAAAAAGTCTGCAGCTCGTAAGACAACAAAGAAATCTTCTCGTCGCGCAACATCAGTTGATCGCCTAGTAGTACCAGCTGTTCCAGTTGGTGGCTCACGTGGTCGCGTTGATGTATCGACTGCACCAGCACCACGCAATGCAGCTAAGTCTGTTTCATTTGATAACAAACCAAAGCAAGGTGCATCAAATCGCGTTGTAACAATCGTTGTACTAGGAATCGTTCTTCTTGCAATTCTTGTATGGTCAAGATCTGGAACTACTGCAGATGATGCGGCGACACCAACAACTCCATCAGCTACAGCAACAGTGACTGATGAACCAACTATGACTGAAGAGCCAACAACTCCTGCAGAACCAGTTGGAACAGTTGAACCACCAACATCATTCGTTGCACTTCGTTCCGCAGATGGAATGAATCTTCGCTGGAAAGCTCCAATGGCAACAGATGGACTTACAGGATTTAATGTTGAACTTAAGCCAGCAGGCGGAGAATGGGCAGTTGTTGCAACAACAGGTCCAACTGAATTAACTCACGCTGTCATGCTTTCAAGTTCAGATAGCTGGACTCAATTCCGAGTATCAAGTGTTTATGCAGATGGCCAAACAGCTTCTGCAAAGATCTTCGGACTTGCAGGTCAATACGAGTAAATCTTTAAATTAAAAAAGCCCTCGCATTTCGCGGGGGCTTTTTTAATTGAAACTATTTCAATTCAGACAAAATCGCATCCACATAAACACTTATGCCAGTTGGCACTAAGTGCACACCATCTGGGGCGAAGTATTCTGGATGCCCCTGTGAAATTGCATTCCAATCAACAATTTTCACATTTTGATACCCAGAAGCGACTTGCTGAATTAAGGAATTATTCTCATCTTTCCAACCTCGCGGTACCGCAGTATTAATAACAATAATCTGTGGCTGATCTTTTATTGCCTCAAATATTGAAACAACTTCACTTTCACCCAACCGATTGTTATTTCCCATGTTGACAATAATTGGCGCACCCTGCATTCGAGCTTTATCTTTGTTTAGAACCTCAATTAATTCTGGTGCTTGACGACCCACATGGGCATTTATTAAACCAACTTGGCGTCGATTCGATAATTCATTTCGAATGCCAAGGATGACTGAATCTCCTGCCACCCAAAGACCTTCAGATGGATTAGTTATTTGCGTTTGAACTTGCGCTTCAGAAGTTATCTCTAACTTCAATTTAGCAAGATTTCGATCACTTATTGCGATTGCATTTGCACTCACGAGAGAAGTCGCAACCAGTACGGAAATAATTGATAGTGCCAATGTTGTTTGTTGGCGCACACGCACCTTTTTTTGTGCGGTATTTCATTCCCCTAAACCATGACTCGATGTAACCATTTCTAAAGGGCAATTCAACCCAGCGAAGTGAGATATCTGCCAATGCGAAAACAATAAGAACTCGAAGCGCATACAGAGCCCAACTTGCCCCCGCAAGATCAACGCTTGGACGTGTTACCTGAAAGATAATCCAATGCCATAAATAGATGGCGTATGAGCGCTCACCAATCCATAGAATCGCTTTTCCTTGCAAGAGGGGTGCAAAGCGTGAAGCAGGATGAACAACAGACATGATGATTGCGCATCCAAATATTCCGGCTAATGGAAATGCAATTTTGTAGAGAGTTGGGTTTCCCTGATCAATGAATAAGAAACAAGCGAGAATTCCGAGGAATCCAAATACTCCTATGCCATCGATAACATCCTGTGCTCTCTTGGCAATATCAATCTTGAGATTTTGCGGAATCCAGTTAACAGCCAACGCCGCACCCAGAAATAAACCGATACTGTGAGTATCTGTTCCGAAGTAAACGTGACTTATGCTCTGTGAAGAGTTTGAGTCAACGCTTAATGAAACCAAGAACAGAGCAACGCCTGAACCAATTGCAATTATTAGTGCTGCGGCGGGAATGACTTTTCTTCCCAATTGACGAAGAACTAGAAGCAAAATAAGTGGCCAGACTAAATAAAATTGTGCTTCAACACCGAGTGACCATGTGTGCTGCAAAAGCGGTGGTCGTCCAATTGCCTCGAAGTAATCTGCCTGTCTAAATACAAGCCACCAATTCATGACTCCCAGCAGAGAAAACGGAGTATCAGTGAGAAGTCGTTTAATAGTATCTGGTGCCCACACACCAATAAATAAGGTTGTTGTAACAATCATGAAAGCTAATGGTGGAAGCAATCTACGCAGTCGAGATTTATAGAACGCGCGTAGATCTAATCCACCGCTTCGTTGAATTGAATCCAATAGCAAACGAGTGATTACGTATCCAGAGATAACAAAGAAAAGATCTACCCC
>JGI12421J11937_10000739_pt1 | contig 12972 bp, 9 predicted proteins | sample LakErihyJuly2011_2_FD_11937 | JGI IMG/M metagenome (IMG submission 11937)
GATAGATAGATAGATAGATAGATAGATAGATAGATAGATAGATAGATAGATAGATAGATAGATAGATAGATAGATAGATAGACAGATAGACAGCTTTTTTGAGATAGGTTGCGTGATGAAAAATCTCAAGTAATGCAGTAATATCACTCAACCTATCTATTTTACCAAATCACTTGAGATAACACTATACCAAAGAAGCTTTTTTGAGATAGGTTGCGTGATGAAATAGACCACAATCATTTGGCAACAATGCACCCTTTCTTTTTAGTAATCAATAAAACTTTGCTCTGCCTGCTGTGCCCCTTCTATAGGCCAGTAAATATGTCACTGCAAGTAGATTTAAAATTTTTTGGATTTAGAAATAAAATTAAAGTGCTCATGAGAAATTAGTAAAAAATAATGCTCTAAAAAAATATTTGAAAGAAATTGTTTATTTGAGTTGGCAAAGAAAACAGAGGCAAAGAGCAATACAATCAAGAAAAGGAAAAAAAGACTTGTAAATCGTGAAATATTAGCCTACAATGTTTCTATTTCTCACCTCAGAGAAGAAATTAAACAACTGAAGCATCACAGAGAGGTTATCAAGCATCGTATAAACAATTGTGACTCTGAATGTTTTACAAAATATCACTGCAAAAGACGACAGAGAAAATGTGCTTGGAGTGTAACTGACCAAAGCCAAACAAAATGAGTGACGCTCATTCTTCAATTTCAAAAGGATCTATTGTTGTGAAAATACTCATAGACAAAAAAGAATATGACTCCCTTTTGCGCGCAAAAGCATTTCAAGATAAATATGAGAACAGACTGAAAGAAGATTACAAACTTAAACCGGATGCAGAAGAACCCAAAGACAAAGAGGAAGAGAGGAGAGAACTTTCTGTTGACCAGGTTGGCGAAGGAAGTGAAACAAAAGATCTTAGAACACTCATCACCGAAATTGTCAAAGAAACACTGTCAAAGTCAAATCTAATTTCAGCTCAACCCCAACAGAGCGGAAGCGGAACTGTTGACAACGAAGATTTGGCACAAGAATTGCCGCCTCCTGCAGACAATCCAAATCATCAAGCTCCCAGTGCCGTAGAGGAAACATTAAAGTCTAGTCAAAATTCAATTGGTTTTCAAGAACTGCTGCTTAGCAAAATTCCCTCTAAATTTAGAGAAAAGGCTGAAAAACTTTTGAAGGCACTTGAAGAAGTTCCCAATTCAATTACCTGGAATTCCGACGGAGTTGTTTTTATTAACCAAGATAGTTTGCCAAATTCCAATGTTTACGTTTTGACGTTTTGCTTCCGGAATTGTTTAAAAAAGCACCAAACAAAAAACTACCCGGGTTTTTTGAGTTCACCTCAGAAATAGCTACTCTGGGGTTGGGCCATCTAATTGAGAAACAAATTGTGAGGGGCCTTCACAGGTCTGCCGCAATTGAAAATCAGAAAGAATTGTACCAGGGTATACAAAACGAACACTGGTGGTACATTGGATAATGCTAAATAGCGACATAGAGCATTATTTTCAACAAATGCCATGTCTCGAAAAACATTTTATGGGAGTCTACAGCATTGACAATTTTCCCAAGAAAATTAAATTGCGATCTTTTTTTGTTTCCAATCTGAGCAAAAGCTCTGAACCAGGTACTCATTGGATTTCGATTGTCAGGTCTGAGCCAAAAACGATTGAAATTTTTGACAGCTTGGGAACAAAAATAGATTATTTGAGGCCTTACCTAAAGTTTAGCAACAACCCAAACATACTTTACAACAATGCTGCTTTTCAAACAAGCACTTCAAGCACCTGCGGTCTTTTTGCAGTAATGTTTTTGATTGAAAGATCTTTTAACTTTGATTTAAAATATAATGCTCTATTGGCAGAAATTTTTGACACAAGCCCTGAAATAAATGAACAAATTGTTGTGGATTTCTTTAAAACACATTTCCCTTCTTAATCCAAATATTGTTGGATTGTTACAGAAAGGATCATGTCAGCTTTTGTTCCAACTAAGGTTGAAGTCAATCTGCAAAGCCAAGAACTCACAATGGAGCCTGAGGTCAACAGAATGGTTCATCCTTTCCGAATGATCATCTCTGGACCAACAATGTCTGGAAAATCTCATTTCATGTTCTTGGTTCTCAAACACAGAGAGACCATTTGCACGTCAAAGTTTCACCGGATCTTGTTTTGCATACCGCCCGAATCTGCCCATGAAAAAATGCCTTTTTTCAAAAAGATGCAAAAAGAGTTTGAGCACTTGGAGCTCATTCTTGGTCTGCCAAAAGAGGAGAATATTCTGGATAACGCACTGCCCAAATTAATTATCATAGGTAACAACCAATTTAAAAACCATAAATTGACCATTGAATCTGGACTAAGATAATGAAATAAATAATAAAAAGAATAAAATAAGATAGTAAAATCAAGATAATAAAAAATTCTGTCTAATGGAGTGCCAAACTTTCAGATGACCTAATGGGAGATGTCATGAAAAATCCGTTCATCACCGAAATGTTTATCCAACACAGCCACCACAGTTCAGCTAGCATCATCTTCAGCTCTCAAAACTACTTCATAAATGGTCCCCTCACCATCAAACAGAATTGCAATTACAAGGTTTTCTTTCAAGATCCCTCAGATGACCGAGTACTCAGGACCGTCAGCTCCCAATTGAAGTAATTAAAAACAAGACCGGTTTTAGACTGGTCTGATTTGCTTAAATTTGCACAGTGTGCTAAAAGCTGAGAAAGTATGGGAAAGTATGAGAAAGTGTGCCAAAAGCTGAAAAGTATGCCGAAAGTATGAGAAAATGTGCTAATTGCTATTTTTGCAGTACAAATGCTATTTTTATGCAGTGCAAATGATATATTTTTGGTGTGCTGGAAAATTTTTTTTTGAGCGCACAGTACAGTTGCCGTCTTATGTTAAAATTTTGAAGCGCAGTACAAAAGTCTGTTGTATTTTCTAGGGGTGTGTGTGTGTGTAAAAGGCTTTCTATGGACAGCCTGCTGCTGTCAAAAAATAACTGTGAAACAAACTGCCTTATATCCATTGCCAAATAAAGAGTGCTTGTCTAATAATCAAATAAATTTCATTTCAGAGTCAAGTGTCCCAACTTCTTGAATGACTGCTTCCGAGCTTTGGCCGATTACTACAGAGGAGATCGGTTTCTCTACATTCTAATTGACGGTCACACAATGTCTCCCATGACGGAATTAAGATTTCGGTCCAAAATATTTCCCGACGAGGATGGCAAAATCCGACCGATCTGTTTTTTCCCAAACCCCAAAGGAGCAAAAACAAAATGATTGAAATTTATTTATTTTCTCATTCAGCTTTGTATCCGTACGGATACGTTTTAAAATCACAGTCATTTGTCTTCACATAACGCTTCATGAATAAATCATTTTTGAATTCAAAAGTTCTCAAAGCAGATTGTTTGTGACAAAAAGGTTTTACAGCAATTTTCCGTATTTGGGGAATAAACATGCTTTGGTATTCATCCTGAAAATGCTGCTCAATATAATTTTCAAAAGTCTTGTAGTCAATTGGCTCACACAGGTGTGCACTTTTTAAACTCAGGCCTTTTACTTTTGTTACAGTGTGAAGAGTATCTTTTTCATCTTTGTAAAGAATGGAATAGTTTCGACAACCCAAAGCATGGTAACTCATAATTTGACATTCTTTTGGAATCACATATTTATAATCACCAATGCAGTCGCTGAAAACTAAGGGATCTTGAACATCATCTGGGACGGAATAAAACAAGCAATCGGTGTCAACGGCATAAACCTGAATTCCCTTTGCTTGGAGGAGTTTTAAATGGTCATGAATAATTATTCGAGCATGGGCAGTAATTTCTGCTCCAATAAAAACATTTCCCTTCAAATTAGGATCTGTTGAGTTATTTTCATACTCAACTACCACTGCTGTTTCACTTAAATTGTACATTTCCAAAATTTCAAATTTTGATGCCAACTCTTCTAATCTGTGCTGAGAATAGACAATTTCAGTTTTTGTAAAATTAGAATTTTGCGAAAATTTTCCAAATAAACTATTTGTTGTGTCTTTGTAAAACAGCTTCTGTCTCGGATTATTGCTTACATTTTCAGTAGTCAAGGCAAAATTTGAGGGAAGATTCATCTTGGAATTGTGCCTCTCACAGTAGTCAATCTTTTCTTTCTCAGTTTGCATGTCATCAAGGCCCCCAGAATTTTTAAGCCTGCAGCTGCTCAAGCACTGAACAAAATTTCTCAACAAAAATTTTGTTTCTGGAAAATACTGAACTTCAAAAATATCTATAATCATGTAATTTTCACGCAAGGCCTTATTCATGTCTGGAATTGTCCACACAGAAGTGAAGCTCTTTGATTTCCAAGTTTGGTGATTACATTTTTTTCTGCTATCTTTAGCACACATTCTGCACACAGCTAGAAAGTTAAATTTGTCAGAGACTCGGTACTGAAGGTAGGGACATGACTCATTTTGGGGTGCCATAACTGTACAATGAATACATCCACTTTCTAATGGGAGGTTCTTAAAGTAGAGCTGATTGCCTCGGACTTGAACATCAGAGAGTTCACTCCCAATAATAGTGTGACACTTTCCAACTGGAAAAGGTTTAGTCATTGCAATGTGTGCATAAAGACCGTTTACATCTGCAATTTTAAATGTTTCATTTGGATTTTCACTTTTGAGCCACCTCAGCTTGTAAATATCTAACAGTCCGGAACGCATGGCCACTCTGGGAATGAGTCTAGTCAGAGGCCTATTTAATTTTTTCTCTTCCGTTTTTTTAAATTCAAGCCATTTTTTACTGCTTTTCTTAAATTTTTTCCAATTGCATTCGTAAACATATTCCAAGTCCTTCACCTCTTCCTTGCAGTCCTCTAAAAGAAATTTTTCAAAGGTGGTCTTTTCCTTTTCAACTGTTGCGGCAGACTTTTTGTAAATGCTGTATGCAGTTTCAAATTTTAAATCTTTTCTCAAAGGATTGCAGCAATCTGGGGGCAAATGACAGTGCACTTCGCAACCATTGTATTGCGTTACAGTTTTAGTTACTGGACTATATAAATCAACTTCATAATTCCCAAATTTTTTTTGACCCTCTAGCGAACTGAACGCATGCTGATAATGTCTTTCAGGATGCAATTTTTCTCGAAAACATACCAATTCATGCTCACCTCTTGACACTGTTTTCATATTGAAAGTGTTCTCATGCATAACTGCGTACACGGATTCCTCATTTAGGTAAAAGTTTGAAAACATTTTGTAGGAAAAAGAAGCAAGTGTTGTCACCTCGCTGGTGAACGGATGCAGAATTAAATCAGTTTGACGTTCCAAGTCTTGAATAAGTTTGACTTGGAAATCAATTGAATCTCGTAAAAAAAGTAAGCAAGCTTTAGCCAAAATCTGAGTCTTTTGACTACTTGTTTTAATTAACTGAGCCCTAAAATTCCAAATTCGATTTTGATTTTGATTTTGAAAACATTCCTTTTGAATTGTTTTTTCTTCGTCATCCAAGAGATCTTCAAAATCTGACAAAGGAGGAATTGGCCCTTCGTAGTTGTAGTTTTTTGGATCATTCCACCTGAAAAATCAGTGAAATATAAGTTTCAATTGACAATGCATCGGAAAAAAATAAATTTTGTCACTAAACCTATAAGATTAATACTCACTTTGCAGGGAAGAAATGGAGCTCTTCTTCCAAGCTGAATTGCTTGTTTAGATCCTCGTAATTTCCTTTGAAATAATTTGAAGCATTCAGGAAGACCAATTGCTGACACTTTGTCTTCAAGAGTATGTAGTTGTTGCCCTTTTTAATAACTGCAGGACACCAATCAAGTTTTGACAGGCAGTCCATCGCTGATGCCATATTTTCATTTTCTGGATTTAAGCTGATTAAAGTTGAACCTTTAGTTTCCGGACTCATCAAGAACAGAGTGAAATAGTCCAAAACAGTTTTGTTTTCTTTTTCTTCAATTTTTTTGAGTTGACCATTGGTGGCTTCAGTTTTTTTGCGTGCAGTTTTAACTTTGCTTGTGCCCCAATTGATATTTTTATCGTGCAAGTCATAATTAAAATAAATCTGATCACTTCCTCTTTTGGTGTTTATTTTGAGGTTGTCATCTGCCAAGAGTAATTCTTCAAAGCATCCAATTTTGGTTTCTCTCCAAACAGTGCACAAATTCGGAGTTGCAGTGGCACCGATGCTGTCTGCCTGGTGGCGACAACACTTGATTGATAAAAATTCCTTCTGAGCGGAAGCTTCTTTCCATGTTAAATTGTTGCTCTGAAGATATAATTTTCTTAAACTGTGACACTGGGTGCAAACAAAACTTGAAGAATTTGTAAACTCAAAACTGAAAAATATTAGGTTCGGCCACCTTTCTGTTAGTTTTTCTTTTTCGAGTTTGCACTGGTGGGCTACTGAGCTTTTTTCAAATACTTCTTGACATATTCGACATTTTTTCTCATTTTTTGCCAGGCATTTGTGCTGTTTTTTCACATTTTCTGATGAATTTCCCTTCACAAATTTGTTGCAAGTATCACAGAACCACCCAATTCTTCCTCTTTTTGATTTTACTCCACAAATAACTTTGTGACTGTCAAAACATCTCTGGGTTGGAAATTTGTAATTGCAGATATTGCAAACAATGAAATTTGGCAAATGGAGATCCAACTTTGAGAAGCAGTATTGGAATGGGAGATTTTTTTGAATTATAGTATTCTCCTTGGCATAATAGCAATTGCAAAGAAAACAACTTTTTTCTTTGAAGGAGCAGACATGTCGATAGAACGGAGTAAATGTTTTTCTGCAAATTAAACACAATTGATTGTTTTTGTTGACGTATTTCTTCAAGTTAATGATGGGCACAACATGTCCTGGCTCAGAGAGATAGAGAAAAATCTGGGGCAAGGTGTCATCCCATACAGAGGAGGGAAATGACTCTACATTGGCTTCAGGCTCTTGAGTGCTTCGAATCACATGAATTTGAGAAGAAAAGTGATGACACAGTTTCGGTAATGTTTCAATAATATTGTAAGGTCCATTGACAGGCAAGTCTAATTGGGAAATCAACTTCTCAATTTCTTGTTTTAATAATTTGCCTGCATCTTTTTTATTTTTTTGCGTACTTCTTTTTGTCCAGAGGTGCGTTAACTTTTCAAAAATGCTACCTTCTTTTGAACTTTGAAAAGCCTCGTTTGCAAAGTGACAAATAAGAGTTGACCACAAAAGGCACTTGTTCTCAAAAGCTGCTTCATCTCCCAGAAATCCAGGCTTAATTTCAATTACTCCTGCAATATTTAAGGGTGCTTCACTTCGTTTGCAACCTAAAGATCGTTTTATTCCACTTCCAGATCTTCTCTTTGGCCACTTTGTGTGATTGTAACTAAAGATTTTGAAATAAACTCTGAAGCCTTGATCAAGCCTAAGTTCCTCGTTTGATGCCAAGAATCTATTCAGCATGACCATTACAAATTTTAGAATTGAATCTGTGTCAGACAGTTGCAAAGTAAATCCGGAGCTTCTCAATGCATTAACCATGCCTGGTTGCTTCATGGTCAAATAAATTATATTTTTCTCTTCTGCTTTGTAGTTGTGTCTCAATTCATTGACCATGGATTCCATCGCTCTCTCCAAAATGTCTCTGACATCTCTTAGCAGTGGAGGTTTTTTAGTGTTTTTTAATTTAACTCTAAGAACATAAAGATGATCTTCAATTCTGAAAACTTTTTGTCTCTGGTGATCCTGCTTTTGAATGTAAATGGCAAAATTCTCATTTTCAAACACTTTAGTTTCTTCTTCATAAAAATTTGGCACTGGAACTGGTGAAACTGGTGCTGGGTGGAGAACAGGAGGCTGTAGTCCAGACGGTCCGGCAACAGGAGAAGGAGAACGGCCTGGCTGAAGTCCAGAAGGTCCGGCAACAGGAGAAGGGGAACGAAGCGGCGGCTGAGCAGGTGATCGAGCAACTGGAGGAGAGGGGGAACGATCTGGCTGCTGAAGGGGAGATCTGGCAAGAAGGGAGGGTGACTCAACATCACTGTCTGTCGAATAATTGAACAATCTCCCATTAGAATCACTTGAAAACTGACTCAGGCCTGACAGCCTGCCGTCAGAGTCACTTGAGAACTCACTCAAGTCTGACAATCTGTCACTAATTTCATTTCTAGGCTTTGTCAATTTTCTCCTCTTTGATTTGGGTGGCATTTTGAACAATTTCTCTGTTAGGCAACACTAAAGTCAGCTGAGGCTTGCAGAATCTGGGGAAAAAGAAAGTCTCTCCAGTGTGCTGTTGTTGCACATCTCTTTTTTTGTTTGAGTCTAGAAATGTTTCTTTCAATATCATCATCATGTTGACGGACAGTGAAATTGCAGACAGATACCGTGACGTTGGATTTCCGGGTGCTTTTTCTGGCGCAAGAAATTTTCAAATGTTCCTGAAGACTGATTTGAACGAAGACATAAGTTTAAAACGAATTTACAATGTTCTGAAAAGCCAACCTTTTTATGTCATTTCTCAGAAGGCAGTCCGTCGTTTTCCCAGAAGACCGTACTGGGTTCCCGGATTTGGCATTTTAATGCAGAGCGACATTGCCTTCATGTTTGAAAAAAATGGCTTCAAATACTTTTTGGTGTTGATCGACGTCTTCAGTCGTCACATGTACGTCGAAGCTTTAAAGGACAAGACTGCAGCAACTGTGAAGAAAGCGTTCCAAAAAATATTTTCGTCCATAACCAACCCCATAACTAAAATTGAGACAGATGAAGGTGGCGAGTTTGTAGGGCTCAAACCTTTTTTCAAGAAGGAAAAAATTCTCTTCAACATCAAAACTGGCACAAACAAGGCCAACTTTGCTGAACATGCCATTTACCTCATAAAGAAACGACTGTACATGATCATGATGTCAAAAATCTCTACAGATTGGCCAACATTTTTGCCCTCGGTTGTTGACGCTCTAAACCAAAAGCCTCTCAAAACTCTGGGCGGTTTTTCGCCCTCTGAAATCAACAGCGAACTAGACGATGCAAAAGTTCACAACGCTCAAAAGAGAAATCATGTCCAACCCTTTGAGGAGACTGACTGGAGAGAACAAGCAAAGAGTCAGCAAGATTACACAAAGTCTAATAATCCATTACAGGTTGGGCAACACGTTTATGTGGACAAAAAAGTTGAAGTTTTTGACAAGTCATTTTTTGCTCAGGTGAGTGACCAATAATAATACATATACATAAGAGGGCGATTCAGTCAATTTGGTCTTATGCCTAAGCATAAGCATAAGAGGGTGATTTGGTCTTATACATATATATGCTTTCAGTGTAAGAACATGTCTGCTTTTGGAATCCAAAAGCCCTTCTCTCTCTCTATTTGAGCATCTCAATTTCTAATTCAGAGTGTCTGAATACTTCATAGGCTATGTAGTAGACTTTCTGAAAGAGCTTTCAGTTTCCCACAGCTACTTTCTCTGTGCATGCAAGCATCTCACATCTAGATTTGAGCATCTCAATTCCTAATTCAGAGTGTCTGAATACTTCATAGGCTATGCAGTTGACTCTCTGAAAGAGCTTTCAGTTTCCCACAGCTACTTCCTCTGTGCATGCAAGCATCTCACATCCAGATTTGAATGTCTCGAGTCAAAATTCGGAATGTTTGGATACTTCATAGGCTATGAAGTAGACTTTCAAAAACTGCTTTCAGTTCTCAAACAGAAAAAACACTCTCTCGGGAGTTTCTCTTTCACTTTTGGAGAGTTGGATAGCTTAGAAAGCTTTGTAGCAAGCAAGCAAGCCTGAAACACAATTCTCTCTCTTTTCTTCAGAAGACAGGGAAACTTGGTAGGGCAGGCAAGTCTGCTGACAAGGATATTTGGAGGACAAAAAAAAATCAATAATCTCTCTACACTTTTTTCAGAGAGGAGAAATCTTCAAGATTAAATCAATTGATGCATTTGTGAAGCCAGAGCTGTACAAATTGGAGGATCTACTTGGAACCGAAATCAAAGGCAATTTTTATGCTAAACAACTTCGACTCGCACCAAACGGAGACGACCCAGACTTTGTATTTGAAGTGGAAGCAATTTTGAAGAAAAGAAAAGTCAGAGGTGTTGAGCAAATCCTCGTCAAATATCTGTATTATCCAGGTAAGAACATAACGTTTGAGACACTGTTATCTAAATCTGATTATGTTACCTTTTTTCATCCTCCGTTTGTTCTGTTTCAGATAAATTCAATCAGTGGATTCCAAAGAGCCAGCTCGTTGTTGACAATTCCACCGATGACTAAGAATGTCCATTGCTCACTGTACAATTATTCAAAATCCAACAAAAACAATATTAGTTGAAGGCAATCTTAAAGATGGTGCCATATCTGTGAACATCTGCAAAGACTACATCAACGTGTACACTGGAACTTGGAATGTTGCTGTGAAAGATTTATCATTTATCAGCATCAGAGAAGCTAAGCATTTTTTCAACATCACAACAAATCTTGTATGCGGACAGTTCAAAAATAAAGATAACAGGCTTGAAGAACTTGAGGTGCCGATTCAAAGGTTTTACTTGGAACTCCAACCAAACAAGCAAAAATTCATTAAGTGCGACTTGATTTGGTTCACAGTGAATCGTCCCAGTGAACAAATTTATCTGAACTTTAAATTGTGGCCCACGCCAGAGCCTGCTACCGCCATTTCGAGCATTGATGTGAAAGTTTATTTGACACTGCTGTTCAACAGGATGCAATGAAACAAAATTCATGGAAACTGTGGTGGATAAGGTTTACTTCCGGCAAGTATTGATAAGAGACAAAGATTTTCTGTACCAACTCTACAAAGGAAACAAACTTCAAAATCGAAACAAAATTTCAGGTGCTTCAAACCTTCATTTAAACACTCTTTGCCAAATTTTGCACCTGATAGTGAACAATGTTATTAAAGTGGACCATGAAAGTGGCGAAAAAATAAAAAGTGCTAAAAGACTGCCATTCTTGAAACACAACTTCAAATCTCATCACAAATTTACCGAGATCTATGACAGTCCGCAAGAAAACAAGGTAAAAATTTTGCGACAATTATCTTCTGTGTACTGTTTTCTCTTGGAACCCCTGTTTGAAAGGTAAAAGAAGCATGGATTATAAGTTGATGCAACAAATGAGGGGAAACAATTTCTTTCTCGCAAATCCGAGGTTTACTAAATTTCCGTTGGGATCATCTATTACTCCTGGACTCTTTGCGTCCTCCTTGTACCAAATGTACACGCCAACTCATCATGCCAGCCCAATAAACGAAGCAGAAAAGCAGGTGAAGACAGAAGTTGATACTCCAGGAGCTCCAGCAGAGGTGCAAGAAGGTTTTGGGGCTGTGGATCCGAATGCAACCAGGAAAAGAAAGATGGATGAAACCGTTTACGAAAAAATGATGCACCCCACTTTCAAAATTTCAAAAATGAAAGTAGAGAAAACAAAAAGTGAAAAATTCACGGGCGAAGGAGACCCAAAAATGAAAAAAGCAGAAAAGCAGCAAAAGAAATACTTCAAATTCTAACAGCCAGCAGTTCAGGATGGGGGACTCAAAGGAAAGGGAGGTGAACACTCAACCGTCTGTGAATTTCACAGACAACTTTTTCAATGCCCTTCCTGTGGATGCGAGGTTTAACAAAGTTGAACTGCGTGAATTTGTTCCTACCAGCGGAGGTTCAGACAATGCCTCTTCAATACGATTTCACTTGGAAAAACGGGAGGCACCACAGTGCTATCTAATTTCCAAAACACTGATACAGCTTGACTTTACTGTGACAAAAGAAGACAAAACCTCGCTTCCCACAACTACTTCAATTGTTGCAGGAGTAAATAACACACTGCACTCTCTCTTTTCCGAAGTCTCCACTTCAATAAACGGACAAAATATTTCTGGGTCCAAAATGTTGTACCCCTACAAAGCATACCTAGGCACATTGCTGACTTTTGACAGCGAAGTAAAAAATTCAACATTGCAGATGCAAGGGTGGGCCAACGACAAGGCAAGAACCATGGGCCCAGAGGCTACTAATTCGGGTTTTATCATGAGATCGCAATTCCTAAGAGTAGACGATGTCTTAACCAATGACTTCAGAGCAGAGGGATGTACTTTTATCGGAAAATTGTACCACGAACTTCACACTTGCGACAAACCCTTGCCGCCTCACACCGCCGTCGATTTTTATCTCACAAGGGAAAGCAGTGAATTCTCTCTCATGTCAAAGAGCACAGACACTGAAAAATACAAGGCAATTGTAAAAAATGTCAAACTGTTTGTTCCCGTTGCCTGGCTTACAGAGCAAATGTACAAAGAAATTGAAATCAGATTCCCAAAGCAAACCATGAAGTACCACTTCAGGAGGTTGTCCGTTATAACCTACGGCATTGAAGTCAATAAAAGAGAAACTCTGTCGGACTCCCTTTTTTCTGAATCCGAAAATCCCACAAGAATTTTTTTTGCTCTAGTTGATACCAAAGCATACCAAGGAGATATCAACAAGAATCCATTCGAGTTTGGCAGAAAGTGGTTTTACGAAGCAACTGCTGTGCAAACTGTGCAAAGGAACGTGCCATCAGAGCAAATTGTCAGTGACCTTGTAGATAAAAAACTCGACAGTAAATTTGAGGTTCTGTATCAAAGGTTAGGCCTACAACAACAAAGTTCAGAACCGCCCACCAGAAGGTCATCTGTTCAGCTTGACAGACAGTCATCAATCTACCAAAAGCTGTCCCACTTCTTTGGCAGATCACCTCAAAATGAAGAGAATCCAGAATTAAATGATGAAGAAGCAGAGGCCCTGATGAGTTTGTTGAGAGGAAAACAAAGAGCACAACCACCAGGATTGGGCCAATCCACCTCAACATCGGCGGATCCTCCTTTGCCTGCAGATACGGATGTAGAACAAGCCACAAGCAAAAAATTTTGGCTGACTAAATGCCAGCTTGAAATAGACGGATGTCCATCA
>JGI12421J11937_10000741_pt1 | contig 12965 bp, 12 predicted proteins | sample LakErihyJuly2011_2_FD_11937 | JGI IMG/M metagenome (IMG submission 11937)
TACCATTGTTTAGGAATCCAAAGTAATAAGCGGCTATAATTTGAATGCGAAGGTTACCCTCAGTACTCACTTTGGCATTGATACGCACTGACTCATAAAGTGTTCTAGTCTCAATAAGACCTTCATCTAAGATAAGTTTCTTTAGCACATTAGCAACCTTCCGTCTTGTAGGATAAAGGATGTTAAATTCACCAGTGTTTTTATATGCCATTATTCTAGTATTGGTTGTGGTACATAAGGACTCAAAGGTATTTCTAGCAAGTAAGCGTATTCAGTTGGTGCAATATCAACTTCATCTGAGCTACTCAAAAATAAAAAATATACTTCATTAATATCTTGCACAAAGTTAAAGAATGTATCTGAGTCAAAGAATACACCTTGTAATTGTTCTGCTGTTTGGTTTGTTACTATTCTACCTTCCATTATACTTGTCTGCTTAAAGTTGTGTTAAATGCTTGAACCGCTGTGTAAAAGTTAGCTGCTTCTGCATCTGTTAAACCCTCACCAATTGAAGCAAAGGCACATTGTTTGCTTGAATATTCAACAGTTACTCCTATCCTATTGTCTGCACCTAAGTAAGTTGACCTTGTAAATGAGGCAAGATTAACAGATGCAACTGCTCCAGTTCTAACGACTACTCCATTTTTTATTGCTTTAACTCCAGCAGATGTTGAATTAGCCATTGCAAACCCCAAGCCAGTTGGTACTAATATGTTATTATATGCTCCAAAAAATGCGTAAATGTTGTTGTTTGAATATTTTGCAATTAATCCAAAAGAATTACCCGAACCAGTTAAGGAATTGCCAAATTCATAACCTCCTGCCGTGTTACTTCTTGAGTAATAACTTAAATGAATGTTTTGATTACTGCCAAAAATAGCAGCTGAAGGAATTAATTTTGTATCTGCAAAAGTCACTAAAGGTGTCATTCCATTTGCGGAGTGTGTCCACCCAGTTGCAAATGTCAATCTATAAGCAGCATCTAAATCTCTTGGGTCTTTTAAGTTGTATTTATGCTGTGAAGCTGTACCACCAACTATTGGATAAATTGCTTTAAACTTTGTCCATATTGAATAACCTTTCAATGCAAGTACCAAAGTATTAATAGCATTTTGTTGGGTGTTATCAGTTATTACTGCCGCTGTGATGAACGCTTGTGCATCTGCATCAAAGCTACTTTTCGGCATCAAAGAAATTAAGCTATAGTAACTCATATTACGCTTGTGTTGTTACTCCTACCACATCCCACTTAGTATCTGTATCATTGTAGATAATACCTAAGTAAGTTGTTTTGCTAAGCACAGTTGTTGTTGGCAATGTTACTCCTATTGCTCTATAGTCAGTGCCATAAGTAATAGCTCTTGCAGTTGCATTGTCTTTGATTCTTATTATTAAAGATTGACCTTCAACAAATGTTCCAGTAGGATTTGCAAGTGCCAAAGCTACTGCCTGAGCTGTAATTGTTACTATATCATTAGTGCTTGTTGGTGTTACTGTAGCACTAGATCCAACTGTTTGAACTCTCGGGTTTAAGAATGTGATAGCTGTAGTAGTAGTACCATCAGCCATTAAGAAGTCAGTACCTGCTCCACCACTCTTAACCAATGTAGTAGCTTCTAATGTGCCGATGATTGTAGCAGCGTTACCAGTTCCACTAGTCTTATTAACTTTCAGTCCTTCATTGTTGCCACCCTTAGTGATAAGTAGACCTATTCCACTACCGCTTGTATGATTAGCTGTAAGAGTGTCTGTACTACCATTGTGAGAGAATGTACCTTTAGCAGCATCTAAATGAAACGTGCCTAAGTCAACATTAGCAGTTGCTCCAGTGTAAGGGACAAATGCACCACCACTAGCCGCATCAATAATCTCTTGACCAGTAATTGACTTAGTGATGTAGCCAGTGCCACTTACCTCACTTATCTCTAATAAATCTGTAGCATCAAGGTTAGCTCCCTTAGGAGGCATCTGTGAAATTTTTTGTCTACGATATGCCATAACTATATTGTCTTAAGAAGGTAAATTAGTTATAAGAGGGACTTGGCAATTAGTCCAATTGCTGATGTCAACATCTAAGCTCATGACCCATCCAGCCGCATAGTCAAGTAGTTGATTGTTAAGTGGAGTGATAGATGGTGATCCTACTATGTCAAAGCTGTAGTCATCACTAAAATTGAAATAGTTGATTAAATCCACTAGAATCTGATGGCAGTCAGACAATATCACTGTGATGTTAGCTCTATCCTTCTGAATGATGTCTAAGCAATACACCTCTAAGCTGATTGTGTTCACATCCATTGTAGTAGATGCCACTATTGGAGTGATAAATATCAAAGGATACCTCTCATCTTTTGTGGCAAAGTTAGGAAGTTGCTCATTGAAATCACTACCTACTTTCTTTACTTGTAGATGATCATTGTAGAATGCTTCAATGTGATTGATTAGTGCTTGATAACTTGTCATAATTCTGCGTTTTGTTGGATTCTGTTAACTCTATTCTGTACATTCGTCATTTCAGTCTCACTCACTACAGCTGTGACCGTGATGTTCTGTCCTTGTTGTTGTTGTTGACCCTCACCACCTACATTGTTAGCGTTGTTATTGCTACCGAATAAGTTAGGAGTAGCCATCTGACCAGTGCTAGATGCTAGATTCCCACCACCTCCCCCATCACTTGGACTTGGAGCACTACCACCACCTTGAAATGTTGTTGATGATATTGTCGCTATAGATGCAACTGTTGCCGCTATAGATCCCGCAATTCTTATAGCTGATGCTACACCTAATGTGAAGTCAGGAACTGATAAGATAGCTAAGATAGCTTGAGCTCCATTCATTGCAGCCATTGCTAACTGCATTTTTTTCTGTTGCTCAAATTGTTGCTTGAGAATTTTCTCCTCTTCTTTACTGCCTTTTTGGACATTCTTTAACTTCATGGTAGTGTTGACTGACTGCATTGAAGATATTGCATTAAGGGCATCTTTAGTAGTGTCAAATCCAGCATTGATGTTAGCAAATGTCTTAGCTTGAGCTTTGTCTTCTATCTCTTCAATTTTTTTAGCTGTAGCTTCTTCTGCTGTGATTTTAGCTTGTCTGAACTTCTCTCTGATAGCTTCTTTCTCAGTCTCAGATAGATTCAAGTTGTTAAGCTCAGCTAACTTCTGTGCATCTAGTACAGCCAATTGCTTAGCTAAGAATTCATTGTTAAGTCTTATCTCCTCATCCTTGTTACCTTTAAATCTTTCAAGCTCAAAGGCTGCTAAGGATAGAGCTGTCTCAATTCTTAATTTTTCAGCATCAATTAATTTCTTTGTATTCTCAAATGCTAGATCAGTCTTAGCCTTCTCAACTGCTCCCAAATCAACTGCTAACTGGTCATTGATGTTCTTAATTTCAATAGCTGTTAACTCTTCATTCTGTAATTTTACCTTAGCCTCAGCCTCAAGTAGTTTTATTTTAGCCTCAAATTTAGCCTCATCTGTGGTAGCCACTAATAAATCATTCTGTGCCTTAGCTAAATTCTCTTTATTGGTTGCATCTGTTACCTTCTTATTGAAGTCTTCTTGCAGTTTCTCTTGTTGCTTAAGTGTCTCAGCTCTAATGATTGTCAGTTGGTCTTGACTAATTTTAAATGCCTTAGCATTCTTAGCCATGTAGTCAACCTCAGTCTGCAATGCTTTCACCTCAGCTGTGACTCTTGCCTGAGTACCCTCCTCAGTTGCTAAGATTAACACCTTATTGGAGTCTTTGGTAGCTTTTAATTTCTGCTCTAATGACTTAACATAGCTTTCGTAGTTAGCTTTTTGTCTATCAGAATTTTCCTTGCGTTCCTTTTCAGCTGCTTTCTTAGTCTCATCGGCAACTCTAGTATCTATCTTAGTAGCCTCTGCTGCATAAAATGCCTTAGTATTAACTTTAGCTTCTTCAAATCCCTTAGTAGACTGTCCTAATAACTTAGCGTTTCTTATCAGGATGTTGAGCTCTTTAATCTCTTTCTCCTGGTCAAGTTTTAATTGTGCCTTAGCTCTATCATTCTCATCTGTCATCAATCTCATTCTTGACTTGATAAGTAAGTCATTCTGTCTTTGATTGATTTCTATGATAGCCTTAGCTCTAGCTCTCTCGTTCTCCTCTATTGCTTGATTGTTCTTCTTATACTCATCTTTGAGCTTCTCTCTGTCCTTGATTTGCTCTTCTGTAAGCTCTCCACCAGCATCCTCAATAGCTTGTAGTGAGTCAAGCTGTGCATTGAGTGATGCTTTGTTATTTTCTAACCTTTGATTTTCAATGTCAAATGATGACTTGGATGTATCAATCTGTACACCAGTCAACTCCTCCATCATTGCTATCTCTTCTCTGCTCATTGTAGCAGTCATCTCAGCTATTTTCTTGCGATTCTCAAGAGATTCATTCATTGCCTCTCTCTTAGCTTCTTCAGTCTTCTTCACTACCTCAGCATTCTCTTCGGCTGCAAAACTTGTGAATCCTAGTGCATCAGTGATCATCTTGAATCCATCAATGATCATGTTGATAGGAGCCATTATAGCCTTAAGCACAGCATCAAGTACACCAAAGTATTTAAGGACCATGACAATAGCGGCAACTATAGCAATGATGACAGCTACAAGTAAAAATATAGGATTAGCTAAGATTTGAATTCCTAACTTGACAAATGCACTACCCATAGTTTTGATGACACCAGTGAAGGCTTTGAATCCAGCCGCTATCTCTTTTGGATTGACGTTACCTAATGCACTAGCAAAGACTTGAGCTTTTTGTTGAGCCTCTTCAAAATCCAATGATAGCAATGAGTCCTTAATACCACCTAATGAGTTACTCACTTGCTCAAATTTAGAGCCAGTAGCAAAGTTATTCACAGCATCATTAGCATCTGATAGTTTATCTTTCAGCTCACCAGCTCTTTGTGATAGCTTGGCAATTGACTCAGGATCTGTTGCGTCTGCAATAGCACCTTTTAACTCTCTTAACTCTGCTTTGATGGCACCAATGCCTGTTATCTTAAGGGGTATCTCTACTTCATTCATTTTAGTATGTTCTTATTTCTATGGTTGTGTTATTAAGCAAGCCATCAGTGCTTATGCTGGCTGGGTCAGATGATAGTAAAAGTAAGTCATCAATTGTATTCCATCCTAAGTTATAGAAGTTACCATTGTTCTGACCTACTATTACGTATGTTTTATCTTGATCAGGAAATGCTCCCACCAAAGTACCAGCATAATTACCTACTGCTACCCTTGTCCACACTATGTCACCTATTGTATTCTCTAGTACTGTGACCGTTGGGTCTGCTGTGCCAGTCTGACTTACAGTAGCTATGTACTTCTTGTAAGGTACTACCACATCGCCATTGATTGTGCCAGTCACAGTTAGGTTGCTCACCACCATACCATCCTCACTCAATGTCTGACCATCACCTACTATAACTCCATTAGTGCCAGCTGTGACCACGTTACCCTTGCCAAATACTAAAGCATTAGCACCTGGTAGTATCACGTTGTTGTTAAAGGTCGCTTTAGTCAACAAGCTATCTACTCCGACACCTATCATCACATCGCCAAATGGTCGTCCTCTGCCTATCTTAAATGGTGCTAGGTCTATCTCAGTGTCAATGCTGATTAGCTCAACCTTAGTAAGCTGTCTTTGGTTACCATTATAGTCTTGTATTTTGTTGATGTTCCACCATGAGTTATCTATGTATATCTTATCATTGAGCTTAAGTGACTGTATGTCTACCTCTCTTAAGTCAAAGTAAGCTATTAGCATCTTACCAACATTGATTTGATTGACTGTCCTTCTCCAGTAGAGATTGTATAGGTTGTTAGATGTCAGCGACAATGGCTCGTAAAAATAGAAGTCATTTGTCCCAAAGTTAATATCAAAGCTAGGAGTCAATGCATTGTCAAAGTGACCTAGCATTGGATAGCTTGTCAATCCAAACTCTCCAGTTGTGCCAAAGTCTAAGATGTCATAAGGTTGGCATGACTGTTCACCACCATCATACAAGATGCGAATGTTAGTGTTAGGAGCTTGACCAATAATCCCTGGTACATAAGCTCCAAATGAAGTCAAGAATACTGGTGTAGGTGAGAATATCAACTCTTGTGTAGCAACATCCTTAACATATTCATTGTCAAAAGTATACTCTATCTGACCGTATATCTCTGCTGTCGCTTGTGTATACATTGTATTGAAGTCATCCTCATCAGGTGCATAAGTGAGCTTGAGCTTCTTATTGCTTAAGTCAGGAAGGAATATCAATTCCTGATCCTTATCCTTAGCTAACTTTCTGCTCCAGTCTTTCTCAGCTCCCGAGTCATAGTATTCATCACGATGTCTTAAGATTAGGTTGTTTTGGTTGTTGATGTCTTGCTCCACATACAAGTTGTACATTTGTAATATAGACTTAACAAAGTCAGATTGTTTGATCTCAACTGGGACATATTGATTGATGTTAAGTATCGTTCCAGTGACTTGGATGTTAGCACTAGGTAAGATTGACAAGTTGATTGATGTCAAGTCTAGTATAACGTTAACATCTACTGGAGTAGCGTATGGTGCTGTTGAATTTCTCCACAGACCGTTAATTGGATATGGTGGTTGGTATTGACTAACTTGTGTTGTAGGATAAGTTTTAACCTCAACACCTATGTCAAGAATTTGAATATCTCCAGCGTCAATCCCACTATTAACACCTCCACCATTCCCAGTGACTGGCATAAGAAATGTATCTGAGAATGTCACTACAGAAGTTATGCCAGTTGGTAGCACATTGCTAGGAGTACCAGTCATAAATCCACTAGACCCATACACTATAGCATTGCCACTGCCAGCTACTCTTACTCTTGCGAATACTCTATATCTATTAAAGGCTAATGATGGAGTGAAATTTTCAGTCTCTAAAAGGACAGCAGTTCCACCACTTGTATTATCCAATGTTATTGAGCCACTAATGTTTAAATTATAAATATAGTGCTCACCAGCTGTAGAGTTAGTACTCAATGGTGTGTCATACTCACCTACTGTAGGGTCATAGATATTTTGATTGTCAATAATCTCAGTCCATCCTGAGTCAATAGCTTCTTGAAATGTATTGTTTTGTCCAGTAGGTTGCACATAGCTTGTTGTCCAAGTGTTTGTAGCCTCTACTAAGAAGTCATTGAAATCTTGATTATTAACATCACCATTATAAGGAATCAACAACTTGTCAAAGTGAGCTGATGCTATGTCATTCCAAGTGTATGTAAATCCAGCTACAGCGAATATACGGTCAAAATAAGTCTTAGCATAGATGGCTGGCTTGAAGTCATTAGCATTGAAATCATTGCTCTGAATATATGGCATCACATACTTATAGCCATCAGATACAGTGTGACTGAATGAAGCTGCTATATCTGTAGAGCTAAACACATGGTCTAAGTCTGAGAAGTCTAAGTCAGTTAATTTAGCATTTGTTATGGCTGTAAAGAACTCAGCTCTACTATCCTTGATAAGTACTGTGTAGCTTACTTCGTCCTCATACCTAGTGCTAGTCTGTACCTTGTTGACTGAGACCAACTGTAGTAGTGCTTCGTCTAAGATAGGTACACCATTCTGAATGACTTGACACTTAGTCAGTGTGTTTATGTTGAATGTGCCAGCTTGTATGTTCACATCGTAATAGTGTCCTAGTAGGTCATTATTGTTCTTAGTGCCAGCTAGAGTGACAGTCTTTGAGAATGTACCCTTGCGTGAGGATAAGTCTCTAATGTCACCAATACTGAATGTGATAGGCAGTGCTAATGTCTCAGCAACATCTAGCACTCCATTTGAAAGTACTATCTTAACCATTGATTGTATCGTTGTTACCTATCCTTACTTGGATAGACTGCTTGATTAGATTCTTATTGCGTTGCTTAAATACCTCAAATGTGTTAGTGGTCACGTTGCAACTCACATACTCAGTACTCTCAGGTACGTGAATGACACAACCATTCTCATCGAATAGTACAGCACCATCCTCTGTGATGTGATAGAGCACATTCTTGATGTATGTCTGTGGTGATGTTAGCAACTGCTGGAAATATTCTCCCTCAGATTCTGTCATGAAGTTTGTTGATAAGTCATAGAGCTTAGTGACCTCAGTGTTAATATTAACTGTCCCTTGTTCATAACTTTTATATCCCCATTCTCCACCTATCACTGCGCCTAGTACATCTTGATTATACGTCTCTCTAGTGATGTTGCCTTTCTCGTACGCCTTAAGCTGGAACGCAAAGCTACTCCATGAGCCTAGTCTATCCAAGAACACAATGTGACTCTCAGAGATAAGCATACGTCTGTCTATATTGACTTTGTACTTGACTGACTTTTGAGTCTGTGGAGAACCATCAACATACCAAAATTCATAGCTAGTAGTATCATTTTTTACCAATGGAGCTGTGCCACTTACTACTGTTAGTGANCCATAATTATTAGGACCAACTGCCACACCTTTGACTGTCTGACTACCAGCAACTACCTTAGAGAATATATCTCCATTGTCATTCTCAAAGTATACCTTACCACCTGGTGCAACTCCAAAGCCTCTCATGTTTAACCATAAATCTTGACCAGGTGTTGAGCTAAATTCTTGAGGTTGGTCTGTTAGCCATTCCTTAGTGATGCCATCAAGCTCATAGTCTGTCTCATCCCAATATGGGAACTCAAGCCAAGGGTAAACACCATTGAAGACAAATTTATCAAGTGTTGACTCTATGTCTAAGTCTATAGTCTTTCTCTTATCAGCATACTCAACAACACCATTGATAGTAGCATCTGTGACTCCTGACCATAGTGCATTGATTGTGAAGTCAGTTGTGCTAGTGATAGCTATCACAGTGTGAAGTCCCTCAACACCAGGATTAGCAACTGCTCCACCAGCACCTTGTACAATGTTAATTTGGTCACCTACTACAAATGGATGTGTAGCTGTGATGCGAACATTGCCAGCATTGTCAGTTAGTGATGCTGTGTAGCTCAAGTCAAAAATGTACTCTTCGCCAAATAGAACGTCATAGCCAAAGTAACTATTTTCAGCATCATAGAAGGTAGTGATTGATGGATTGAAGTCAAAGCTCACTGAGTTACTTAATAGCTTGCTCAGGTCTTGCTCACCATAGCCAGTGCCATAAGTAGGCAGTGCCTTGTAGTATCCTATCCTATCCAATGTCACAGAATCAAAGACCTCAAAGATGTATCTAAAGCCTGAGTTATTCTTGTTAGTAGAGTCAATGATAAACTTGCACTCATTGTACGCTGGAGTGAAGTCCTGAGGCTGTGCGATTATAGTAGTTGCCATACCTATATTGTATTTTTATTAGAATTCAATTAGAAGGATAGATAGCTGTCATCTGTGAAGTACTCCTTCTTAATGTGGGTTGCAGCGTAACGGATGGCATCCATAGCATCGTCCCACAACTTCACTGGCTCATCTGTGATTTGGTCACCTATTTTTTTCCACTTATAGTTCTCGTACTCCTTCTTGATAGCTGGATGATCCTCACAAAATATACCAAAGGTCTTAATGTTATCTATCCCTTGCTTGACTACCTTGTTAGCATTCTCAATGTAGTAGCCAGCTCTGTCAATTTCAGCTATTGTCTCAGGTCGAGAGTAGTCAGCTAGTATGTTGATGCTCTTCTCTATGCCGAGTTGATCCATCCTTGCGATTAGGTCAGTAGTGGTCAAGTAGCTTTCATAAATCACTGGCTCAATGTAGATGTCCTTGTCTCTCCAGTAGACTCTGACCAATGCTGTAGGGTGATTGTATCCAAAGTCTAAGCCATAAACAAAGGACGTGAACTTAGCAGGTCTATGCTTAACAAATGACCAATTAGAGTAGATGTTGCTCTTAGAGATAGCTTTCTCTCCTAGTGCATAGATTTGATATTGTGCCTCATCAGTCCTCTTCAAGTCTTCAATCTGTCTCTTGATGCTCTCAGGTAGGAAGGGATTGTCTTTATAAGTTGACTTGATTAGGATTGATTCCTCAACTGGTAGCTCATACAGCCACGAGTTAGATTCACTTGGGTTGTAATCAAAGATTAGCTTTCCTTCTGTCCTCATGTTGAGTTGAGTGAAGTCATCGTAGTACAGCTCATTGGCTTCATTACACCATGCAAGGTCACGCTTTCTACCTCTTATCTTCTGCTCATCATCAACTGAAAAAAACTCAACTATAGATCCATTGCCAAAGGTGTAGATGTGCTCTGACTTATTGTGTCTAGCCACGTCATAAATCTCTAGTGTCTTCATGATTTCTAAGAAGTCTCTCATGACAGTAGCTCTCAATGCTGGGAAAGTCTTTCGGATGATACTGACTACCTTGTTAGGATTCTGTAAGCAATAGACTATTATCAGCTGACATAAGCTGTAAGTCTTACTTGACCTTGAGCCACCTTCGTTAATAATAAACCTATGCTCATGGCTATTGAGTGCCTCATGATTCTTTTGAAAGATGACAGTTGAGTTTAGCTCCATAGACAAATCATACCACTATTAGTAGTACTTATATTATTTATTATTAAGATTACTCCCCTTTATTAGAAGTAATAATATTCACTTTAATCTCTGAGATAGCTTCACCCTTTGTGGTAGTATCAACTCTCTCAGTCAGGTTATTTAGTCTCTGAGTTATGGATGGATTGTACTGTCCAACCATGCCACCTTCTATTTGGTCATGTCGGATGGCTTCCTCTATGCGTGTACAGATTGTCGCATATTCAATATATCTTCCGTCCGTATTAGCAAAATAATCTTGCACTGCACTACCATTATCCGCTGCATAACTTCTAAATCCTACTTGCGTCAATGGTCTTTCTAATGGGATAGCAGTTGCCTCGCCAGTTTTATTAGAGAGTGAGTATTGATATCTAGGATTAGCTTTGCACCAATCTCTATAAGATACAAATAAGTCCCACATTGCCTCAGGAGTAGCTATGTATTTATGCTTAGCCATAGTAAATTCTTTAATTTTCTAACATCCACAATAGTGTTGTATTTACTAAAGTCAAAAGGAAAATCCAACTTTTTGCTTGGACAACTTATTTTTTTAGATACTATGTTACTGCAAGCCATTGTCTTGAGTAACCTTCTTAGTGCGTTTCTTCTTAACTGGCACATCCTCAACTGCTGTGTATTCAATTACAGTAGACTCAGGAGCTGTATCAGTCACTACCTCTTCAAATACATGCTTAAGTCCAATAGTCTGATAGTATTTCACTTTGCTTAGGTCAAGGTTGTTGACTACAATAGTCTTAGTGCCTTGGAATCTGTCATATATTTTAACAGTTTTACCTACGAATTCTGGTTTGATTGTGTATTCCATAATTTTAGTCTTTATACCTATATTGTATCAATTTAATATTTTGTTTTATTTCTTTGATTAGAAAGAATGCTGATGTGCTGTTGATATCAAAGTACTTAGCAAGAGCTGTCTGAGTAGAGTGCCCTTTGTCATAGTAAGCCTCAAAGATAATTCTTTTTATCCGATCATCCAAAGAGTTACGGTAAATCTCCACCATTGCCTTCTTGAAATTATAGCTCTCTTCTAAGTTTACTTTGTGCTCAATGTCTGAGGAGTCATCTAGTGAGTCTTCTAAGTATTCGTGTGATCTGTAGATGTCATCTTTCTTTGTCCTAGATCCTTGAGTCCAAATTAACTCGTACTTGATTGTGTTGAGTAGATAGCTCTTAGCTTTATCTTGTGTAATGTTCTCTATCTGTAACTTAGCACAATGAATGTAAGCATTATTTATGACAGCATCAGCTTCTATAGAGCTAGGGATTTTAAGTCGTTGAATGAAGTGCTTTGTATATTTGAGCACCTCTGTGTAGTTATTCTGCAAGTATTGGTCAAGCATTCTTTTCATACCAGGATAAAAAGTCTTTATACCACACTTTGCGTCTTACTGTAGAACAAAAACACTCTTTGTCCATTACCTTAGTAGCCATAAATTTAACCATCTTAAGCTGTGATAGTGACCTCTTTGTCATTATCTCTTTCTCAGGTAGTGCGATAATTGATTCTACGAGTTGTATATCAGCTTGTTCAAGCATACTGCTGTAAGTGATGTAGCACAAGCTACGGTGAATGATTGTGAGTAGATTAGTGCTGTCCAAAATGACATACACTTCCAGCATCCTAAAGCAGTGTGTAGCCAGTCAGGTAAAATGAATCTGTCAATGTATTTCTGAATCGGCTCAAAGTTAACAAACCACCAACTAGCTACCAATGAAGTAAAAAATGCTGTCATGTTGCGAAGATACTAATTTTGAATATACCATTTAAACCATTTGTCATAAAATGCGTCAGTCACAGTGTTACCACTCATAAATCTACACAGCTGTGAGTAATGCACTCCGATGTCCTCAGCTATGTGTACCTTCAAGTATCTGTTTGTTATCCTCATAGTAGTCTGCTCTATCATCCATTCTTTGATTGAGAAGTCCTTATCTGTTAAGATAGTGATAGTATAAATCTTTGATAAATCCATAGGTGAAATAAATTAAAATTATTATTGAAACGATTGTGACTCCTCTCTTGCCAAGAAAGTAGTGCATGCCATAAAAAAACAGACCAAATGTAGCCATTAGGCATAGCACTACTATAATGTACTTAACTAATCGCATTAGAATAGCTTAGAAGTAACTTTTAGAGCATTTAAGGTCACGTAGTGTGTGCCATTGTATTCTCTACCTCTCAGCTCGAATGTCACCTCTACTTGTTCATTCACTTGGATAAAGTCTAGCAGATCTATCTTGTCATTAACTAATTGAAATTTCACTTCTTGCGGATATTTGTCATCTCCTACTCTTAAGATAAATTCTTGCACCTTGAATTTTTCAGATACTTGTTTAGCGGGTAATTTGTTAATAATTGCTCCAGTTGTTGTGTGTGTCATATTTATTTGTTTAATTGTTTTATA